>ERZ773267.252-NODE-252-length-38914-cov-12.962145_pt1 | contig 38914 bp, 74 predicted proteins | sample MGYA00511959_ERZ773267 | MGnify/ENA primary metagenome ERZ773267 (study PRJEB29015, sample SAMEA2738165) | human oral metagenome | biome: human oral; feature: human-associated habitat; material: saliva | place: China | collected 2240 ...
TAATAGCATTTGTATTAATAGTACCAGCTATAATATTTAGAAGAGAATATATCCAGGCAAAGAGAAGACAAAGACGTAGAAAAAATAGAAGAAGATAATATATAAGTTTAGATATAGGTAGATATTAAAGTCTTGAAAAAAAATAAAAAATATATTAATATATAAAAAGTTAAAGAACAAATATTAGGAAGAAAGGGAGAAAGAAACATGCCAACAATACAAGCAGGAGATTTAAAAAATGGAACAACTTTTGAATATGATGGAAATGTATTTAGAGTAACAGAGTTCCAACATGTTAAACCAGGAAAAGGGCCAGCATTTTTTAGAACAAAATTAAGAAATGTAATGACAAAAGCTCTTATAGAAAAAACATTTAATCCAGCAGAAAAAGTAGAAACAGTAGAAATAGAACAAAAAGAAATGCAATATCTATACACAGATGGAGACTTATACTACTTGATGGATAATAATACATATGAACAAATGGGACTTACAAAAGAACAAATGGGAGATGCTTTAGAATTTATACAAGAAAATATGAATGTAACTATAGTATTATATAAAGGTAAAGTTATAGAAGTTTTACCACCAACATTTGTTGAATTAGTTGTTGAATATACAGAACCAGGATTTAGTGGAAATACTGCAACAACATCAGGAAAACCAGCAAGAATGGAAAATGGTCTTGAAATATCTGTACCATTATTTATAGAAATAGGGGAAAAATTAAAGATAGATACAAGAACAAAGAAATATGTTGAAAGAGTTAAAAACTAAATATATATTAAAAAAGGAAGCAGAAATTATTCTACTTCCTTTTTGTTACTTAATGTTTTTGTTACTTAATGTTTTAATTCCTCCAGCATAACGTTTAATGTGAGTGGAGAAATCTCCACTTTTTTTCACAATATCTGGGATTTTAGTTTGATCAACTAAAAATTCAACCATGCAACCTCTATTCTTCCCTATTGGATGGATCCCCCATCCTAAAGTTTCACGGGTCTTTTTATAATCCCCGATCAACGCTTTAATTTTTACATTATTTTTAAACACAATTTCTATTTCATCTCCAATTTTTCCGTATCTCTGAGCCACGGCCACTACGTATGTTCCGTTTTTGCTAATTATTCCGTAGTTCATTGGCTTTGAGTTTTTCAAAAAAGTATATTGTGGAGACGATTTATCTGTTATGAATTTGGCGTCTTCATAACATAAAAAACTATTATCAATTCCTTTTTTCTTTAGTTTATCAAACTCCCAATCCTTAGAGTGAGAAATACTCCCTATTGCTATTATAGCAACAACTAAAATTTTTTTAATGTTCATTAATATCAACCCTTTCTACAGTAAGCTTTAGTGCTTTATGCAAGCCTACTTTAATGTTTTTGTAATAAAATTATAACACGGTACTTTACATAAGTCAAATGTTGTGGATTTGTTATTTGTTCTTTTTGGTGTTCTTAAGCATAAGAGTAGAGGCTCGCTTTAGGGTGTTGTTTCCGAAGAATGTTGTTAATACTGTCTATTGCATTATCTATGTTTCCTTTTTTACTCTTTCTTCTTATTGTATTGTTGTTTTCTTGCTTTTCTTCAGCAATATCAAAAAGATTAAGTTGTTCTGTGTTTTCTGCTTTATCTAGGTTATTAAACTTAACCATTAAATACCTAATAGGAAGATTGCTTTTTTTTCTAAGTATAGAATATAGTTCTTTTACTACATTATATATATCTATAGTAGAATCTGTATAGGAAATAGTTTTTTGCTTTGAAAGGTCTGTAAAATTATTTAATCTAATTGTTATTCCTATAGAATTTGTTTTAAGTTTTTCTTTTCTAAGTCTTTTAGAAAGATTTTCAGTAATTATTAGTAAATGAGTAAGAATTTCATCTTTTTTAGTTAAATCTTTTTCAAATGTATGTCCGGTGTGAGATTGATTTAAGTTCATCATCTTTATCTGTAACAGGTGAAGTGTCATTACCGAAGAGCATATTGTTTTAATTTTGGACCGTAATATTCCGAAGAAGTTTTTTTAAAAGTTTGTCATCAGTTTCAGTAAGTTTACCTATTGTTGTTATATTATGTTTTTTTAATTTTTCTTCAGTTTTTTTACCAACAAGAAATAGTTTTGAGATATCTAAAGGATATAGTTTTTCTTTTAATTCATCATGGAAGATGGGAATAATTTTATTTGGCTTTACAAGGTCTGATGCAGTTTTAGCTATAATTTTAGAATTGCTTATACCGTATGTTTATAGTAAACCCTAAGGTATTTTTTACATCATTTTGCAAAGTCTTAGCATAGATAATACTATTTTTCTTTAGTTCTTCTATAGTATTACCTTTAATAATACCTGTAACTTCGATATATCCCTCATCAATACTAGCTTTTTGTACACAATATGAATATTTAGAAAGAAGTTTAAAAAAAGCATCTGATTTTGTTTTATACATATTATAATCAGGGTTATATATTTTAATTGCAGGACATTTTCTTAAGGCGGTATATGTTGTTTCACCGTGAATGTACATCAAACTTTTTAGTTTTAGTACTTTTAGCAAGAACAACACCGGTGACGCTTATTATCTGTTCTTGAGATTATACTATATTCATTTCTAATATCTACTTTATGTCCTTTTTCTAAAAGATCAACAGCAGTCCAAGATAGGAATGCATTATTTACATCTATATGAAATATTATTCTTCCGAAAATTATTCATTTTAAAATTAAAATCCTTTCTAAATTACTATGATTATGCTAATAAATATTATATAATATTTTAGAGTAGAATAACATATATGAGAATTGTTTGTATATTTTAAATATATGTTATTTATTATTGAATTAATATATTTAATTTAAAGAGGAAGGAAATAGATGATTAATTATTTAAATATTCAAAATATTGGTATAATTGAAGATATAACAGTGGAGTTTTTTGAAGGATTTAATGTACTTACAGGTGAGACAGGTGCAGGTAAAACTCTTATAATAGACTCTCTAATATTTATAGGTGGTCGGTAAGTTTGATAAAGAAAAAATATCAAATGGTAAGGAGTTTGCAAAGGTAAATATTTCTTTAGATATTGATGGTGAAGAATATGTAGTATCAAGAAAAGTTACAAAACAAGGTAAGAATTTATGTACTATAAACGGGGAGATGGTATCTAAAAAAGAATTACAAGAATTTATGTTAGATAAGATTGATGTACACCGGACAAAAAGAAAATCAAAATATATTAGATGCTGGAAAACAAAGAAATATGCTTGATAGATATATACATAAATATATAGAAGGTATTCGCCGGAGAATATTATGACATATACAAAAAATATGTAAATATTTATGAGAAATATGAAAGTTTAAAATTAGAAGGTGGAAGTGACTTAAGAGAAATATCTCTTTTAAAATTTCAAGTAAAAGAAATAGAAGAAGCAGGTATATCTGAAGAAGAAGAAAAAAATATAGAAGAAGAATATACAAAGATTTCTAATTATGAAAAGATTGCAGAAAATATAGCAAAAGCTAAAATAAATATAGCAGATACAATTGAAAGTTTAGCTCTTGCAATGCAAAATGTTGAAGAACTAAATAATTATAGTGATGATTTAAAAGAAGAATATGAGGTAATTAAAAATTCATATTATGAGCTTGAAGAAGTTGCAATTACAATATCAAAAATGGGCGATGGAGAATATGATGAAAAAAGGTTAAGAAAATTAGAAAGCAGAATAGATGAATATGTTACATTAAAAAGAAAATATGGTAAGACAGTTAATGATATATTTAAATTCTTAGCAGAAACTAAAGAAAGACTTGATGAAATAGAACATAAGGACGAAAGACTTGAAGAACTTTCAAAAGAAAAACAAAAATTAGAACAAGAATTAGATATTTTAGCAGAAAGAATGTTTCAGCTTAGAAAAAAAGCAGGTAAAGATATTTCAGACAAGATAAATGAAGGACTAAAAGATCTAGAAATGAAAAATGCAGAATTTAGTATTTTAGTTGAAAAAAGAGATAAGTTTACAAAAGAAGGTAAAGACTATATTGAGTTTATGATAAAAACAAATAAGGGAGAAGAACAAAAAGAACTTAAAAAAATCGCATCTGGTGGTGAGATGAGTAGAATTATGCTAAGTATCAAAAATATACTTCGGGGAAGCAGATAATACAAATATTTTAGTATTTGATGAAATAGATACAGGTATAAGTCGGAATAGTAGGAAAAAAAGTAGGAAGAAAAATGCTAGAAATTGCGAAAAAACATCAAGTATTATGTGTAACACACTTGCCTACAATAGCGGCACTTCGGAGATCATAATTACTATATATCTAAAAAAGAAGAAGAAGGAAGAACAAAGACAAGTTTAACAAAATTAAATGAAGAAGATACAATAAGAGAGATTGCAAGAATAATAGGGGGAGATATAACTGAATATTCTATAATGAATGCAAAAGAACTTAGACAAGAAAAAACATTTTAATATTATAATTATGTAAAAATAATTGACTTATATGTTAGAAGTATAGTATATATTATAATATAATGTGGTAATTGTTTACGAGGGGGAAGAAAATGGAACAAGCTAAATCTAAGACATTAAAAATTATAACAACAAATTCGAATTTTATAGGCCGTGTTGCGACAACTATAAGAAATATATTAGTTCCAACTAAAATCGGAATGAACTCTTTCCTTATATCTATGAAAAGAAGGGGATATATAAAAGCTGATAAGCTTTTAGAAAAGATAAAAAGTGTACCTTCTAAGACTCAAAGAGAAGAGGCAGAAAGAAGATATAATACAGCATATGAGGAATATTTAGAAGCAGTAGATAAATATATTATGGATTCTATATATGCAAAAGTAAGAACAGATAGAGCAAATAAGATAGAAAAAAAAGCTTTAGCAGATTATTATAAGATTAATACAAATAAGTCAGAACAATATGAAGAATATAAGTGTAAGAAACAATTATTTTTATTGGCATTAGATTATAAGTTGCTTAAAGTATCAGGGAAGAAAATAGATGAAAAATATGAAGAAATATTTGCATTAAAGTCAACAAAAATATATAGGAATCTTCTTAAAAATTATTCAGTAAGACTTGCAGATAATAGACTTGTAAGTATAGAAAAGAAAAACAGTATATATATGGAAATATTTAGATGTTTAGCAGAATATGTAAAAGAAATATTACCACTAGAAATGAAACATTCAAAAGTAAATAAATATGCTAAGATACAAGGTGAAATAGATAAATATAACTCATATTTAGGAAAATTAGATGAAAAAGATAATCTAGAAAGAACAATAATACTTTTAAATTTAAGTAGAACATTGTTTACACATAGTCTGCCAATGCCAATAATAGAAGAATGTTTCGGAAAACTTTTAAGAGATACAAGAATACTTCTTATGAAAGCAGAAGTAAAAGCAAAAAAAGAAAAAATATTTTCAATGATAAAAACAATAATTGTAGAATTACATCAAAGTGTTTTAGAATCTAAGATATATTGGGAAAATAAGGAAGAAAAGAAAATACAAATGGATTTTTGGAAAAAATATCAAGAAGCAGAAACAGAAAAAGATAAAGATATTCAAATAATAATAAAAGAATTAAAAGAACTTAAAAAAGATAAAAAGATAAGAGAAAGAGCTTTAAGAAAATATTATTATAATAGTTTAAGAGAGTTAGGAATAAATCCAATATTTGGCTATACAAAAAAGATGAAAAAAATAATGAGATATACAAGATATGTAGAAGCAGTATAAAAAATAATCACTAGGTAATTTATTTACCTAGTGATTTTCTTTTTTTATTATCTATCAAAGTCTTCAAGACGTGTATGTTCTATTGTTTGCTCAAATTCTTCTTTAGTATCTAAAGATTCTATCTTTTTCTTTGTTTTTTCTTTGAATACTGGATCTTTAGATGTTGCAATATTTTTCTTTGATCTTTCTGAGAAATCTTGTATTAGTTTTTGTTTATTTTTGGAATTTTCATTTTTATAATCAATTGTTTTTGTGTGTTTAGAGATAATATTTTTACCATCTATTTTTAGTTCTGATTCATCTAAATATCTATTCATCATAATAAGTTTATATAGATCTTGTGATTCCTGTTCATCAGTATAATTATCTAGAGTTTGTTCTTTTTCTAATATATCTCCGACGAAGTTTTAAAATATTGTTTAAAGCAACAGATTTGTTTTTGCTTAAAATATCTATAGAATTAGAACGATCATATTTTGATGTTGCAATAATTCTATCTTGTCTTGAAGCATCTTTACCAGTAATATATGTATTATAATTAAATTTAATATTATCTATATCTGATACATTTTTAAGATCAAAATTATTTTTATTTTCATTTGTTAGAACTTGTTTTAATTTATTATCTAGATCTTTATCAATCATTTGTAGTATAAAATCTTTATTTTTAAGAATTATTTCAATACTTTTATTATATCTATCCATATTTTTATCATTATTATTTTTATTTAAACCTTCTTGAAATTCTGGAAGTGCTACAATTAACTCATTATATTTATCAATATCTTCAGGATTACTATTTGATAACATCTTATATATCATATAATTAGATGATTTAACTTTTGAATAATTGTTTATAAGTAAGATTGGATCTTTTTCTACAGAGTTTTCCATATATTGATTAAATTCTTTAGTTTCATCATTTCTCATTATGTCATTATATTTATACCCACCAAATGCTACAAGAAGTAGTGAAGCACTAAGAGCCAATTTTTTAATATTTCTTGCAGTAGAAGGATTTGCATTATATTTCTTTTTTCTATTATTATCCTTTTTATAATAGTTTTTCTTTTTATTATCTGCATTATTATTTACAATATTGATAAAATCATCATTCTTCTTATTTTTTTGTCTGCTATAATTAGAAAAATCATTATTTTTGTTATTATTAAAATTTGGTATATCAAAACTACCAAAGCTTTCTTTAAAACTACCGAATGCCATTTTTATCTATTATATATTGTTTTTCATTTTGATATGAATTTAATATTTTTGAAGAATTATTATATATATCTTTTATAACATCTGAAATATCTGCAAAAAATAGTGATTTATCTTCATGGTATGATAAAGTATCTGATACATTTTCTATATAATTGTTTATTAATGGATTATTAAAAGATGAACCGATAATCTTTTTTTCGTATGAATTATATCCCATAGTATTAAATACTTTATTAAAAATATCATTATAGTTATTGTTATTAGTATTATTCATTTGTTTTCTCTCTTTCTTATTTTACTTTATTTATACTTTTACTTTATTTCTTTTCTTTATTATAAACATTTTAAATTATTTTTTAATTGTTCTTCTTTTTAATTTAGATTTTTTAAAACTTGAATAAATTAATTAAATTAAAAGAAAATAATTATATATATTATTAGTATACATTAGTATTTAAATTTAAATATATATAGTAAAAATAATCAATAAATAATACAAAAAAAGATTAAAATGTTAAATTTTAATATCTATGATGAATTTACAAGTGAAGTGCAACAGATGTAACTAAACTTTAATAAGTTCGAAAAAAGTAGATGAATGGACCTCGTTAGGAGTTAGGTAACCTAATTCTTTTCGAGGTCTATTATTTAATGCCTCTTGTATCTCATAAATTCTTTCTTCAGATATCTTAGATATATCTTGTCCTTTTGGTATAAAATAACGTATTAAACCATTTGTATTTTCATTTGTTCCTCTTTGCCAAGGTGCATGTGGATCTGGAAAGAAAAAAGGTATATTTAAATTCATTGTAACTTCTTGATGTTTAGCAAATTCAGTACCTCTATCAGGAGTAATACTTTTGCAAGTTTCGTTAGAAAATAATTCTATTAAAGCATTTCTTACAGATATTGAATCTTTAGAAGGTAATTTTTTAATTAATACTTTTCTACTTTTTCTATCTACAAGAGTTAAAATACATGCTTTTCCTTGTTTTCCTATAACAGTATCAGCTTCCCAATGCCCTAATTCTAATCTTAATTCAGAAGATTTAGGCCTTTCATTTAAAAGGTTAGTTATAGTTATCTTACCTATTTTATGATTATTCTTTTTATACTTTTTACCTTTTCTTCTTAAATATTTTACAACAACTCTTTGCCCCCACCATTTAGGAATATCTAATTTTCCATTGTATATGTATCTATATATTGTTTGGTAGCTTATCTTAATATCATTATTTTCTAATTCTAATCTTTTAGAAATTTGCTGCGGAGACCAGAAGAATTCCATAAGGTATTTTCTTAATAATGCCACTAATTTTTCATTATTATACATGCACTTACAACTTTTTCTAATTTTTCTTAAGAAAAGATATCTTTCTTGTGCTTTTTTAGGGTCATATTTCTTATTGTTTTTACTATTTCTTTTTAGTTCTCTAGCTACAGAAGAATAGTGTTTTCCTATACATGTAGCAATTTTTCTTGTACTTAATCCTAATTCGTGTAAAATTAATGGAATTTCTCTATCTATTATGGTAAAATGCTTATATGATTTCATAGAATCTTCTTTAGTATATGTTTTGGTTTAATACTATTATATCAGATTCTATGGAATCTTTTTTTATTTCTAAGGACTTTTTAAGTGTTGCACTTCAAGTGTAAATCTATCTATAAGTAGTATATTAATGAGTATATACTATATGATTTTATAGATAGTATTCTAAGATTATTTAGAAATTAGGTGGAATTTTTTAGTAAAGATATTTGATAATGGTATTATTAAAAGTGAAGAAAATTGTATTAATATTATTAATAGCAATAATTTATATTTATTTTATTGTAGTTTATTAAGAAAATATGGTAAAATAGATATGAATATATAGCTTATTATATGTTTATTTAAAGAAAGGATTAAATTAATAGATATGGGAATTTTTGGAAGTAGAGATAAAAGACGACAAAATGAAGAAGAAGATGATAGTCTATTAAGAAAAGAAAAAAGAAGACAAAGAATTGAAAAAAGAATAGAAGAAAAGAAATTAAGGGAAGAATTGGTACAAAATACAATGTATCCAGAAACAAAGGTAACAAAAAAGAGCTTTACAGGAAAGAAAAAAGATCCTTTTGAGGAGGAAAAAATTATAGATAGGAATAATGAAAGAAAGAAAAAAAGAGGGGAAAAAGTAAAATTTAAAGATTTATCTACTGGTAAGAAATTTTTAAGAGTATTTAAATGGTTTATGATTACTATGTTAATATTTGGACTATTAATACTTGCAGCTGGAACAATAGCATTTTACTATTTCTTAAATGAAAAAAGTGATATAGATGAAAAAGAATTACTTTTAACAAAACAAAATTCAGAAGTATATGATAGAGATGAAAATCATCTTGCAACACTTTCTGTTGATGAAAAAAGAAAGATAATTTCACTTTCAGATATGTCTAAATATATACCAGAGGCATATATATCAATGGAAGATGAAAGATTCTATAATCATATGGGAGTTGATTTTCAAAGAACAGCAGCAGCAATGTTTACATATATAACACATAAAGGAAAATCATCATATGGTGCAAGTACACTTACACAACAGCTTATAAAAAATATAACTAAAGATGATGAAAGAGATTGGAAGAGAAAGGTTCGTGAGATAACAAGAGCTATAAATGTTGAAAAGAAATTAAGTAAATCTCAAATATTAGAATTATATTTAAACCTAATATATATGGGAGGACAAAATATACATGGTATAGCACTTCGGAAGTGATTATTATTTTTCAAAAAATCCTAAAGATATAACTTTAGAAGAAGCAGCATTTATGGCAGGTATTAACAATCAGCCAGGTACATATGATCCGTTTTTAGATAAAAAAGAAGGTGAAACAGATGAAGCTTTTGCAAAGAGAAAAGAAGAAAGAATGCAAAGGATAAAAAATAGAACAATTGTTGCACTTCAAAAAATGAAACAATTAGGTAAAATTAATGATGAAGAATTTAATAAGGCAAAAGAAAAAGTAAATAGTGGTCTAGACTTTAAAAAAGGTGAAACAGGTAATAGTACACAAAGATATTCACATATTGTAGATGGTGCTATAAACGAGGTTATAGACAGAATAGCAGCAGAAAAAGATATAAAGAAAGAAGCGGCAGAACTTATACTATATAATGGTGGATATAAGATATATACAACACAAAATACTTCATACCAAGCAAAACTAGAAGAAGAAATGAAAAAAGACAAGTATGTTTTAAAATCTAGAAAGAATGAAGGAAAAAATGCACAAGCAGCAGCAGTTATTACAGATCATAAAACAGGTGAAATAGTAGCAGCAGTTGGTGGACTACGGAGACCAAACAACAATGACAAAAGGTGATTGGAATAGGGTTACAAGAACTAAGAGACAAAATGGTTCATCAATGAAACCACTTACAGTAGTATCTGCAGGATTAGAAGCTGGAAAATTAACAGCAGGTTCAGTATATAATGATGCACCAATTCAAAATATGGGATATAAGAACTATACAGGATCATATAAAGGTTATATGACAGTAAGAGAAGCTATAAGAGTATCACAAAACTTACCAATGATTAGAGCTTTAAGAGAAGTTGGAATAGATACTGCATATGAATTTGGTAAAAAACTAGGACTTCCACTTGTAGAAAGTGATAAAAATGAAGCAGCATTAGCACTTCGGAGGACTTACAGAAGGTATAACTGTTAAAGATGCAGCAGGTGCATATGGTACAATAGCAAATGATGGTGAATATATAGAACCAACATTTATACTAAAAGTACTTTCTGCAGATGGTGAAGAGGTATTAAAAAAAGAAAAAACAAAAACAAGAGTAATGAATGAACAAAATGCATATATTATGAAAAACATCTTACAAGAACCTATAAAAACAGGTACAGCAGCATATGCAGATGTTCCAGGATGGGATTTAGCAGCTAAAACTGGTACAACAAATGATGATTATGATAGATGGTTATGTGGATTTACAAACAAATATACAATGGCAGTATGGTATGGTTATGACCAAGTAGAAGAAGTTAAATTTAGAGGAGCAAACCCTTCAGGACAAATATTCGCAGCAGTTATGAAAGAAATTCATAAAGATTTAGCAAAAGAAAAATTCAAAGAGCCAGAAGGAATAGTAAGAGCAAATGTATGTAAAGATTCACGGAAAGGCTCCTACAGATCTTTGCTCAAGAGATCCAAGAGGAGGAAGAGTTTATTCAGAAATATTTGCAAAAGGAACAGCACCAAAAGATAAATGTGATATACATATAAGTGTTGAAGTATGTAAAGTAAGTGGACTTTTAGCATCTGGAAATTGTGCACCTGAAGATAAAGAAAGACGTGTATATATAAAACAAGATGCATCAGGAACAGAAGATGGTAAATATAGAGCACCAACAGCAGTGTGTACACAATGTAAAAATAAAAAAGATGAAAATGCTAAAAAAGTTAAAGAACATGCAGAAAGTGTTGCAAATGCTATAAACTCTGCAAATGTGGGAACAACAAATGTTTCTGATATTTCAAAATTAGAAGCAATAATATCTAGATATAATTCACTTACACAAGAAGAAAAAGATGCAGTAGATGGAGGAGCAAAATCTAAGATAGAGACAATTAAAGCTAAAATAACAGAGCTTAAAAAGAAAAAAGAAGATGATGATAAAGCAAAAGCTAAAACAGTATCAGATCTTTTAGCTACTCTTCCAGCAGCAAGTACAATGACAAGTGCAAATGCAGATACAATAAAAACTTCTAAGATAGCACCTGCAAGAGCAAAATATAATGAATTAACTAAAGATCAAAAAGATAAAGTTACAAATTATAATAAGCTTACAGAATTAGAAGAAAAATATAAGCAGGTTAAAAGTTCAACTCCAACACCACCAACACCACCAACACCTCCAACACCACCATCACCTTAGGATATAAAAATATAGTGATATAGGAAATGGAAGGCATAAAAAAATATAATATTAAATAAGGGAATAATAAATGATAGAAAGGAAATATAAAATGAAGATGAAAATATATAATACATTAACTAGAAAAAAAGAAGAATTAATAACTTTAAAAAAAGGTGAATGTAGTATATATAGTTGTGGTCCAACAGTATATAGTTATGCACACATTGGAAATTTTAGATATTTCCTTTTTGTTGATTTATTACGAAGAGTTTTAAAAAATATCTTGGGACTTAAACTTAAACATGTTATGAATATTACAGATGTAGGACATTTGGTATCAGATGAAGACTATGGTGAAGATAAGATGATGAAAGCAGCAAGACTTGAAAATAAAACACCTTTTGATATTGCAAGATTTTATGAAAAAGCATTTTTAGATGATATGAAATCCTTAAATATTGATATGCCAGAAATGATTGTAAGGGCGACAGATAATATTAAAGAAATGGAAGAATATGTAAAAAAAATAATAGAAAATGGATTTGCATATGAAACAGAAGATACAATATATTTTGATACTTCAAAATTAGATAAATATCGGGATATTATCAAATATAGATATTGAAAATCAAAAAGAAGGTGCAAGAATAGAACATGATAAAAGCAAAAGAAATAAAACAGATTTTGCAATATGGATAAAAGCACCAAAAGAACATATTATGAAATGGGATAGTTTTTTCGGTCCATCATATCCAGGATGGCATTTAGAATGTAGTACAATGAGTAAAAAATATTTAGGAGATGTATTTGATATACATACAGGTGGAACAGATCATATATCAATACACCATGAAAATGAGATAGCACAAAGTAAAGGTGAATGTGGCAAAATTCCAGCAAATTATTGGATACATTCAGAATTTTTACAAGTAGATGGTGGAAAGATGAGCAAAAGCCTTCGGAAATATATATACTATATCAGATTTAAAAAATAGAGGATATGATGCTTTTGATTTTAAATTTTTAACATTTTCAATGAATTATAATACAAAAATGAATTTTACTTTTGAAAGTTTAAATACAAGTAGGAAATCTATTATAAACTTGAGAAAATTATATTTAGAACATTTAGAATCAGAAAAAAAATATGATTTAAGTACTAATAATGATATAGATATAATGATAAAAGAATGTATTAATGAATTTAATAATGCAGTTCTTGATAATTTAAATATGGCAAAAGCAATTTCATATGTTTGGAAACTTGCAAAAAATGATATAAAAGATAAGAAAATCGCAAAAGCAATTGAGATTCTTGATAATATTATGGGAATAGATATAAGAAATAGTAAAAAATATTTAGAAGAAATTAAGAAAATAGAAGAAGATAAAGAAAAAAAAGAAAAAACTTTAAATGAAAATGATGATAAATATATAGAAGCATTAAGGCTTTTAGAAGAAAGAAAGATTGCAAAAGAAAATAAGGAATACGAAAAGGCAGATAAATTAAGAAATAGTATATCTGAATTAGGTTTTTTAGTTATAGATGAAAAATTAGGAAATAGTAGAATAGAAAGGAAATAGAATTGATTACAGAAGAATTAAAAAAAGAATATAAGGAATTTTTAGTAAAATCTAAAAAATGTAATTTTCAACAGTCTATAGAATGGGGAGATGTTAAACAAGAATGGAAAAAGGATTTAGCAATTGTTAGAGATGAAAATGGACAAATAACAATGGCAATATTACTATTAATTAGAAAAATTAAGTTTTTCCGGATCGTTTATATATGTCTCAAGAGGTCCAATATATAATAATCTTAATAATGAAGACTTTAAAAAATTAAATGATGAGATAAAAAGAATTGCTAAAGAAAATAATGCAATTGCAGTATTATTAGAACCAGATGTTTTAGTAGATGATGAAAAATTTAGAAAAATAGCTAAAGATAATGGATATATTATAAATGATAATATAAAAGGGTTTTCAGAACAAATAAACCCTAGATTTGTATTTAGATTAGATTTAAAAGACAAAACAGAAGAAACAATAATGAAAGAATTTCATTCTAAAACAAGATATAATATACGTTATGCAGAAAAAAAAGGAGTGGAAGTTTTTGAAGGAACAAGAGAAGATTTAAAAATATTTCAAAATATAATGGTTGAAACAGGAGAAAGAGACAATTTTGGAATACGTCCACTTGAATATTTTGAAAGAATGCATGATTGTTTAGGAAAAGAACATTTTAAACTTTTAATGGCAAGACATGAAGGAATTATAATTGCAGGTATAATATTAGTAATGTATGGGAATAAGGTATGGTATGCATATGGAGCAAGTTCTAATACAAAGAGAAATCTTATGCCAAATTATAAGCTTCAATGGGAAGGAATAAAATATGCTAAAAGTATAGGTGCAGAAATTTATGATTTTAGAGGGGTTCCTGGAGTATTAGAAGATGAAAAAGATCATCCAGAATATGGATTATATAGGTTTAAAAAAGGATTTAATGCAACATTTACAGAATTTATAGGACAAGTGTTATTAGAAGTAAGACCATTTAAATATAGAGTTTTTAAAATAGCACAAAAGGTTAGAAGAAGACTTGGATATATATATATAAAGATGGGATATATTTTTAAAAATAAGAATAACACTAATGATAATAAATAGTAATAAATTAATAAAAAAATAATAAGGAATAAATATTAAAAAATAAATAGAAATATAGAAATAAAGAAATAAAGAAAAGAGAACTTGAATGAAAAAATATTTTAAGAAGATTTTGGATATATTATTTGTAAAAAATGAATCTATGGATTACATAGAAAAAGATAATAAAAAGATTACAAATAAGACATATAAGATAATAAAAAATATAGGGATATTATTAACAGCTATATTAGTTGCATATATATTAGTTTTTGTAAGGATAGAATCAATTATAATTGCTTTAGAAAAAAATAAAGATTTAGAATTTAGTATATCAAAACAAGGTATTGAGTTTATATCAGAAGAAGATATGGCAAATGATAAGAAAAAAGAAGAGATTATAAGAAAATATACTATATCTGATATAGATATTGTTACTATAAATGCTGAAAAAATAGAAGATGGACTAATAGAAAAAAATAAAGATATTTTTAATGCAGATAAAAATATGCTTATAATAACTAAGGGAAAAGTATATACATATGAAAATAATGTCTTAAGTAAGCCAATAGATATAAGAGAAGAATTAAAGTCAGAAGATGGATTTGATTTTGTAATTTATAAAAATGATATTATAAATTTTTATAAATCATATAATTTAAGAATATTTTTATTTATACTAATATTTTTAATAACATTTTTAGCTATGATTTTTATTATATTTATACTTTCAATATTTGCAAAGGCCATAGGACATACTGTTATATTAATACTTGGAATGCTCAAAGTTGTAAATATTAATACAAATATAGCATATAATATAGTAGTATATTCTCTTATACCAGCATATATTATTTGGAATCTTGTTATAATATATAGTTTGAGTTTTGGGCTTAGAAAAAATATAGAAAGTTTAAATCGGAAATATATATTATAATATTTCAAGAATATTACCTATTATGGTATATGGAATATATTTAATTACATTTAGTTTAAAATATAAGTATAGGAAAGTTGAAGAGGAAAGAGAAGAAGATGAGTCAAGAAAATAAAGAAAAACCAAATAAGGATAAAAGAAAAGATGATTCAAAAGAAAAAAAGAAAAATAATATTATAAGAGATATAATAATATCTGTCTTAGTATTTATAATAACAGGTATTTTAATATCATATATATATTTAATTATGACAGGACAAACAGCGATTATAGATAAAATGTTTGCTAAATTCTTTAAAGAAGAAAAAAGTTATAGTTATACAGATTATATAACAGATTTAAATAATGATAATGTTTCAATTGTTGATATAACATCAGGTTCAGATAAGGCAACAGTAGTATTAAAATCTGATGAGCAAAAAAAGATTGAAAAAGAAATAAAAGAAAAGATTGAAAAAAATCGGAGAATTTAAAGAATTAAGTAAAGAAGAAAAATTAAGTAAGATAAGAGAAGAAATACTTAAAAATAGGGAAGAAAGAAAGGACGAATTAAAGAAATTAAAAGAAAATGATGCTTCAGAATATGATAAAAAGCTTAATGATGCAAAAGAAAGAACAAGAAAACTTAATATACCAACATTAAATTCATTTTCAGAATTTATGCAAAATAAGATTGCAGAAGGTAAAAATGTAGAATTTATTATAAAAGAAGTGCCAGCATTTACAGTAGTAATATCAAGAATAATAGCACTTCTTCCAACAATAATGTTTATGATATTAATATATCTAACACTTAAGATGTATGGTACAGGTAAAAGCCGGACAAGTATATGATGATGAAGTAAAACCTATAAATGTTAAATTTGATGATATTGCAGGACTTGATGAAGAAAGAGAACAATTAATGGAAATTGTTGATTTCTTAAAAAATCCAAAGAAATATGAAAAAATGGGAGCAAAAATACCTAAAGGAATATTATTATATGGAAATCCAGGGACTGGTAAAACACTTATAGCAAAAGCAATTGCTGGAGAAGCAAATGTACCATTTATATCTATGAGTGGTTCAGAATTTATAGAAATGTTTGCAGGACTTCGGAGCACATAGAGTTAGAAAATTATTTGAAAGAGCAAGAAAAGTTTCACCTTCAATCATATTTATAGACGAAATTGATGCAATAGGTGCAAGAAGATCAGGAAATGGTAATGAAAGTGAAAATAATCAAACACTAAATCAATTGCTTGTTGAAATGGATGGATTTAATACAGATAATAAGGTTATAGTACTTGCTGCAACAAATAGACCAGAAATCTTAGATAAAGCACTTTTAAGACCAGGTAGATTTGATAGACAAATAACAATACCAGCACCAGATGTAAGAGGGAGAGAAGAAATATTAATACTTCATGCTAGAAATAAGAATATGGCAGAAGATGTTAATTTTAAAGATATAGCACAAGAAACAGCAGGATTTACTGGTGCAGAACTTGCAAATATATTAAATGAATCAGCAATAATTGCAACAAAAAATAGACAAGATAAGATTAGAATGCAAGATATTGAAGAAGCTATAAGAAAAGTAACAATTGGATTAGAAAAACAAAACAGAATAATATCAGAACATGAAAAAAATATAACAGCATATCATGAAGCAGGACATGCAATTGTAAGTTTCTTACTTCCAACACAAGATGATGTAAAAGAAGTAACAATAGTACCAAGAGGAAGTGCACGGACGGATATACAATGTATAAGCAAAAAGAAGATAAATCATATATTTCAAAATTAGAATTAGAAGAAAATATGATAGCACTTATGGGTGGTAGAGCAGCAGAAGATATAATTATAGGTGATATAACAACAGGTGCAAGTAATGATATAGAAAGAGCAACAAAGATTGCAAGAAATATGATTATATTTTATGGTATGAGTGAAAAAATAGGGCCAATATCATTATCAGTAGATAATTTAGAAGAAATAAAGATATATGGAAGTGATATCACTGCAGAAATAGGTAAAGAAGTTAGAGAAAAAGTAGAAACAGCATTTATAAAAGCAAAAGAAATATTAAATGATAATATTGATGTATTACACGAACTTGCACAAACACTTTTAAGTAAGGAAAAAATTAATGAAAAAGAATTTAGAAGTATAATAGATAAATATGTTTCAAGACCAGAAAAAGAACCATACAAGAGTGAAATTTTAAGAAAAGAAAATGAAAAATTATTAAATGAAATGGAAAATCAGAATCCAAATAATTAGATAATAATAATTAAGTAATATTTGATTACAAAGGAGAAAACATATGGATTTAATTGATAAATTGTTTGAAAAATATAGTATAAAACAAATAGCAATGACATTAATAATAATATCAGTAATAGTACTTGTAATAGTAGCATTTTTAATAGTTAAAACAATATCAGATGCAAATAAATATCAAGAAGAACAACAAAAAAATATTAATGTAAGCAATACAGAAAATCCAGTTATGGATGATATAACTAAAAAAGTAAATGAAAGATTTAATTTGGAGTATTAAACTATTATGGAGAAAAAAATAATATATATATCAAGTATGGGAGGACATTTAAAAGAATTATTAGCATTAAAAAAATCAATGAAACATTTTAAAAGTTATATTGTAACAGAAAAAACTGATGCAACTAGTTTTTTAAAAGATTTACAAAAAACAAAAATTGATAAATCTAATAATAAGTACAATATTAATAATGATAATGATATTTTCTTTGAAGAAGTATATTATCTTCCATATGGAACTAAAAAAAATATATTTAAATATTTTATTATATTTTTGATGATGATATTTAAAAGTATATATATTCTTTTAAAAATAAGACCAAAAGCAATTGTAACAACAGGAACACATACAGCAGTTCCTATGTGTTATATAGGTAAAATATTTGGAGTAAAAATTGTATATATAGAAACATTTGCAAATATAACAACAAAAACACTTGCAGGTAAAATAATATATCCTATTGCAGATAAATTTATAGTACAATGGGAATCAATGAAAAAGTTATATCCTAAGTCAGAATATTTTGGAGGTGTATTTTAATGATATTTGTAAGTTTAGGAACACAGGATAAACCTTTTAATAGAATTATAGATTATGTTATATCTTTAAAAGAAAATTTAAAAGAAATTAAAAGTGAAAAAATAATAATACAATTAGGACAAACAAAACTATTAAAATCAGATAATGAAAGAATTAAAAAATTAGAAAATATTATTATATATGATATGTTGAAACCTGAAAAAATGAAAGATATTATTAAAGATTCTGATATTATAATTACACATGCAGGTGTTGGTACAATAATGGAATGTTTAGAAATGGGTAAAGAGATAATAGTAGTTCCAAGAAAAGCAGAAAATTTAGAGCATGTGAATAATCATCAAGAAGAAATAGCATTTGAAATGGAAAAAAAAGGATTTTTAACAAAAGTAGATACATATGAAGAACTTGAAAATAAAATTATTATGTTATTAAAAGATAAAGATACAAATGAAGATAATAAGAATATGAATAAGAAAAAATATATTTCTAATAATGAAAAATTTAATGATAATTTAATAAAATATTTAGAAAGTATATAATTAAAGAATAAATAAAATTTAGGAAAAATGGGGAAAATGACATGTGGAGTGATGTAATAATTACATTTATGATAGCATTTATAGCTTCATATATATGTGTTCCTATAAGCATGAAACTTGCAAAAAAAGTAGGAGCAATTGATTTACCAAATGAGGCAAGAAAGAAACATAAGATAGCAATGCCAAGACTTCGGAGGTATAGCAATAATAATAGGATTTTTAGTTGCAATAATTTATGTTATTATGACAAAAGTATTTGTAGAGGGAGATCATATACTTTTTACGGGGAATTTAAAAATATTATTAACAATTGGACTTTCAATGTCTTTAATTGCACTTATGGGATATTTAGATGATGTATATAATCTAAAATCATATATTAAACTAGCATTTCAAGCTTTAGCTGCGGTAATTGTAATAGTAGGTGGAATACGAATACAAGAAATAAGCATTCCTTTTCTGCAAGATATGGTAGTATTTAACAATACACTTAGTTATATATTAACATTTTTTTGGATAATTGGTGTAACAAATGCAATAAATCTTATAGATGGACTTGATCGGACTTTCATCAGGTATAGTTTTATTATCAGCACTATCATTAATAGTAATATTTATAATAAATGGGTCACCTATAATATCTATATTTTTAATAACTGCACTTGCTCGGTGGTACAGCAGGATTTTTACCATTTAATAAGTATCCTGCAAAAACATTTGTAGGAGATGTAGGTGCACAGTTTATGGGATTTATGATTGCAGTAATTTCAATTGTTGGGGTTGCAAAAACATATACACTTGTTGTATTAATAGCTCCTATTGTAATACTTGCAATACCAATATTTGATACACTTTTTGCAATAATAAGAAGGATTATAAAAAATAAGTCTTTTAAAGGTGTTTTTATAGCAGATGCAGGACATATACATAATAGACTTCTTCGGAACACGGACTTACAGCTAAACAAACAGTAAATCTATTATATATAATAACTACACTTTGTCGGTCTTTTAGCAATTATATTAATAGATGGTGGTGCAAAAAAAGCCCTTCGGTTATATTATAATCACAATTATATTTGTGATAATAGGTAGGGATGATATATTTAAAGCACATATAGAAGAAGAAAATGATTAATTAAAAAAGTTAGAAGAATAGTATAAAATAATAATATATAAAGGAAGGAATATATAAATATGGACAGTGAGAAAGAGATTAATAAATATAATATACAAATTGTAAGAGACTCAAAAAAACAGTCATATCCACTTAGTATAGTTCTTCCTGTTTTTAATGTAGAAAAATATTTAGATAGATGTATTAAAAGTATATTAGAAGGTGATTTTAAAGATCTTGAGATTGTAATAGTAAATGATGGAACTAAAGATAATTCAGAAGAGATAATCAAAAAATATTTAGAAAATAATGATAATATAACATATATAGTAAAAGATAATGGCGGACTTTCACATGCAAGAAATGTCCGGATATATGTATACAAAAGGTAAATATATAGCATTTTTTGATTCTGATGATTATATTGAAAAAAATATGTATAAAGAGATGATGGATAAAACATTAGAATATGAATATGATATAATTACATCAGACCTATATATGGAATATGAAGAAACACGGAAAGAAAACATATGTAAATTCTAATATATCTAAAGAATATAGGGATCTAGAAAAGTTAAAAGATGAAGAAAGAATAGATATAATTAAAAATATAATGGAAAAAATATATATTGCGGTACATAATAAGATATATAAAAAAGAATTAATTGATAAAACATTTAAAGAAAATGATGTATTTATAAATGGAATGTATTATGAAGATATTGTATATACATATAGCATACTGCAAAATATTAATAGTATAACATCTGTAAATAAGCCATTATATTATTATGTACAAAGAAAAAGTTCAATATCTAATAATTATGATAAAAGATTATTTGATATATTATCATCTGTAAATATATTAATAGAAAATGCAAAAAGAAATAATGTTTTTGAAAAATATAATGATATATTAGAATATATTGGAATAAGATATATGTATGGAACATTTATGAAAAGAATTGCGAAAACAAAAGACATGAAAAGATATTTTGATGGATATAATTTAGTTTTAAAGAAAGATAATGATATATATAATAATTATAATATTTTAGGTAAAAATAAGAAAAATAATAGATTTTTAAATAATAATAGTAGTAGTCATAATAATTTTAGAACTAAACTTAAAAATATTATATTAAAAAATATGGATAAAAAAGTTTTTGCATTAATATTATATTTTTTAGAAAAAGATACTAAAAATTAGGAAAAATTTTAATAATAAAATAATAAGATTATTTAAATAATTAAAATATTTAAAATATTTATAAAATTAAATATGGTTATAATGAGGTGAAAAAGGTGGAGGAGAATAAAAAAGAAAAAAATCTTTCAGAACTTCGGAATAATAGAAAGAGATTTAATTACAAAGTTTAGAAAAGATATATATAGGCCATTTTGTAAATCATTAGATAAATATGATATTTTAAAAGATGGTGATAAGATTGCAATATGTATATCTGGAGGAAAAGATTCTTTCTTACTTGCAAAATGCATGCAGGAAATACAAAGACATGGAGATAAAAAAATAGAACTTGAATATATATGTATGAATCCAGGATTTTTAGATGAAGTTTTAGAGGTTATAACAAATACAGGAAAAAGACTTGGAATAGACATAAAATTTGTTAAAACAAATATATTTAAAATTGCAGGAATGCAGACAAAAGGTGCATGTTATTTATGTGCTAAAATGAGAAGAGGGGCACTTTATGAAGCAGCAGAAAAACTTCGGATGTAATAAGATAGCTCTTCGGACATCATTTTACAGATGTAACTACAACAATTCTTATGAATATATTGTATGGAAGTGAATTTAAAACAATGCTTCCAAAACTTAAAAGTGATAATTTTAATGGAATGGAACTTATAAGACCATTATATTTAGTAGAAGAAAATGTTATAGAAAAATGGAGAGATACATATGGTCTAGAATTTATACATTGTGCATGTCCAATATCTGATTATAAAATTGCAACACATGAAGAAAACTTATCAAAAAGGGATGAAGTTAAAAAACTTATACAAACACTTAAAAAAACAAATAAGAATGTTGAAATGAGAATATTTAAGTCTGCAGAAAATGTAAATTTAGATGCGATTATAGAATGGAAAAAAGATGGAAAGAAGTATAGTTATTTAGATGAATATTAATAATTATACTTTAAGGAGAAAATGGATAAAGGTGAAAGAGATAAAAAGAATAAAAAAATTATTAACACTTGTTATATGTGCATATAATGAAGAAAAGAACTTACATAGGTTATTTGAGAATTTAGTAAATCAAGAAAATCAAAATTTTAATATAATTTTTGTAAATGATGGAAGTACAGATAATACTCTCCAAATTGCAAAAGAATATATGATAAAAAATGAAAATTGTATTGTTATATCTAAAAAAAATACAGGGCTTTCAGATTCAAGAAATATTGGAACAAAATATGTAAAAACACCATATTTTATGTATTTAGATGCAGATGATTTTTTAGATAGAGATACAATAGGAATAATAGAAAAAAGACTTGAAAGTTCAGAAAAAAGACTTGATATATTTAAGATAAATGTTAAATCAGTTTCAGAAGAAGAAGTTATAGTAGAAAGAAATAAAAGTGTTGAACTTCAAGAAGTTAAAGGAACAGAAGCGATCATTGAACTAGGATTTACAGACAAACTATATATGCTTCCAACAGTATATGTTTTTAGAACAGAATATTTTAGAAAAAATAATTTCGAATTTGAATATGGAAGATATCATGAAGATTATGGACTTATTCCATTTACAGTACTTTTAGCAGATAATGTAACAACAACAGAAGAAACATTATATAATTATGTTTTGTCTAAAAATAGTATAACAAGAACTAAAGATAATAAAAAAGCTATAAAAAAAGCAGAAGATACATTATATTTCTATAAGCAAAGTATACTTGCAATAGAAGAATTAAAGAAAAATCAAAATAATGATGGTAGGATAACAAAACAAGTATATAAGAAGTTTAAACAGCTATATACAAATGGTCTTATAGAAAAATTGAAAGAAATGTTTAAAATAATTCAAACAGAAAAAAATGAAGAGTTAAGAATAGAAATAGAAAAGTTTTTTGAAAATGTAAAAAAAGAAAAGATATATAAGAATATAATAGGAATGGAATGGAAGAATATTATAAAAAGAAAATTGTTAAAATATAATATGATGTTATACTTAAAAAAAGCTATTGAAAAAGATCAAACAAATAGTAATAATTAAATAATAATCATAATAATTCCAATAGTTATAAGAGGTACAAATGAGAAATAGTAAGATAAATAATAATAAGAAAAATAAAATAAATAACAAAGAAGAAAATAGTGAGAAAAACATTAATATAGATACAGCATATATAAAAAACATAATGGCACAAGTACTTGAAAATAGCTATTCACCATATAGTAAATTTAAAGTAGGTGCAATATTGTTTACTAAAACAGGAAAAATGTATACAGGTGTAAATATTGAAAATATGGGTATACAATCAATATGTGCAGAAAGATGTGCATTTTCAAAAGCTATATCATCAGGAATAAAGAAAAATGATTATTCACATATAATTATTTGTGGAATAAACCGGAAAAGGAGAGATACAAGATATAACACCATGTGGTTATTGTAGACAATTTATGCAAGAATTTGTTGAAAAAGATTTTAAAATATTTGTTTTATTAGAAAATAAGTTTAAAATGTATGAAATGCAAGAATTATTACCATATGGATTTAAGTTAAAATAGTAGAGTATAAAATAAGATTTAATATAATATAATTAAATTTAATTATATTTAATCTATTCTAATCTATTCTATTCTAATTTAATCTTATATTATCTTGTATTATCTTGTATAAGAATATAACAAAAGACATTTATTAAAGATAGTTGAATAAAAAAGAAGGTGATAATCATGAGGAAAACAAAAAATAAAATGCTAGAAAATTCTAAAAAAGAAAAAAACAGTGGAATTTGTTTTGATAATGAAAAATATTTAAAGATAGAAAAAGAAAAAATATTAGAAAGAAAAAAATTATTTCCACGGAAAGTTATATATAGAAGTAGGTGGAAAGCTTTTAGAAGATAATCATGCATCAAGAGTACTTAAAGGATTTAAGAAAGATAATAAGATTAGAATATTTGAAACATTAAAAGATGATATAGAAGTTATAATAACAATTGCTGCAAACAATATTGTAGATTTAAGAAAGATACAAGATAAGGGTATTACATATGCAGATGAAACATTATATATAGCAAAAGTTTTAGAAGAAAAAGGAATTATAGTATCTGGTATTGTTATAAGTAGATATTTTGAAGATATTCAAATAGAAAAATATATAGAAAAATTAAAAACAAATGGTTATAATGTATATAAACATTATAATATAGAAGGATATCCATTTGATATTGAAAAAGTAGTAACAGAAGATGGACTGCGGAAAAAATGAATATATAAAAACAAATAAAGATATAGTATTATCAATTGCTGCAGGACCTGGAAGCCGGAAAAATGTCTACATGTTTATCACAAATATATAATGATGCAAAAAATGGTATATTATCAGGATTTGCAAAGTTAGAATTATTCCCAATATGGAATTTAGAAAAAAATAGTTTTGTAAATTTAGCATATGAAGCAGCAACAGTAAATATTGATGATAAAGTAATAGAAGATACTTTTTATTTTGAAAAACATGGTAAAAAAGCAACAAGTTATAATAGAGATATGCAACTTTTTCCAATACTTAAAAATATATTTAATAAGATATATAATGTAGATATATATAATTCACCAACAGAAATGGGAGTAAACTTTGCAAAAGATGCAATAATAGATTATGATCTTGCAGAATATAATGGAAAAAAAGAAATTATAAGAAGATATTTAAAAGAAAAATACGAATATATTTATGAAGGTGAAAAAAAAGAAAATTATTTAAAAGTAAAAAAAATAATGGAAGAAAATAATATTGATATAAATGATGATATTCTTATAAAAACAATTAATGAAGAAAAGAAAAAAAGAGGACTTGAAGTTGCAGGTATAGAACTTAAAAATGGAGAGATAATAACAGGTAAAGAAAAAGAAGATATAACAAAAACAGCAGCACTTGTACTTAATATATTAAAATTAGGTACAAATATAGAAAAACAAGAATATTTAATACCAAAAGAATATATAAAAAGAGTGTTTGATTTAAAAGAAAAAATATCAAAAAATGATGTTTTAGATTATGTTGAAGTAACAGAATGTCTAATAATACTTACAATACTATCAAGTAATAGTAAAAAAATACAAGATATAATTGATAATTTAGATATATTAAAAGATACAAGATATTATGCAACAAGTATAATAGGAGAAAAAGAAAGGGTATTTTTAAAAAGTTTAAATATTGATATATTATATTATATATAATGAAAATATGATTTAATATATGTAGAAAGGGGGAATTTATGATAAATAAATCGGAAATAAAAAATATATATTCAAAAACTAAAGAAAAAGGATATATAATCGCACAAAATTTAATGTATTTATATATAATTTTATGTCCTATATTTGATATGGCAAGCTATATTTATAGAAATTATATAGTAAAACAAGAAAGTATTTCTGTAAATCCAATAACATTATTAAGACCAATTATTCCAATGATTATTCTTATGATAATATTTTTTAAGGTAAGTTTAGCAGAAAAAATTCAGATATTATTTTTAGGATTATTAAATATATTATATATATACATACACAGTTTAATATTTATAGAATATAAAACATATTTTGGAAGTAGAGTATTAGTAGATGAGATTAGGATAATTATAAATTATGTATTTGCAATAATTAATGTATATTTAATGTTTAAATTGTTTTTTAGAAGAAATACAGATAAATTAAAAATAGCAATAGCTATAATGACAGGATTATATATAACAAGCATATTATTTTCGATTGTTTTTAAAATTTCTCCAAATACTTATACAGAAGGTATAGGACAAAAAGGATTTTTTGAAACAGGAAATAGTCTTTCAATAATATTATTACTTGCAGTAGGGCTTTTACTTACAACAATAAAACTAAAAGGTAGGTATATATATATTGGAATAACAATTATAACATCAATATATCTACTATTTATAATGGGATCAAGAACAGGATTTTATCGGAATATTATTACATATAATAATATATGTTTTAGCAAATATATATTCATATGTAATAAATAAGACAAAAGAAAGTACATTAACAAGAAGAGAAAAAGAAAGGTATAGTATATATAATGGAGATTCACGGAGATATATATACTATAATAAAAAAGGCAAATAATAATAAAATAGCTAAAATTATAACTGGAATAGTAGTTTCAATAATAGGTATATCTGTTATAACATATGTATCAATACATCGGAATAAGTGTATTAAATAGAAGAAAAGAATTACAAAAACAAGAAAAACAGCTTGTAGAACAAAGAAAACAAGAAAATCTTCCAATAGGACCAAGAGAAATTGTTAATATATATATGGATATTAAAGGGAATAAATTCAGACAAAGTCTTTCAGAAAATGAAATAAAAGAAAAATATCCAAATCTTACAATACAAGAAAAAAATAATATAACAGAATTTATAGAAAAAATACAAAATAGAACTTTAGATGCAAATGATTTAAGAGAAATGCAAGAAATTTATGCAAATATAGAATGGAAAAATGATAATAATATATATCATAAATTATTTCGGAAATACAAACTTAAAAAAAGCAGGAGAACTTATATTAGAAAGAGAATTAATAGCATTTATATACAATTTTCGGAATAATAGGAATGATAATGTATTTACTTCCATATGTCCTTATTTTTGCATATGCAGTAGTATTTGGGATTATGAATTATAGGAAGATAAATTCAGATTATATAATGTATACATATCTTCTTCGGACTTACACTTTCAACATCATATTTTATGGGGGCAGTATTTTTCAGTACTACAGCAACAACAATAATTGCAACTGTTATAATAATACTTGTAAACAAATTTGATGGAATAAAAAATAGTAGAGATTATTCATATTCTGCAGTAACAAATAATCAGAATGAGAATAGGAAAAGAGAAGAAGAACTTGATATAACTCTTTTAGATGAAAAAAGTAGAGACAAAGTGTATAAGGAAAGGATTATAGATAAAAGAAAGAAAAAGAAAATAATATTTGGAATAACTAGTCTTTCTATAGGTGGTGCAGAAAGAGTATTAGTAGATATAGTTAAAGAACTTCAAAATGTTTATGATATAACTGTATTTACAATATATGGAAATGGTGAATTTGAAAAAGAACTAAAAGGAACAAATGTAAAATTAAAGACAATATTTAAAAAACAAAGAGAAGAATATGGATATATTGCTAGAAAAATAGTTACAACAATATATAGGTGTTTTTATAATATTATATATGAATTACATATAAAAAATATTTATGATATAGAAGTTGCGTTTTTAGAAGGACCTATAACAAGATTATTTGCAAATAGTTCAAATGCAAATAAAATAGCATGGGTACATACAAATATGTCATTATATTATGAAACAACAAAATATAGTAAAAGAAAGAAAAAAATAGATGAAAAAATCTATCAAAGATATAATACAATAGTTTTTGTAAGTAAAGATAGTAGAGAAGATTTTATAAAAACATTTCCTAATAATAATATTAGAAAAAAAGTAATATATAATTTTATAGATCAAAAAAGAATAGAAAGAAAATCAAGAGAAATAGAACCATATGAAATAGAACCTAATATACCAAGTATTGTAGTAGTTGCAAGGCTTACAAAAGCAAAAGCATTAGATAGACTTATAGAAGTACATAAAAGACTTATAAAAGATAGAATAATGCATAATATATATATAATAGGAGATGGAGAAGAAAGAAAGAATTTAGAAGAAAAAATAAAAGAATATGGTATAAAAAAATCGTTTATACTACTTGGTAAAAAAGAAAATCCATATCCATATATATTAAAAGCAAAATATTTTGGATTATTCTCATATGCAGAAGGATATCGGTTTAGTGTTAGACGAAGCAAAAATACTTAACAAGACAATACTTCTTACAAACACAGCGGCAAGGGAAGCAGCACAACGGTTATGATAAATCATATATATTTAGAAATAGTGAAGAACGGAATATATGAAGGTATAAGAAGAGTAATATTAAGTAAGAAAAATAATAATTATAACAGTAATAAAAGATTTTTTAGAAAAAATAGTAAATATGAACAATTTAGATATAAGGAAAAAAATATAAATAAAATATATAATATTATAAAATTGTTTGATGAAAAATAAGGGGAAAAAATGGAAAGAGGAAGAAAACCATTTATATCAATATTAACAGCAACATATAATAGAGCAGAATACTTAAAAAGAGCATATTTAAGTATTCTAGCTAATTCTAAATTTGGAGAAAAGATAGAATGGCTAATAATGGATGATGGTTCAACAGATAATACAAGAGAAGTTGTAAATAAAATGGTTGAAAATGAAAATTTAAGCATAAACTATTATTATCAAAAAAACATGGGTAAAATGGCAGCGATAAATCATTTAACAAGTATTGCAACAGGTGAATATATGATGGATTTAGATTCTGATGATATGTTATCAGAAAATGCTATAGAAACAATAAAAAATAATGTTTTTGAAATGCCATTAGCATATCGGATTTGTATTTTTAAAAGCATATCCTGATCGGAAAGATAATGGGAGAAAAATTTAAAAATACAGAATATAATAGAACAATGTTTGAAGTATCATTTAAAGAATGTATTGATGGAGAAAAATGTATAGTGTTTATATCAAAAGTTAGAAAAGAATATGAACATAGGCTGGAAGAAAATGAAAAATTTGTTACAGAAGCAAGGCTTTATCATGAAATGGATAAAACAAATACAGTGTTTGTGTTTAATGAAGTTGTACAACTTTGTGAATATCAAGAAGACCGGATATTCTAAAAATATAAACAAAATGCTTTATGGATATCCAAAAGGATATTACATGTATTTTAAAGAATTATTAGAATTTGATTTTTCACAAGTATCAATGAAAAAAAGAATATATGTATTAAAACATTATATATTATACTCATATTTAACAGGAAATAATCTTGACTTAAGTACAGTATATAACCTTTTTAATAAGATATTACTACTACTGTTATACATTCCAGGGATAATAAAAACAAAGATGTTACTTAAAAATGATAAAGAAATAGCACATATATATTATACAAATAAAAATACTATAGAAAGAAATAGAGCAAAGCAAACAGAAAAAGGTAATATAATAAAAGATTATATAAAAAAAGGTATTGATGATAAAATATCTAAATCTTCAAATTATATAGTAGATAAAGAAACAGAAGAAAATATAAAAGATATGAATAATTTAGGTGTAAATATATCAAATGTAGATAATGTTTTTAATACAAATAATGATTTAGGTATAAAAGTTGTAGATATAAATAATGAAGAAAATAATAATAGCTATAATGAGAACTTAAATAATAATAATGAGTTTGAGACAGACCAAAAAATATATAATGAAGAAACAAGAAAAGAAGTAAGTAGAAGTCAAAAATTAAAAGAAAAATTAGACGAACTTATAAACAGAAGTAAACATAGAAAAGAATAATAAATAAAGTAAAAAAAAGAAAAGAAAAAAGAGAAGAATAATAAAAAATGAAAATAATTAATAAAATAAAAAGAATATTTAAAAAAAAGGTGCAAGTATTTGTATATCATCATATTTTAACAAAAGAAGAACAAAAAAGGCAAAATATAACAGATGAATCAATGTGTACAAATGTAGATATATTTAAAAAACAATGTTTAAGTTTTAAAAATAAAGGATATACATTCTTAAAAATAGAAGATATATATAATATACAAAAAGAAAATAAGAAGTTTCCTAAGAAAGCAATATGTATAACATTTGATGACCGGATATACAGATATAGAAGAAAATGTTTTAGAATTTTTTAAAGAAAATAATATTGTAGGAAGCATATTTGTAAATACAGATACTATAGGAAAATATGGATTTATGGATATGGAATCATTAAAGAAAATAGATAAATATATATCTGTATACTCACATGGAAAAGAACATATTAATTATGGAAGAGAATATACAAATAATAATATATCTAAAGAAACAATATTAGAATATGCAAAACAACCTATAGATGTAATATCAGAAAACATATCAAAAAGACCATATATATTTTGTTATCCATATGGAGGTATGACACTAGAAATAGACAAATACTTAAGAGAAAATGGAGTATATACTGTACATACAGATAACCTAGTAAATATGGAAAAAGACCTATTAAAAGAAAATAGATGTCATAGAGAATATATGTTAAACCAATGCTATTTTAAAACATATATTAAAAAGATATATAGGGCATTTAGATATTATGGGTATAAGGACAAGATATAATAGAAATAATAATAATTAAATAAATATTATATAAAATATTAAGATACTTGCCATTATTTTAAAGAAGCGAGGGGAAGTATGGAAGAAGAAATAAGATTCTATTTTAAAGAAGAAGAATATGAAAATCTCTTGAATAAAATGAAAAATATAGGAAAAACAGAAGGACTAGAATATGAAGGATGTTATCTAGAATTAACAGTTCAATATGACCATCCAGAAGAAGAAAACACTTTTTATAGTAAAGAAATTGATGGAAGATTTAGATTAAGGTCTTCTATAAACATTGAAACTAATGAAGAAAAAAGTAAAATATCATGGAAAAGAAGACTACCAGATAATAAGGAAAAAGATATAAATATTGAAGAAGAAATAGAAGTAGAATTAAAAGAAGGACAATTAGAAAATCTACAATCATTACTAGAAACAATTGTAAGAATGAAAAGAGTTGAATCATATCAAAGATATAGAAATGTATTTTGTAATGATGAAGTAGAAATAGTTGTAGATAAATATCCATTTGGAATCGCTCTTGAAATTGAGAATAAGAGCAAAATAAAAAATGGTGAAGAAATAATAAGAAAATGGTTAAATATATTAAACTTAAACATACAAGAATCATTTAAATTATCATGGGATGATAAATATACATCACTATGTAAAGCACAAGGAATAAAACCAGTAAAAGATGTTATATTTGATGATAGTATAACAATGCCTAAGGTATAGGGGAAAAAATTATGAATGAAATACATGAATATTATAAAAATACAAAAAATGCATTACCACATAAAAATGTACAAAAAGTTTTAGAAATGGATATTATACCAGGAAATGCAATTGATTTAGGTTGTGGGGCAGGTAGAGATACAATATATTTAATAAAAAATGGATGGAACGTACTTGCTATAGATAAGGAAGAGACAAAGGGGTTAATTGAAGAAAAACTAAATGAAAATGAATTGAAAAATTTTAGATTTTCTTTACAAAATTTTCAAAATGTAGAATTAGAGAATAACAGTTTACTAGTTTCTAATTTTAGTATACCTTTTTGTGGTAAGAAATATTTTAAAGAGTTTTGGAACAAAATTGAAGAAAGTATAGAAAAAGGACGGATATTTTGTTGGGAACTTTTTTCGGAACAAAAGATTCATGGGTAGAAACAAAACCTAAAGTGGTATTCTTATTAAAAGAAGAAGTATTAGCATTATTTAAAAACTTTGATATAATTCATTTTGAAGAAATAGAAGTAGATAAAAAAACGGCATTAGGTGTTGAAAAGCACTGGCACATATATGAGGTAATAGCAAAGAAGATATAAATAGTTACATTATTTTTACAAAATAATAAAAATGTTGTTAAAATAATAAAAAAGATGAAGAAACAATGATATCATAAAAGTATAAGAGTTAAAAATTTAAAAGGTAAAAATAGAAATGATATTATTAAGGGTGATAGTTAAAAAAAGCATAATAAAATTAAAAGATAAAAGTGAAAGACTTACAAAATATAAGATGAATTCTTATAACTTGGAGTTTTTCGCTTTTTTTAATATTTTGAAATCATTTTTAATAATATTATCTATTTTAATATAAATCATTATAGAAATATTAAAATAAATAATATAAATAACATAATTAATTAATTAAAGGAGAAAATATATGGAAGATAAAAAAGAAAGAATTAAAAAATTAAATAAAAATATATTGAAAACTATAGTTATAGTTATTGCTATAATTTTTTGTACTACTGGATTATTAGCTTATTCACTAAGAAATAATGATAAAAAAGTTGTTGTACCTAGAGAAATAGGAGGGTTAAATGATAGATATTTAAAAATTAATCCTAGTGAAGAAAAAATATTAGAAGAAAATAAACTTACAAATGAAGAAGCAAAAATATTAGCATCAAAAATTGATAAAATAATAAATAAAGAAGAAGGACTTAATGAAAAACATATATTAAGTAAAGAAGAAAATTTAAATACTGAAGTGAAAAGAATACAAAATAATAAAGAAGATATAGAAGAAACAATAGTTGTAACTGATAAATATAGAATAACTTTTAATAGTAAAACTAAAAAACTTATAAACTATTTAAATAAGAGAAGAGATCTTAAAAATAGTCAAGAATTTACAGAAGAACAAGTTATAGAAAAAGGTAAAGAAATATTAAATGAAATACAAGTAAAAAGATTTGTAAATGATTTTGAAAAATATAATGTTATAAGGGCAAGCAAATTTAATGAAAATTTATGGAATTTGAGGTTTATAAAAAAATATGAAGATGGGCTTGCAAATTATGGAGAAGCTATAGCTATAACTATATGTCCTAAGACAAAGTATTTAATGATATTTACAATAAGAGATACAAAAGTTACTAATACAGAAGTTAAAATAACAGAAGAACAAGCAAAAGAAATTGCAAGTAAATATTTAAAATCAAGTGTGGCAACAGGAATAGAATCAGTAGGAAAGGAGATAGTAAGCCCTAATTTACTTTTTAAAGAAAAAGTGGATAAAGTATATAAGAACATAAATGAAATGAGAAGAGCATATATAGTAACTTTTAATAATGAAGCAAAAACACAAATTTATGTTGATGTGACAACTGGGGAAGTATTACGGTGGAGATTTTACTTTAGGAGGTAAATTTTAGATGTATGTTCATATTTGAAAACAGATAAATTCTCTTAGTGTAAAGCTAAAAAACATTACAAGTATTGACAAATACTTGTTTTTGGTGTAAAGTTAAATAGACTTACATTAGGAGAGAATATGGAAGAAAAAATAATATATTATGGTACACTATTAGAACTGTATGGAGAACTCCTTACAGACAAACAATATTCAGCAATAGACAAGTACTATAATATGGACTTATCGTTATCAGAAATCGCACAAGAAGATAAGATAACAAGACAAGCTGTTAGGGACAATATAAAAAAGGCAGAAGAAAAATTAGAATTTTTTGAAAGTAAACTAAAATTGTATAAGAACTTCAAAAAAGAAGATAATATAGTTGCAAAACTAGAAAAAAATATAATTAATCTTACTGCTAAAATAACTACTCTTTCTATTGATAAGTATGAAAAAGAAAAATTAGATAATACATTAAAAGAAATAATTAAAAATGTAGATTCATTAAAGAAAATTTAAGTTAAGGAGAAGATATGGCTTTTGAAGGACTTTCATCAAGATTACAAAATATTATAAGGAAGATAAAGGGAAGTGCTAGAATAACTGAAAAAGACCTTAAGGAAATGACAAGAGAAATAAAGCTTACATTATTAGAAGCAGATGTTAACTTTATGGTTGTTAAAAAGTTTATAAAAAACATAGAAGAAAAAGCATTAGGTGAAGAAGTTTTAAAATCACTAACACCAGGGCAACAAGTAGTAAAAATAGTTAAAGATGAATTAACTAAAATACTTCGGAGCAGAAAATAGTGAGATAAAATTTGTAAATAGTCCAACAGAACCTACAATAATAATGTTAATGGGGCTTCAAGGTGCAGGTAAAACAACACTTGCAGGAAAACTTGCAAACTACTTTAGAAAAAAAGGTAAAAAACCATTGCTTGTAGCATGTGATGTATATAGACCAGCAGCTATAAAACAATTAGAAGTTGTAGGAAAAAGCCTTAGCATACCAGTATATTCAAGAGAAGATACAAAAGATGTACTTAGAATTGCAAAAGAAGCCATAACAAAAGCAAAATCAAGTATGAATGATCTTGTTATACTAGATACAGCAGGTAGACTTCAAATAGATGAAGAACTGATGAGTGAGCTTAAAAAGATAAAAGATAATATTAATATTACAGAAAGTCTTTTAGTAGTTGACTCAATGTCAGGACAAGATGCAGCAAATGTTGCAAAAAGCTTCTCAGAAAAACTTGATATAGATGGTATTATTATTACAAAACTAGATGCAGATACAAGAGGTGGTGCAGCACTTTCTGTTAAAGAAATAACTCGGAAAACCAATTAAGTTTGCATCAGTAGGTGAAAAACTTTCAGATATTGAGGAATTTCATCCAGATAGAATGGCATCAAGAATCTTGGGAATGGGTGATGTTTTATCAATAATTGAAAAAGCAGAACTAGAATTTTCTGAAGAAGAATCTAGAGAATTAGAAGAAAAGATAAGAAAAGAAAATTATGACTTAAATGATTATCTAAAACAAATGAAAAAAATCAAGAAAATGGGTTCATTATCATCACTACTTAAAATGATACCAGGAATGGGTAATCTGCAAAACTTAAATGTAGATGATAAGGAAATTGTTAAGATTGAAGCCATCATACAGTCAATGACTGAAAAAGAAAGGCAAAATTATAAGATATTAAACGGTTCTAGAAGAAAAAGAATTGCTATGGGTAGCGGAACTTCAGTAGAACAAGTTAATAAGTTTATAAAATCATTTGACTTATTTAGGAAAGTGATGAAAGATATAAAAAATCCAAAAGATTTAAATAAGATAATGTTTAAACTTAAATCAGGCGGATATGGTAAATTTTAAAGGAGGAAAAAATGGTTAAAATAAGACTAAAAAGAATGGGAAAGAAAAGAAAACCATTTTATCATGTTGTAGTAGCAGATGCTAGAACAGCAAGAGATGGAAAGATAATAGATAAAGTAGGGACATATGACCCAATGACAACACCATCTACAATAAATATAGACTTAGAAAAAGTAGCTACATGGATAAAAAATGGTGCAAAACCTACAGATACAGCAAAAAAATTAATAGATATAGCTGAAAAAGCAGGAAAATAATTATAAATAGCTAAACAATTAAAAAGGTGATAAAATGGAAAAGACAAAAGAATTATTAAAAGCTCTTGTTATGGTTATAACAGATAAAGAAAATAAGGATGATATACAAATTTTAGAAAAAGTTGAAGAAGAAAAGATAGAATTATTAGTGATTTTAAAACCAGAAGATATGCCTAAAGTTATAGGAAAAGATGGAAGAATTGCTAAAAGCATAAGATCATTAGTTAGAAACTTAAAAGATACAGATAAAAATATATATATTCGTTTTGAAACTGAAGAATCTGATTTTCAAAAATAAGTAAAGGTTTATGGAAATATATTTAAAAAAAGATTTAGAAGAATTAAAACGAAAAGAAAATAGTAGATATATAGTAATAGGAAAAGTTGATAAAAGTCATCGGAGTATCTGGAGAGTATAAGGTTAGCATATATAGTGATGATATATATAGTATTGAAGAATATAATAATATATATATAAAAGAAAATAATATATATATTAAAATTAACCTAGTAATAACTCGGAAGCTTGAAAAACAGGATAATTGCAGATATATATTTAGATGAAGATAGTAAATATAATAATATATGTTTTCAAGGAAAAGAATTATATATATTAAGAAAAGATTTAAAAAAACTTGAAGACGGAGAATATTATATATTAGACTTATTAGAATGTAAGATATATATAGAAGAAAGTTTTTTTCGGAAATGTAATAGATGTGTTAGATAATAATATATCAGAAACATTAGAAATAGATGCAATAGAGACTATAGGTAAGAAAATAATGATTCCTATTATAGATAAATATATTAAAAAAATTGATATAAAAAATAAGAAGATATATCTACAAAAAGAAAATATATATGAAATGATAGAATTAGGTTACTTATGAAGTTTATAGTATTAACACTTTTTAAAGAAATGTTTGAAAGTTTAAATACAAGCATTTTAAAAAGAGGAATAGATAAAAAAGCTATATCTTTGGAGCTAATAGATATTAGAGATTTTAGCAAGAATAAGCATAAAAAGGTTGATGATATGCCATATGGAGGAGGATCTCGGAATGGTTATAAGACCAGATGTTGTGTATAATGCATATAATTCTATAGACAAAGAAACTTTAAGAAATTCTAAATTAATATATTTAACACCAAAAGGAAAAGTTTTAACACAAGAAAAAGTTAAAAGTTTAGCAAAGGAAGAAAATATAATACTATTATGTGGTCATTATGAAGGAATAGATCAAAGAGTACTAGATAAATTAAACGTAGAAGAAATATCAGTAGGAGATTATATATTAACAGGTGGAGAAATTCCAGCAATGATAATAATTGATTCTGTTTCTAGAAATGTTGAAGGGGTGATTTCTAAAGATTCTTTAAAAGAAGAAAGTTTTTCAGAAGAAACTGGAATGCTAGAATACCCACAATATACAAGACCAGAAATATTTGAACAAATGAGAGTACCAGAAGTATTACTATCTCGGAAATCATCAGAAAATAAGAGAATATAGAGAAAAAGAGTCTTTAAAAATTACTTTAGAAAGAAGACCAGATTTAATAAAAAAGAATAATATAAAGAAGGAGGCCTTAAATGGACAAAATTAAAGCAATAGAACATGAACAAATGAAAAATGTAGTTCCAAAATTATCAGTAGGTAATACTGTTAGAGTACATGTAAGGATTACAGAAGGTAATAAATCAAGAATCCAAGTATTTGAAGGAACAATAATTAAAATACAAAATGGTGGATTAAACCAAACATTTACAGTAAGAAGAATATCTTATGGTGTAGGTGTTGAAAAAACATTTTTAATACATTCACAAAATGTAGAAAAAGTAGAATTAGTAAGAGTAGGAAAAGCAAGAAGAGCAAAACTTACATATTTAAGAGATAGATTAGGTAAAAAAGCTAAGACTAAAGAAGTTGTAGGTGCTAGAATAGTTAATGAAGAAATAACTATAAAAGAAGAAAAAGTTTTAGTTCCAGAAACAGCAGAAGAAGAAGTAGTTGAAATAGTAACAGAAGAAGTTGTAGAAGAAGGAGGAGAAGCAAATGAATAAGACATATACTCCAAAAGGAAAAGAAATAGAAAAAAAATGGTATATAATAGACGCTAAAGATAAAGTTTTAGGTAGAGTAGCAACAGAAGCAGCAACATTACTTCGTGGAAAACACAAACCTAACTTTATGTTTAACATAGATACAGGAGACCATGTTATAATCATAAACTGTAAAGATATAGTTTTAACAGGTAAAAAATTAGATCAAAAAATGTATAGAAAACACTCAGGATATGTTGGTGGTTTAAAAGAAAAATCAGCTAAAGAAATAATGGCAAATACACCAGAAAAAGCAATGTATTTAGCAGTAAAAGGAATGTTACCACACACAAAACTAGGTGCAGCACAACTTAAAAAATTAAGAGTATATGCAGATGAAAATCATATGCAAACAGCTCAAAAACCAGAAGTTTGGGAGGTTAAATAATTAAAATGGCAAAACAAGAAAACAAAGTGTTCTTAGGAACAGGAAGAAGAAAAAAATCAATTGCTAGAGTAAGATTAATGGCAGGAACAGGTAAAATAACTGTAAATGGTAAAGATATAACAGAATATTTTGGAACAGAAACATTAATAGTTATAGCAAAACAAGCTTTAGAAGCAATAAATAAAACAGAAAACTATGATGTAATAGTTAAAGTTATAGGTGGAGGATTCTCAGGACAAGCAGGAGCTATAAGACATGGTATAGCAAGAGCTTTAGTAGAAGCAGATGAAGAAGAATACAGACCAACTTTAAAAGCAGCAGGATACTTAACACGTGATTCTCGTATGAAAGAAAGAAAAAAATACGGTCTTAAAAAAGCTAGAAAAGCTCCACAATTTAGTAAGAGATAAGAAAAATATAATTATTATATCAATAATTGCAAAAATACCTTTAGAAAGAGTAATCTTTTTAAGGGTATTTTTTGTATATAAAAAGGGAAGAGGAAGAAAGAAAAAAGAAGAAGAAGATCTTAAGAAAGAGGCAGAAAAAATGAGAAGAGAACAGGATGAATACATCAATAGGCTAAAAAGATGGTATGGACGTATGAAGTTCTAGGATTTACCCTAGGAGTAGTTATATATCAATTTTTAACTACTCCTTTTTTTATTTATTATACTATATATATTTACATAGTAAAATTAAAAGTAAATAGTAAATAATGTATTTTTGTTATAATGTTATTAAAAAGTTGCAAATTTAACAACTCATTGCAGTTTTTTTGTAAAAAAATGGATTCTTAGAGTAAATGCAGGTTTTAGCTAATATTACCTGCATTTAGTGTATAAA
>ERZ773267.256-NODE-256-length-38804-cov-3.743632_pt1 | contig 38804 bp, 49 predicted proteins | sample MGYA00511959_ERZ773267 | MGnify/ENA primary metagenome ERZ773267 (study PRJEB29015, sample SAMEA2738165) | human oral metagenome | biome: human oral; feature: human-associated habitat; material: saliva | place: China | collected 2240 ...
TGATACTTGATTTGCGCTAGTTGGTAGGGCTTGTTAAAGCCCACGCCCATAACGTCGCCCGCCTCGCTAGCGTTGAATTTGCCTTTGCGGTATTCTAGCCACTCGGGGGTATTTTGAGTTAGTGTTATTGTCATCGCCTATCCTTTACGCGCTTTGTTGAGCTTGTATTTGCTCAAGCTTTTTAAGTAGTTGCCCGCGCACTTTTTCATACGGTAGATTTGCGAAGGCTTTAACCTTATACGCCGCTACTATTGCGTCAGGGTTGGTGTTTGTTATTTCGCACAAATGCACTAGGTCGTTTAGCTGATCGGCGTTTAAAAACGTCGGCTGTTTTTGCGGCTGCTTGTTCTGCCTTGGCTCGTCGTCGTGAGTATTTGTAGCGTCTGCGTCTTTTGTGTCGTCGATAGCAAAAAGCCCGTTTAGGGCGTATTTGCGCGCATAGCTCGACGCGCTACCCGTGATCTGGCTTTCGTCCATACCTTTTTTCGTTTCGGCTTCTCTAGCAAAGCCCGCCACGCTTATTTCGCCGTCTTTGCCTCTTAGCGTCGCCGTAGCCTTGACGTATATGCGGGCGGCTACCTGCGTTATTTCATCGCTTATCGTTAGCGCAACGCCGTATTTTTCTAGTAGGGGCTTAACGGCTTCGGTTATGTCCTCGCAGCTTCTGTATGAATACCCGCCAAATTTGTTAAATTGGCTTTTTGGAGCTTTTAGCTCACATTGTATTTTACTTAGCGTTTCTATCATCTTTACCCCCTAAAAGATTTTACGCGTGCTTCAAATTCGCGCATTGTTTTGATACTCTTTGTTCTTAGTTTGTCTTTGTTTTTTAGATATTTTTTGTAGTTGATGTTCATTTGCTATCCTTTAGTAGGTTAGGCGTTTCGTAGATATTGCCGACGACTTCTAAATATCGCGCGTCGGCCTCAAAGAGGCCAAATACCTGCCCGTTGTTGTAGAGCTTATAGCCTGCGGTCGCTTTTAAATATACTACTTGCCCAATCGCCCCGCTACTTTTTTTGACGATGTCGCCTTCATAAATTTCTTTGCCGTTTTTATCTTTTATTTCTGTGCTTATTGAGGCTTCATAGTTGCCTCCCATCTCGCAAAGTTCAGGTTCCCCGCTAAGCCCGTGTTGTCGAACACTAGCGGGGGATATGCTCCACCCATTTGCGATAAAAATCGTTTCCCACTCTCCGTCTTTTTCGCCAGACGAGATAAACCGTCTTTTGTCCATATCCCATACCCTCACTATGATTTTTTTCATCTACTGCCTCCTTTTAAAATTTCAGTTCCGCTTCGATTTGGTCGTTTATCTCGTACGCCAGATCGTCAAAGCTGATTAACTCCTCGTATTCGCTTGCCAGCTTGTCAAGATGATCTCTAGCTATGGCGATGATGTCCGCCACCTTATCGTGAAACTCGTCAAACCTCGCACCTAAAACCGCCTGCGCCCGCTCGTACTCCATAAGGTCGTAATCGGCACTGTCCATCGCGCTCATTTTTTATCCTTTCAAAATCTGATTTTGTTCTATAAAAAAGCGGTCGTTGTCGTTTGCATACGCCATAACCGCGCCTATCTCGCTATACACGCCGTCCATTTGATACTGGATTTTGTTTAGTAGCCTTACTATCTCGCTATCTTTGATGTTTTGCTTTTGCTTAAGTTCTTGCGTGCGTTTAAAGTAAAAATCCCGCTCGGCTTTGGCATTGTGTAGCTGGGCCCGCAAGTTTTCCTCTCTATCCTCGTAGCGCTCTATAACCTCCGCGTCGTAAATCTTGCCGCGTTTGGCTAGTTCGGTTTTTAAACTAGCGATAAGTGCGTTATGCTTTGCTAGCTGCCCTAAATAGCCGTTGATTTGATCGCCGTGGCGTTTAGCTTCAAATTTAGCGTAGGCTTCAAGGTCTGCATATTTATGAGATAGCTCGACGTTGCGGGCTTTTGTTTCTTTTGCTTGCGCCAATTCGCTAAGTATGGTTTTTTCTAGCTCTTGCTCCGCCCAAAGCCTGAAGTTTTTGGCCTCTTTTGAGCGGATAAACATACCTAGCTTGATGATGCCGCGAAGCGTCCATTTGATGACGGGGCGATTGCGGTCGTTTTTGACTACGACGAAGTGAATACCCTCGATTATCTCGTCGGCGTGTTCGCGCTTATGGTCTTTTATGTTAGTTACTGAAGTACCATAGCGCTCTGCCACGTATTCTGTAGTAAAGGTTTGGAAATTTAGAATTTCAACTTGCGTTAGCTCTGCTTGGAATAAACTTTGCATATTTTCGCCCCTTATGTGGATATTATTTAAATATTTGGCGAAATTATAGCAATATTATTTAGATTTGTCAAGTAGTTTTGTAGATATTATTCACAAAATAGTTTTAAAAGTGTGGATAATTTTAATAGACGGAAATTCCGTCCATTAATCAATCATCGTTTTTATCGCGGTTCTTAACGCTTTGTAGTTCTCAAGTTCCTTTTTCAAATTTTCATTTTCAAGCACCAAATTTATAGCGGCTTCGGTTTGCGTGCTGATTTGCCCCTTTGCGCTTAGTGTTCGCAAGCTGTCCGCACTCATCCCTATCCTCTCCGCCAACTCTCTTTGCGTGATGCCTAGCTCTTTACATACACGCTTAACGATGTTACCATCTGCGGTCATTGTTCACTCCCTATCAGATCCAAAATAATCACTTCTTTTATTTTGTTATATTCCTTGACGGTTCTTATTTTGAGTTTTATACTTTCTCCGTTTTCGATAGCAGTGGCTAATCTAATGCGAGCTTCAGCGCTTATTAGATTTGCGCTTACCCATTTGATACCGTTTATATCAATCTTAAATTTCCTATCGCCGTTACTAGTCTTTTCATATCCCAAAATAGAAAAATCATCTATTTTATCAAAAGTAGCCGTGGTATCTATGAGTTCTTTGAATTCATAATTTTTAACTTTTTGATAAGTTATAGGCTCGCTTTCGTTGTTAAACGTCGCTGTTTCGTTTTCTTGTAGGGCAGAGGCTATTTTTGCCTTTGGTTCATTTATGGCTTTTTGTAAATCTTTATCAGCTTTTAAACTTGCGATAATGCGTCTATTTTCACTTTCTGCGCTTATTTTTGCTAAATTTTCATTATGTGTAAGATACTCGCTATAAGAATAGCCGCCCAATATCATCAATGCTACCGATACTATTATAATAACTTTTGCAATATCGCTCATGCCTTTTATGCCCTCCAATAATACCTTAATCATATTTTCAAGGTCTATTTTTAAACAACCTCGTTCTAATTTAAAAGTTAGAAGTTGTGTTTTATCAATACCCGTAATTCCGTAGTTTTTCTCTAAAATAGAAACTATCTTATAAAAGTTGTCTTGATAAGATAAGACCATTTTTGCAATATCTGCATCTATGTAGCCATCGTCATAATCATTAAACCTGCCACCTTCAAGCTTGATACTATGCGTTATTTGCCCGATCTGGCTTATGATTACATTTTCTCCGTTAGCTAGTTTTTCCTGTAATAAACGTAAATCATTCAACGTATTGATTGAAAAATGCCCATCATTCATTATTATCCTTTTTGCTTACGAATTTTGTCTTGATTATACAAAAACCTAGCTAACTTTGCCGTAAAATTTAACGGCATCGACTATCTTTTTCGCCGTCTGCTCGTCTGCACCGTAGATCACGTCTCGCAGTTCGTTTCCGTTTAGCGTATTTAAAAATAGCCCCAGCCCTACGAGGTCGGCGGTATCGAGCCTAACGTCTCGTAGCTCTTTTAATATCTGCCCTAAGTTGCAGCGCTCTAATAAATCCGATAATTCCACATCGGCTACGGCATCTATACTTATTCTCATTTTTATCCTTTCAAATTTAAAAATCTAATATTTCTAATCACAAATCTGCGCGGTCTAAGCCGCCTAAATAACCTAAATAGCCGCACGGCTTATCCTTTCTCGGGCTAGAGATGACTAGCCCGCCACTAGAGTTTAAGCCCATAAGACGCGGGCAATTTCTAATTTTTGCGTTAGGTCTTTAACCGCCTTTGTCGCGTAAGTCAAACTGTAACTATGCTCGCGCTTTATCGTGCCGTCCTTTAGCCCTTTTTGGTGCGCTTTGGCTTTTTCTAGCTGTGCCGCAAAGTATTCTAGACTTCCCGGCATTGATAGGTTAATCTCCTCCGCTTTAGCCTCCCAATACTCGGCTTTACGCGCTTTTTCGTCGGAGATTTCTCGCTCTTTTACGCTATTGCCCATCCTATTCCAGTTGCGCTCGATTAACGCTCTGTGCCTATGCTCGCTGTGGTGCCCGACCTTTATCGGCTCGGCGAGTTTTAGAAATTCCGCACCCTCTTTGCTTTTTTGATACCACTCGCTACTTTTGGCTTCGTGCCTAGCCTGTGAGTTTCTGTATTTTTCGGCTTTTCTTTCGGCGTAGCTTGCGTCCTCTAGCCTTACGACCGAGTAATAAAACTTGTCATTTCCCTCTGCTACTAGGTTATAGACCTCGCACTCTACTTCTTTACCGTATTGTGTTTCAAGAGTGATAGTCTCGCCCTTTTTGTGCTTTTCGTCGCATTCTGCTACCCATACGTTCGGGCAGTATTTTTTAAATTTGTTCATCTTTTCTCCTTTGGTTTCGTATCCTAAAGCAAGCCCCGCGAGTTGTGTTAAACCAAATTTTTACCCTAAGGAGATTAAATGCTTGCGTGAGTGTGCGGGACTTGCGTTAAGATACGAATTGAAGTTTTGCGTGGATTTTTCAAGCTCTGATATACACGCGCGATCAGGGCTGATCTGGCTAGGGCAATATCGCTTCCCTAGTGCGCTAACCCGTAGCTTTAGGTTACGTAACCTCGGCGTGGGTCGCCTATCCTTGTTTGGATAAGTGAAGTGTATCATTACAACACTTAAGAGATACTTAAATAAGAGTATAAATAAAACACTTTTAAAAATATTTTTTATGGTATAATCTTAGAAATTATTTAGAGGCGTAAAATGCAAGTAGTACTAAACAACGTCGATAGTTCGTTTTTGCCCGTGCTGGAGAGTTTTAAGGCGATTATGCCGGGTCTTGAGATCATAAAAGAGCCGCGCGCATACGATAACAGGGAGATAAAAGAGAGGTTAAGCGCTCAAATTTTGCAGATAGAGGTCGGCGATACGGACGGGTATGCGACCGAGGATATGAGGGCTAAATTTGGTCTATAAACTAATATACCGTCCAAGTTTTGATCGCGGTATAAGCGAGATTTACGACTTTATCGCCAAAGATAGCGAGGATAGGGCGCGTAGCTTCATAAGCGAGCTTCTGACGAAAATCGAGCTAGTCTGCGATATGCCGCTATCTTACCGTAAAAATCCGCAACTAGCCCGCGAGGACGTGCGAGACGTCATATACAAAGGCTACGTCGTGCCTTTTCTTATAAAGGGCGAGAATATATTTATCTTAGATATTTACAAAAATAACGAGTGGAAAGGCATTTAGCCCCGGCGCGTCAATGCCGAATAGCCTACCCTTAATTTGTTGTTTGTTTTGAAGTATCGTGATCGTGTCGCCGTCGTGGGTAGATACGACCTTACCGACAAAGGCAAAGAGCGACGCATACAGCATTGTTAACAATAAAATGCTTTTCATTTCTTTTCAATTCTTTTAATTTAATTTAATTTTATGCTCCAGTTTACTCTTTTTTGGGTAGAATTATAACTAGAGAGTGCAATGCCTCGCTGACTACCTGGGCGGACTATCCTAGATGATAATGGGCTAATAGGCAAGGGGTGAGGCTACGATCTATCTCCGTATTTTAAATAATCGTATAGTCTTATCATTTTCTTAAAAAAACTGTCGTTTATGCTTGCCAAAGCCCAAATTTTACTTTCTTACGGGGCGCGATTATGGCAAAGGTTTATGCCTAGTTGCCTTAACATCTCAAAAGGCGTTATATAACGTACGTTGTAATAGTCGCAAATGTTGGGTATTTTTATTTTCGAAGAGTTGTCCGGGACGGCCTTTTCGTTCGTTACTATAGTATAGTTTAGATGTTTTGCCGTTGCGATAAGCAGCGGATCGGCACCACTTAAAAATCTATTTTTTTCGGATTGGGAAAAGCTCGGGGAAATTATACCTTGCATTACATCGTTGGCTATGTCGCTAAATATCGCTTGTACCTCTGCGGCAGTATCGTCTAAAACGGTCGGGTTAAGGTTCAATACCCAGCTTGCGATCTCGTCGTCGTGGGCTAAAATTTCGCGCTGGACGCTACCTATCAGGCTTATATCGTTGCCTACTAATTTATCTTGAACGAAAGCCCAAAAGCCAGAGCAAAAATCAAACGGGTAATACGAGTTTTTGGCGGTTATTAAAATATTCGTATCTATCAAATACATATCAAGGCCTAATCTCTTTTGCCACTTTGTTTATCAGGTCGGTATTTTTAAAACCTAATAAACTTGCGCCGTTCGTGTACGTCTCGTCGCCGCTTAAAACGGAGCTGGTAACGGCAAAGGTAAATAAATAGCCGTTTCTTACCTTAACCATAACCTCGGGCGGCGGAGCTCCTTTTGATTTTTTCTCGGGTATGCGGCTAAATTTTTCTAGCTCCGCGTCGTATAACTCTCGGTATTCGGACGGGGCGAGTAAATCTAGGCTTCTTAGCCTATTTAATACCGCTAGAGTGCTAACGCTAAACCGATCGGCTATACGTTCAAGCCGCCTATCGTCGTCAAATTCTCTAAACGCTTTTTGAATTTTTGTTTTGGGCATTAGGATTTTGGCAGCTATTTCGTTGCAAATAAGCTCTATTTCGTTATGGTTTTGTATATCTAAATCGGATATACCGCTTTGCCCTATCCAAAGATGAGCTACTTCGTGCATAAGCGTGAAAATTTGACCCGCTTTGCTGTCGTTGGTATTTATGAAAATTAACGGGGCGAATTCGTCGAATATCGCAAACCCTCTAAAAGTATCAAGGTTTAATTTTTTTTTGGTGTTGCCCCTAAGAATGCCATTTCGCATAACCAAAATGCCTAATTTTTCTATCTTGTCTATCAAATTTTTAAGCATTCGATCTTTGTCGCATCCGCTGCCGACTAGGTCTTGGATTTCAAGTCGCGCCGTTACGTCGTCGGCGATTTTTTGCGTATCGTCGGAGCTTTTAAATCTACCTATTGCTTCGCACTTCAGAATGCCGTTTGTCTTGGCGTATTCTTTAAACCACTCTTGCTTTTGCTTAACGTCGTTTACCGCGGTTTTTAGCTCTAGCGGCATCTGCGCTAAGCCGCCGTTTCCGATAGTCCTTAGATCGGGGATGATTTCTTGCTCTTTAGGGGGTTCTTTGAGCCATAAATACCCGAACGGAATTTGTAGCGTTTTGGCAATATCGACGGCTTGTTTAAACGTCGGTCTTGCCTTGCCGCTTACCCATTGCTCCGCTTTCTTATGGATACTCTCTGCGCTAACGCCCGCGCGCTTTATAGCCCACTCTAGTACGCTCGGCGTTATAAAGGCTTCGTTCGTACGCATCATCCCCCTCTTTAAGTTTTCAATTGTTATCAAATTTTACTAGAATTTAGCAAAATATACTATAAATTTCTAAAACCTCTTTGAATTTATGGAGTAGCTACCGACTAGGCGTCTATTTGATCCCATAATCGTTAAAAGTAAGCCCTTTGTAGACCTCATAATGTATCTTGCCGCAAACCTTGCCTAGTATTTCCCAATCGTCGTAGCCCTCTTTGTGCGGGTATATGTCGCCGTATTTCGGGTTTAGGCTAATAAGCTTAACTTTGCCGTATGGCAAAAACTCAACCCTCTTTACATACACGATCTCGCCGATCCTAACAATGTAAATGCCCGCTATCTTAATAAACTCGTAGCGGCAGTTTACCATATCGACGATAACCCAATCGTTCTCCTCGTATTCTGGGGACATACTATCGCCCACTACCTCGAATACTTTTAAATTCGCAGGGCTTAGTCCTGCTATGAAGCTTTTATCTACCGCGACCTTGCGCTCCTCGCTGTTGAGCATCTCTATGTCAAATACGCCCTCGCTACCCGCGCCGACGCGCATTTCTGATTTTGATAAAAACACGATATTGTCGAGCGATAAGTCTTTAAGCGCGTCCGATCCGCCGATTATTAATTCGTCAAGGCTTGTATCGAAAAGCTCGGCAAGAGCTCTTAAGGTTTTAATTTCGGGGTTATTCCTTGTTTTCTCGTCTTTTCTAAACCAATTTTTTACCCCGTCCAAAGTATAGTTTATCCCTTGATCGGCAAGAAAAAATACTATGTCGCTTTGATTTATCCCTTTTTCTCGCATAATCTCTTTTGCACGCTTAAAATCAAACATCTTAGCCATTTTTTACCTCCCCAAATAGGTGTTTTTATTGAGCACTATTATACCGAATTTTAAAATTTAGTTAATGTTTCTATACAACACTAATTAAACTACTCTTAAGGGTTTTAATACTACACTTATAGCATGAATTACAAAACACTAAAAAACATTTTATTGCAATATCTAAAAATTGATAGGGTAAAGCGCTTGCTAGCAAAAGGCAACAAGGGCAAACATAAGCCATCGGGCACGCTAATGATAGTTTTAGAAAAAAACCACGGGGTCCCCGCCGTCGCTTGGGAAAATATCCGCGCTTGGCTATCCGAGCAAGAAGCCAAAGAACGTGCCGAACGCGAAGCCAAAGAACTCAAAAAGGCTAAAAAATGACCCTCGCCACTCTCTTTTCAGGTATCGGCGCGCCCGAGTTTGCCGCTCGCGAAGTATTTAGCGAGGTTAAAGCGATATTTGCCTGCGAGATAGACAAATTCGCGCGTCAAAGCTATCTAGCCAATCACGAAGCCCCGACGGTTTTTTACGATGACGTTTGCGATCTTGACGCTAGAGCTTACGCCGGGCAAATAGATATTTTGGTAGGCGGCAGTCCTTGCCAAGACTTTTCAATAGCAGGGCAACGCGCAGGCGAGAACGGCGAGAGAGGCAACTTGATATGGCAATTTTACCGCGTCGTTAGCGAAGCTCGCCCTATCGTTTTTGTCTATGAAAACGTCAAAGGGTTTTTGTCAATCAACGGCGGCAAAAGCTATCAGAGATTTTTGGACGCCTTGCGCGGGCTAGGCTATCATTGCCACGCCGAAGTTTTAAACACAAAAGACTACGGCATTCCGCAAAACAGAGAGCGATTGTATATCGTGGGGTTTTTGAACGCGGATGAATATCACGCTTTTTCTTATGCCCCAAAAATACCGCTAAAACTAAATCTGGGCGATATGCTTGATCGCGAGGTAGATGAAAAATACTTTTTGAGCGATAAGGCGATCGCGTGCCTTAAGAAAAAAGAAAACAACTTTCAGGGTAGCTTTGTTCCAAAGTCTTTATGTGATGTAGGGAATTGCATAATGACTACCGCAGGAAGTCGTCGCACTGATAACTTCATAAAGGTAATCGGTAAGCTCGACATAAAAGGCAACGACATACTAAAACGCGTTTATGCTACCGATGGGGTAGCCCCTACTATACACACGGCACAAGGCGGCAATCAAGAGCCCAAGATACTACAAGAGCCCCGCATACGCAAGCTAACCCCTAGAGAGTGCTTACGCTTGCAAGGCTTTCCCGAGGGCTTTAAGATCGTCGTGAGTGACACGCAAACCTACAAGCAAGCAGGCAACGCGATGAGCGTAAACGTCGTAAAAATGATTTTCGAGCGGATAAAGCTCTCAAAAAATAAAGATTTTAGATTAGGAGCGTGAGATGATCGCTGAAACAAGCATAAACGGCTACATAGCGAGCGCAGACAAACACGAAGCGCAAAGGGTAGCTATCGTGAAAGAGCTAAAAAAACACCCAGAGGGTATGACTAGGCGCATGATCTCGGTAGCTACTGGCATAGAAAACTCAGCCGTTAGCGCAAGGGCGCGCGAGCTAGTCAAAGCAGGCGCGCTAACCGAGCCCGTAAAAGACAAATGCCCGATAACGGGCGTAACGGTCAAGTGGCTATTTGTAAGCGAGGCTAGCTGATGCCTGATATTGAGTTTGCGATCGTCTCTTTTGCGATCGGCATTATTTTGTTTGAGCTCATAAATTACTTCAATTTTAGGCTGTGACGGTAGAGAAATTTAAGGGGGATGAGGAATGAAAAATTTAACCAAAGAACGCGTTAATACGTGGATATTCGATAAAAAATTAAGCGCTGAGGACTTGCGACTGCTTTTGTATCTAGCGAGTAATCCGAGCGGCGATATATTAGAGCTATCAAAGCCTTTTGGTCTTGCTAATTCTACTACCAGCAAGCGGTTAACTAAGCTTAAAAATCTGGGCTACATTGAAAAGATTGAGGGCGTATTTCAAATTTCGGGAGGTGATAAGAGGGATGAGGAATGAATGAGATCTTAACGCTAATAGGCCTTTTGGGCGACTACAAACGCGCTTTGCTTTACGCGTATTTGCAAAACAAAGGTTGGGGGCTGATAGTGTCTGACTACGACATTTTATGCGATCTAAAATTTAGCGCGACCGATCTAGTGAGAGCTAGGGGCGAGCTAATGATAAGCGGAGTAATAAAGGTTGAATATCTGCCGGGCAATATGGCTAGACACGAGATAGGGGGAATGTGATGGGCGAAAGATTAAATCAACGCTTTACGATGATAACGGTAGATGTGCTTTGTTCTGATGAGCTTAGCGATTTTGAAAAAATTCTATTCTCAATGATTATGGCGCTCACAAAGAAAAACGGCTATTGCTACGCTACTAACGGCTATTTGGCAAATATCTTAAAAAAGGGCAAGTCGACGGTTAGTAAATCGGTCGGCAAGCTAATTGAGCTAGGATTTTTAGATAGCGAAATACTCTACAAGGACGGCACAAAAGAAATTCAAGGCAGATTATTATTTTTAGCATCTCCTAAAAAAAGATGCCCTAACCCTAAAAATGAGGATACCCCTATACTCGAAAATGAGGATACCCCTATACTCGAAAATGAGGATACCCTATACTCAAAAATGAGCATACCCCCACGCTTAGCAAATGCCGACAGCAACGGCGCTACAAGCGATTTTTTGAGAGGGGATAATAAAAATAATAATAAAAAAATTCTTGATAATAGAAATTTATATAATATAACTATTAGCGCGCGCGAAAAAAATCAAACTTCACTAAACGCTCCGGCTCTAAAAGAAAATCCGAACGAGAATTTTAAAAATCGACCTCTAAACGAAAATCAAGTCGGTTATGGGGTAGAAAAACCTAACGTAGAAACTAAACCTAGCCTAACAAGCAAACCTACGCTAGAAGCTAAACCTAGCCTAGTAGCTACAAAATCAAACGCTACTAGCGATTACGTAAGCTATACAAGCCCTAAAAACTACGCGACCGAAAAGGAGTGGTACGAGGCGTTAAAGATGACCGACCTTATGGGCTGGAATATCGAGGGCATACTCTACACGCACCTAATCCCGTACCTAGAGGACAAACGAGGACGACCGCTACAAGATTTTGAGATCAAACGCATAAGCGCAGAGTTAGCCAAATACGTCGGCGTTTCTCAACTAGAGATCGTAAGGCGCTGCATAAAAGGCGGCTTTAGAGAAATAAAACCTTTCGGCACGGACAAGCTACGCAAAGATTATCCAGATATGTGCTGGGAATTAGGGGACAATTATGAAATTTAACGATAGGCTAGACCTAGAGCAAACGCTACTAGCCACCGCGCTATACAGCAGTCCAGATAGCGAGCTAGCCTCGCTTTTAAAGCACGGATTAGATGAAAGTCTATTTAGCGGCATAAGAATTAAAATCGCAAGGATGATAAACGACAAAATCAAAGAGGGACTAGACTTTGAGAGTATAAGCAGGGCGGTAGTTATGCAGTGCGAGAAAGACGCTGTTTTATCAAGAGAGTGCGACGAGATTTTATCGCACAGCTCCTTATTCGGCGAAAAGGGGTATTTGTGGCTCGTAAAAGAGCTAAAAGGCATCTCAATCTTGCAAGAAACACAGAAAAAGCTAAGCAAAACCGACCTTTCAAACAAAGCCGAGCTAACCCAAGAGGAAATGGAGGACGCCTACGAAGTGCTGGGCAAAGCGCTAGGTAAGATAAACGACCTAGACGACGAGGGCGACGAGGGCGAAAATATGGGCGAGTTTGTCAAGCGCGTAGAAAAAAACAGGGATTTGAAATTTTATCCTACGGGCTTGCAGTGGCTAGATATTGAGCTAGAGGGCGCAGGACTAGCCGAGGGGAGCTTTATCAATATTGCGGGTGGTAGCTTTGCGGGCAAGACTACTTTTACGCTAGAGCTTTTAAAATCAATGGCGCAAAGCGAAAAAGTATGCTTCTTTAGCTATGAAATGTACGAAAAAATCCTAATCAGAAAGTTTAAATTTGCTAGCTGGGACGTGCTACAAAATATCCAAATCTATCAAGACGGCGCGCAAATAGACAAGATAGCCGCAAGAATACGCAAACTATCGAAAAAAGGCTACAAGATATTTGCAATCGACAGCCGTATGAAAATCAGAGTAAGCAACGAAAAAGCTAGCGAATATGAGAAAAACAACGAAATTTCAAGCAAACTAAGCGAGCTAACGCGTACGCTAGGCGTGATCGTGATACTAATCAATCAAATCAGCGAGGCGGACTTAAAAGCGGGCAGAAACAGCCTAAAAGGCAGCGGCGATCAAGTCTACGATAGCGATATGATTATTTATCTCAAGGCGACTACGAACGACCGCAAAGAAGTCGTAAAAAGAGAATTTGAAATGGCAAAAGACAGAATAGGCGAGCGGCTTTTTAAGGTGAATATTCCTGATTTTTACAAAAAAGAGCCGCAAGAAGTTTATTTTAACGAGGAGCTAGCAGTATGAAACTAGAGTTTAGACCAAACGATAGAGGGAATTTTTACGACGTGGCGCGGATAGACTTTGAAAGCGGCGAGGTTGTGATACTCGTCGCAGGCGGCAGGGAAAGCGTAAAGCTAACGGGCGGCGAGCTAAGAATAAAAGGCGAGCAGGGGAGTTTGTTTTGATGATACCAAAATACGAAAACACTCTAGCGTATGCAAAACGGGCGGGGCAAGTACCGCTAGAGGATCACGAAATGATGTATTTTGCTAATTGGCTAAGAGTTAATAAGCTCCCGTTTACGCACGTAGCCAACGAGAGAGTAGCTAGCGTGCAATATAAAAAGAAGCTCAAAGCAATGGGCACTAGCGCGGGCTTCCCCGATATGCTCGTATTTTTGCCAGACAAGATCGTATTTGTAGAGATGAAGCGCGCCAAAAAGAGCCTAAGCAAGGTATCAAACGAGCAAGAGGATTGGGTAGATACTATCAACTGCTACGACTACGCAAAGGCCAAGGTGTGCTACGGCTCGGGGGAAGCGATAGATTTTATCAAGAGTGAGTTAGGGAGAACGCGCTGATTGAAATACGACGTCGATAGATTTTATGCGTTATCGGAGTTTTTTAATGACGACTTCCGTCTTATGGCGTGCGTAATATCGCTAAAGATCGGCATAGAGCCGAAGCGGGCGTATAAAGACTTAGAATTTGCTAGGTATAAACTAGAATATCTTGATGCGCTAGAGGGTGTGCGGGCGGATTTTAAGGCCGATCCGATGAAACCATATAAAGAAGCCGTATTGGCTACAATCCCTAAAACGGACGTTATCTTTAGGCGCGACGACTTCGCAAATATTGAGGCGTATAGCGTGTTTGAGAAGTCGTACGACAAAAGCGGCACAAAGCTAAAAAATAAAACTAAACGCCCGCGTAGGGTAAAAAAAGAACAACTAGAGTTTAAATTTTAAGGGGAGCGGGTGGCGTATAGTATAGAAAAATGGGAGCGCGCTAAAGCATATTTCGAGAGCGGGCAGTACACCCTATCGCAGATAAATCAAAAGACGGGCATAAGCATAAGCAAGATAAGCGAGAGGGCAAAAAAGGAAAAATGGGAAAAAGGCAAGAACGCCGACTACATCGAAGCTAAAAAGACGATTGCGGAAAAAAAAGGGAAAGAAAGGGAAAATATTATCTCTGTTTTAGACGAAATAGCCGACGAAAAAACAAAACACCTGCTTTATTTCCAAAACTCCGCTATTAAAAATCAGCAAAAGGCAAATGAGCTTTTAGAATTTGCCGAGGACTTATCCGACCTTGACGCCCACAGTAGGATAACGGCGCGCAATAAAGAAACCGTGCTGGGCAAAGAGCCTACAGCACAAATAACCAACACCAACGCCCAGCAAAACAATATGCAAATAATCATAAAAAAAGATGAGTAAATTAGAGGTCAAGCTACTACCGCATCAATACGAGTTATTAGCCGATACAAGCACAAAGATCATCGGCCTAGTCAGCGGCTACGGCGCGGGCAAAACCTACGCCGCGGTTAGAAAAGCCTTACAACTAGCATTTCTAAACCCCGGTTGCGCCGGCGTGATAACAGAGCCAACCTACCCGCTTTTGCGAGATATTTTGTTTGGCGACTTAGAAAACGCGCTTATTGAGTGGGGCGTGCCGTATAAATTTAACAAATCAAGCGCGGTATTTACTCTGGACGTAAACGGTGCCAAAACGCCTATTTTATGCCGCAGTATGGAAAACTGGGAGCGACTAATCGGCATAAATGCCGCGTGGGTAATATGCGACGAGTTTGATACGTCAAAGACCGAGATCGCGCTAAAAGCTTACGAGAAGCTACTAGGGCGTTTAAGGGCGGGCAATACTAGGCAATTTATCATCACAACCACACCCGAGGGTTTCCGCGCCACATATCAAATTTTCATAGAAAAAGGCGGCGATACTAAACGGCTAATAAAAGCAAAGACCGCCGACAATAAATACCTGCCGCCCGACTTCATTGACACGCTAAAAGAACAATACCCCGAGAATTTATTAAAGGCATATTTAGAGGGCGAATTTGTAAATTTGACTAGCGGCACGGTGTATAGCTACTTTAGCCGCGATACTCACGCAAGCACGGAAACTATCAAAGAGGGCGAGACGCTACACATAGGCGCGGATTTTAACGTCGGCGGCTGCATAAACATAGTCTGCGTAGAGCGAGCGGATGATAAAGGCAATATAACTACGCACGCAGTGGGTGAGGTTATCAGCTACGACACTTACGCTATGGCTCAAACATTGCGCGATCGCTACAAAGGCCATAAAATCATCATTTATCCGGACGCCAGCGGACAAAATAGAAAAACGAGCGCGAGCGAAACGGACGCGCAAATTTTAAGAGGTGCGGGGCATTTAGTATTCGTAAATCACTCAAATCCTAGCATAAAAGACCGCGTAAACTGCGTAAATAACTTATTTGACAAACGCCGCCTGCTCGTAAATGTCGCTAAGTGCCCAAATTTGACAAAGGCGCTAGAACAGCAAGCGTGGGATAATAAAACCCAGCTACCCGAAAAAAGCGACGCACACCCGGCAAACGATGATTACAATGACGCGCTGGGGTATCTAATCGCGTATAAATACCCTATCGCGGCGCGAGATTACCAAATCAAGGTAGTGGGCATTTAGTCGTATAATGCAAAGAAAAAAGGCTTCTTATGGCGGTAAATGCAAAACATCCCGAATATTCTAAGAATTTAATCAAGTGGCAATTAATGCGCGATGCGCTAGCGGGCGAGGTGGCAAAAGAAAAATACGTGCCTAAATTAAGCGATCAAGAAGCGGAGGAATACAGTGCCTACGTGGGGCGCGCGGAGTTTTACAACGCGACGGCTAGAACGCAGGTTGCGCTAACTGGGCTACTGTTTGCCAAGCCGCCTAAAGTGGAGTTGCCAGAAGCGCTAAAGACGATCGGCGAAAATATCAGCCTAGACGACGACACGTTAGAAGCGCTAGCTAAAAATATCGCCGACGAGTGTTTAAGCGTCGGGCGTTGCGGCGTGCTTGTAGATCTGCCTAGCGTTGAGAAGTCCGACTACTCAAAGCTTGAAGCCGAGAGGCTAAATTTAAGAGCCTACGCCACGCTTTATAAAGCCGAAAATATCATCAACTGGAGAACCACGAAAATAAACGGCTCAAACGTTACATCACTCGTGGTACTCGCAGAAACCTACGCCGAGCCGACGCAGGACGAGTTTGTAGATAATATAAAAACGCGCTACCGAGTGCTTGATTTACACGATGGCTACTACCGTCAAAGGGTTTTTAGCGAAACAAAGGCGGGGAATTTTGAAGTAGTTAGCGAGATTTATCCGAGCGCGAACGGTCAAAAACTTGAATATTTGCCGTTTACGTTTTTTAACGTGAATGACTTGAAAACGTCGGTAGAAAAACCGCCGTTGCTTGATCTAGCTAAAGTTAATATCAGCCATTTTAGAAGCGAGGTAGATTTAGAACACGGCACGCATTTTACGGCGCTGCCTACGCCTTACGTCACGGGCTATCAAGGCGAGAGCACCGAAAAGCTAAAAATAGGCTCTACCGCCGTTTGGGTCATAAACGACCCGAGCGCAAAGGTTGGCTTTTTAGAATTTAGCGGCGCGGGGCTATCTACTCTTGAAAACCGTATTGCAGTAAAAGAAAAGCGGATGTCGATTTTAGGCGCGCGCTTGCTACTAGACGAGAAAAAGACCGCAGAAGCTACCGAAACCCTACAAATGCGAAAAAGCGGCGAAAATGCGGTATTAACGAATGTCGCCTCTACGATTAGCGACGGCATAGCCTCGTTTTTAAAAGACGTCGCCTTTTTTGAGAATATCGCGAGCGAAAATTTAATCTACGAAATCAACACCGACTACAACCTAACGATGATCGAGCCGCAACTATTAGCGCAGATAATCGCAGGCATTCAAAGCGGGGATATTCCAAACGAAGTGCTTTACGACGCATTGTTAAAAGGCGAGCTAATGCCTAAAACTATACAAAGCTACGAGGATTATCAAGCTAAGCTGGAGCAAGCCGCGCCGCAGGTAACGCCGAGCGATGAAGCCATTTAATCAACTTATAGCCGAGCTTGAAGTCGCGCGCGCTCTTTTGCACGAGCGGATAAAAAACGGGCTAAGTAAAAAAGTAGCTAAATTTTACGATGAGATGATCGCAGATTTGCAGGCGCAAATTTTAAAAAAGAAAAACATAACGAATAATTTAGCTCAAACGATAAGCGACCTCAAACAAAGCCTAAAAACGCCCGATTTACGCAAAGATTTTTTAACGCTAGCACAAAACGAGCAAGACCACCTACTAGACTATAACGAACTAGCAGGTTTTAATCTGTTTTCTAGCGTATTGCCAGAGAGTAGCATCGAGCGGCTAGTAGATAGCGCGCAATTAGAGGGCGCGACCGTCAAAGCGTGGAATAACGGGCTAAACGCCGATCAGAAAAAGCGGTTAGAGCGCGAGCTAAAAATAGGCGTGAGCCTGGGCGAAACTACGCCGATGTTAGCTCAAAGAATAGCGCAGGTTTTACAAAAAAACAAACGCGATGCAACGGCGATCGCCTTAACCGGAGCGGGCGCGATAGTAAGCGAAATCCGTCAAGCATTTTTTGAGGCAAACGCGGGCGTCATAAAATGCTACAAATATCAAGCCACGCTAGATACCCGCACGTCTGAGCTGTGTAGAGCCTACGACGGGCTAACGTGGGATAAAGACTACAAGCCTATCGGGCATAACTTCCCGTTTCGCAAACCGCGCGTAAATACTCATTTTAATTGCCGCAGCACCATAATACCCATAACCAAAAGCTGGGATGAGTTAGGCGCCCGGGGAATGGACGAAGCAAGCGGTCGCACTAGGTCAAGTATGAACGGCTACGTGCCGCAGGATATGACGTTTAACGACTGGCTAAAAACCCAAAGCCCCGAAACGATAGAAAAGACGCTAGGCAAAGGCAGAGCCGAGCTATTTATGCAGGGCAAAATCACAATGCGGGATTTAATAACGCAGCAGGGGCAAAGCGTAAATTTAGAGGATTTGGTAAAGAAAAAGTCGATTAAAAAGGCTTTCACAGAAGACAATATTACTGTAGGAGAAATGGAGACCATTAAAGCGTGGAGTAGAGACAGCAAAGAAATCCGCGCGTACATGACCGGTATGCTAAAAGAAGAATTATCGCAAGACAAAAAAGAGGATTTTGATAACTTTATTAACTTATTCAATAAATACGAAAGCAATGTAAAAAAAGGAACGGACATATACAGAGGCATAGGTTTTAACGATCCTGAAGTATACGAAAATAGCGTATTTTCAAAGTTAAAAGTCGGTGATGAATATTTTGATAAAGCTATTTCTAGTTTCTCGTTAGAACAAAGCGTGGCCAAGCAATTTAGCGAACATCGCGGGGGATATAAGCAAATTATATTAAAAACAAAATCGCGCGGTAGAGAATTTGATTTGACTAGCTTTTCGGAATTCGACGATGAATTTGAGGTGATTATAAGGGGTGGGGACAAATTTAGAGTAATCGATATAAAAGAGGAGACAATAAAAGGCGATAGTGTTACGGTAATTTATTTAGAGTAGCAATGCCTGCGCCACTCCTTGACACAATTAAAAAAGAATTTTTTATCGTTTTCACACTCTTTATCAAATGTTTTTCTAACATCATCGTCTTTGTAATTTAGCCCGTTTTTCTCTGCCCAATAATAATAGGCTCGACGCGCCTCTTTCCAGTCTACTTCACCATCGTTAATAATATTTTCTATTTCTTGACCCATATCCTATCCTTTTCTTTTATTATACCATTTTTACCAAACCAAACCGCTTTAAAATTTAAGTTACTATTCTATCAAAGGCCGTGCCTTAAATTTAACTCTCGTGGAGGACGAAATGACGATCGAGGAGCTAGAAAAGCAAGTCAGTGATTTGCAAGCAGAAAAAGAAGCGATGAACGCTAAAAACAAAGAGCTTTTAGGCGAGGTAAAAAAGCTAAAAGCGAAAAAACGCTGATGATTGCTCATGCTCGCAAAGAGGCGGACAGCAAAAAATAAAAGCAAATTTGAAAAGCCGCGTTAAATTTTGGTGCTCAAATAGCCGTCGTTGGAATAAATTTAAGCGGAGAGGGTTTAGTAAATTTATAAATTTTAGAGAGTTTCAAAACAGGTCGGCGAGCCGAAACGACTCGCGCAAGGGTTAAATTTATCTAAAAACGCAACTTCACTATTCGTTTAGTATCGAAAGAAGCTCTTTGTTGTCTTTGGTTTTTAGCATCTTGGCGTATAAAAATTTGAGTGCTTCTACGTCGTCCATCGTCGCGATCGCCGAGCGGATAGCCCAGATCTTTTGCAGTTCGTCTGGTTTTTGCAGTAGCTCCTCTTTTCTGGTGCCTGATTTTAGTACGTTGATGGCTGGGTAGATTCGGCGGTCGGAGATATTGCGATCTAGTACGATTTCGCTGTTGCCCGTGCCTTTAAACTCCTCAAAAATAACCTCGTCCATACGTGAGCCCGTGTCGATGAGTGCGGTGGCGATGATGGTGAGGCTGCCGCCGTGCTCGATATTTCGCGCCGCGCCGAAAAAGCGTTTCGGCTTGTGCAAGGCGTTTGCGTCCACGCCGCCGGTTAGCACCTTGCCGCTTGGCGGAGTTACGGTGTTATACGCGCGCGCTAGGCGGGTGATGCTATCTAGCAGGATGATGACGTCCTTGCCCATTTCTACGAGGCGTTTGGCCTTTTCAATGACGAGCTCGGCGACGCGCACGTGGTTCATCGCAGGTAGGTCAAACGTCGAGCTAAACACTTCGCCCTTTACGCAGCGCTGCATGTCGGTGACCTCCTCGGGGCGCTCGTCCACGAGTAACACCATGAGATGCGACTCCGGGTGGTTGCGTGCGATACCGTGGGCTAGCTCTTTCATGAGCTCGGTTTTACCGCTTCTTGGAGGGGCGACTATGAGGCCGCGCTGACCCTTGCCAAGAGGGGTAAAGAGATCGAGCACGCGGCCTGTTAGCTTCATCGGATCGTACTCGAGGCGAAGTTTTTCTGTCGGGAAAAGCGGAGTCAGGTTGTCAAATAGCGGTCGCTCCTTAGCCTCGATTAGCGGCATATAGTTTAGCGCTTCGATTTTTAGCAGGGCATAGTATTTTTCCTGATCTTTTGGTTCGCGTACTTGACCCGTCACGATGTCGCCCACGCGCAGGGCAAATTTGCGAATTTGAGAGTTTGAGACGTAGGCGTCGTTTGAGCTGTCGCTGAGGTTTGCGTCTACCGAGCGCAAAAAGCCGTAGCCCTCGCTCGTGATCTCTAAAATGCCCGTGAAAAGTATAAATCCGCCTTGTTTTGTTTGGGTTTTTAGGATCTCAAATATCAAATCTTGTCTGCGAAATTCGCGCGGATTCTCGACGCCTACGCTGTTTGCGATAGCGATGAGTTCCTCTAGGCTAAGAGTTCTTAGCTCTTCGATTTTGTGTCCGTCGACTGGGATGTGAGTGCGCGAGTTTTGGTGTTTTTTTGTGGTTTTTTGACTTTCCTGCGTGGAATTTGCAGGTTGGGTCGCGTTATTTTCCATTGTGTCCTCTTTAAAATTACGGAATAATTTTGTAGATAAATTTAAGTTTCAAAAGAAGTTTTGAAAGTCGCATTTTATAAAATTTTGGCTTTGATGTCAAGAAGTGATATAATCTCGCCAAAAATGAAAAGTAATATCAAAATGATGGATTTTAAAGACGGCAAGCGCGAAAAAACAATCATAAAACCGCGCTTATTGGCATAGTTACAAATTTTTTCTTAGCCGGAGCGAAAATTTTTATCGCTATGGTCTCAAACTCGGTCGCGCTGATATCAGACGCTGTAAATAACCTTAGCGATGCAGGCTCAAGTATCATCACGATATTTGGCTCAAAACTAGCTAGCAAGATGCCCGACGAAGACCACCCCTACGGCTACGGCAGGACCGAGTATATCGGCGGTCTCATTGTTTCGGTTATAGTGCTGATGCTGGGATTTCAGTTTTTAAAAACTTCGGTCGAAAACATCTTCGCGCCCGAGCCCACCAGCTTTACGATACCGTTTTTAGCGTTTTTGTTTTGCGCGATATTCGTCAAATTTGCGCTCGGCTTTTACTATAAAAAGATCGGTAAACAGACCAAATCTATCTCGCTAAAAGCCGTAGGGCAGGAGGCTCTGGGCGATGCGATCATATCGTGCGTGATCCTCGTCTCTGCTGCGCTGTCATACTTCGACGACATCCAGATAGACGGATATGCGGGCGCTTTGGCGTCGCTTTTTATTATCATAAACGGCGTACTTTTGATAAAAGAAACCTTTGATAAAATCATCGGTCAGCGCGTGGAAAAAGAGATCAGCGACGAAATTTACGCCGCCGTAAATCGCTGCGAGATCGTGCGCGGCGCATACGATTTGATCCTTCACAACTACGGCGCACAGCGATACGTAGGCTCGGTAAACGTCGAGATAGACGAGCATTTGCCCTTAGCGAAGTTTCGCAGAGGCTAAACGAGCTTCAGATCGAGATTTATAAAATTTACAGGATTTATCTGGTTTTTGGCGTTTATAGCGTAAATTTGGGGCAGGACGAGAGCCGCGCCTGCGTGGCAAATTTGCTCTCGGAGTTTAGCAGCGTGCGCGGATTTCACGCATTTTTCATTGATAGCAAGAAAAAGAGCGTGAGGTTTGACGTGGTGGTCGATTTTGCCGAGAAAAATCTGGGCGAACTACGCGCCCAAATCGAGCGCAAAGTCGCGCTAGGCTTTCCCGGATATAAAATTTTCATCGTGATAGATAGGGAGTTTGCGTGAGAAGTCGCTAGTTTTTCGCCAAATTTGAGGTTAAAATTTAAGGGCGATTTGCGTAATTTACTAGCATTTTCAAGGTACTGGTCTTGGCCGACTCTACTCAAATTTACGGCTACCTTTTGACGAGAGTAAAATTTGTCAAATTGAACAAAATCTCAGCTACGTCAAAGCTCGTAAAATCAAGCAAGGCTTTAGAAATTTTGCGTATAATCTAAAAATCTTAAAACGAAAGAAAAAAGTAACCGATGGGCAAATTTAAGTGCGCGCATTGCAGGGGCGAATTTGAGCGCGAGGCGCTGATAGAGCGCGGTGGAGAGCTGTTTTGCTGCGAGGGATGCGCGGGAGTTTACGAGATACTTAACGCAAGCGGACTGGGCGAATTTTACGAAAGGCTTGGTAAAACTACGTTAAATCCGGCTCGGGACGCAAAAAATACGGCGCAAAAGTCGCAGGAAGACCTTGCGGCTATTTATCAAAACTACGTCAAAAACGAGAATGGATTTAACAAAATCTCGCTCATCATCGAGGATATACACTGCTCGGCTTGTATCTGGCTAAACGAGAAGGTTTTATTTGCGCAGAAGGGAATTTTGGAGGTAAATATAAACTCGGTTAATAACAAAGCCCTCATCGTCTGGGACGAAAACGAGGTAAATTTGGCTCAAATTTTCGCCCTCGTCCGCTCTATCGGCTTTGAACCCTACCCATACGACGCGCAGACTCAGGAGCATAGACTCGCCCTGCAAAAGCGCGAATTTTACGCGAGGCTGCTGGTGGGCATTTTTTGCACGATGAACATCATGTGGCTGGCCATCGCGCAGTACGGCGGCTACTTCACGGGCATGCGTCAGGACGTGCGCTCTATCATAAATTTCGCCGAATTTATCCTCGCTACGCCGGTGCTTTTTTACACGGGAAGCGGGTTTTTTAGGGGTGCTTGGGGCGCGCTAAAAAACAAAACGCAAAACATGGATAGCCTTATCGTCACGGGCACGTTAGCAGCTTACGTTTTCTCGATTTACTCGATGTTTTCTAGGCAGGGCGAGGTGTATTTTGACTCGGTTGCGATGATAATCACTTTCGTATTTATCGGCAAATATCTGGAAATTTTAAGCAAAAAAAAGGCCGCCGACACGCTAGATAACCTAAACTCGTTAAATTTAAACTCAGTTAGCGTCAAAAACGGCGACGAGATAACGCTAAAAAGCGCGCAGGAGGTGAGGGTGGGCGAGCTCGTGGTCGTGAGAGCTGGCGAACGCGTACTGCTAGACGGCGTCGTCGTTAGCGGCGCGGCGAGCTTTGATCTCTCTAGTCTTAGCGGCGAGAGCGCGCCTGCGTATCTTAGCGCAAAAGATGGCGAAAACGAGATAAAAAGCGGCTCTGTGTGCGTAGACGGCACGCTGGTTTATGAGGTCGGCGCCGTGTTTAGCGAGTCGGTGCTAGCGCGTATCATAAATCTGCTAGAAACCGCCGCAGCCAAAAAGCCGCGTATTCAGGCGCTCGCAGACGCCATCGCGGCGAGATTTTCGGCCGCTATCACGGCGCTGGCGCTAGCGACGTTTGCGTTTTGGTTCTGGCGCACTGGCGAGCTCTCCACCGCGCTCATCGTCGCGATCTCGGTCGTGGTGATCTCGTGTCCCTGCGCGCTTGGGCTTGCTACGCCAGTTAGCACGCTCGTTGCGCTTGGGGCTGGCTTTAGGCGCGGGATACTTTTTAAAGAGGCGCGCATCATCGAAAGCCTAGCGAAGTGCGATACGGCCGTGTTTGACAAGACCGGCACGCTCACGTCGGGGCGGCTTAGCGTGAGTAAATTTACGCACGCGGATAAATTTGACCCGAGCCTACTTTTTTCGCTGGTTAACGGCTCTACGCATCCCGTTAGCCGCGCCGTGGGCGAATATCTGCGCGCAAATTTTAGTGATTTAAAACTTTTAGAGTTAAGCGGCTTTGAAAATATCGCGGCACGCGGCACGCAGGCTAAATTTGGCGGTAAAAAGCTAGCGGGCGGGAGCGAAAAATTTATGCGAGAGCTAGGGCTTTATGACGGCGAAGCGGTGCGTGGGACTAGCTATTTTTTTGCCGCGGAGGGCGAGATTTTGGCGGTGTTTGAGCTAGAGGAGAGCCTAAAAGAGGGCGCCAAAGAGTGCGTAGCCGCGCTAAAAAACGCTGGTATGCGAGTAGCGATGCTAACGGGCGATAACGAATACGCCGCAAAGCGCGTAGCAGAGCAGCTAGGCGTGGGCGAAACGGTCGCGAACGCTCTGCCTACGGATAAGGCCGCATACGTGGAGCGGCTGGCGAATCAGGGGCGAAATGTGCTGATGATAGGTGACGGGATCAACGACGCCGCCGCGCTCGCGCTCTCAAGCGTGGCCGTGTGTATGGGTAGCGGAGCGGCCGTGAGTATCGCAAAAAGTGACGTCGTGCTAATGAGAGACGACCCAGCCTCGCTCGCGGCTGCAGCGAGGCTCGCGCGCAAAACCTACCGAATCGTGCGGCAAAATTTGGCCTTTTCGCTCGTTTATAACGCCGTGACGATACCGCTGGCGATGGCCGGCTACGTCGCGCCCGCCGTGGCTGCGCTATCGATGTCGCTAAGCTCCGTCGCGGTCGTGCTAAACGCGCTGCGGGTTAGGAGCGAGCGATGAGCGGGGCGGTCGTGGCGATGATGATCGGGGTTTCTACGCTACTGGGCGCGTGCGGGCTGGCGGCGCTGCTGTGGGGGCTTAAAACCAGGCAGTTTGACGACGAGCGAAAGTTTTTGGACGGGACTAAATTTGACGACGAAGACGCGCTAAACGACGCCTATGAGCTGGAGCTTCGCCGTAAAGAAAAGGGCTATAAGCCGCCTGAGTGAGGCAAATTTACGTTTAAATGGGGGCTAAATTTTGGTCGTAAATTTAACGGATAGCGGCTTTAAATTTGAGCGGATAAATTTGCGATAAAATTTAAGCCTGAGCGAATTTTGCGCTAAATTTGCCACCTTAAAATGCACGATGAGGCGGTAAATCTGAGTGAAAATTTTAAAAGCAGCGGACATCACAAGCGGATTTAATGCAGATAAATTTGATCTAGTCGGTGCGACTATGGCAAATTTGACGTTTATGCGGCTAAAATCGGTGAGTGTCGGTTAAATTTGATTCACGGGTTTGGTTGTGTAGCGGCGTCAAATTTGACTCAAATTTTGCAAGCCTTTGCGTCTATTAAAATTATTTCTTCTAAAAGACGCGGCAAAAGCTCAAATTTAAAGCTAAATTTAAGCTCGGCGAGCAAGAGCGGCTTGCCGAAAAAGCAAGCCAAGCGCGGGATTTTTATGATTTGTTCCGTAGAGATCGTTTGAAATCTACTTGCAAAGATTATTTCAAGCTATCGATATACTCACTAACAGTCGCCATATCCTCGTCGCTTAGGTTTTTGGCGTGCAGCTGCATGACCTTGCCCATGCCGAAGTTATTGTTTGAGCCGTCTTTGTAGCCTTGTAGCGCTTTTATGCGGTCTTCTTTGCTGATGCTAGTTAGCGCAGGCACTTTGTTTGCGTATTTTACGTCCGCTTTTTCGCCGTGACAGGCTGCGCATTTTTTGTAAATAGCTGCGCCGTCGGCCGCAAGTAGAGAAAAATTTAGCGCCAAAACGGCGGTTGCAATGTGATAGATTTTCATCTTTCGTCCTTTTTGATAGAAATTTAGACGAGATTATAGCCCTAAAAGCTTAAAAGAAAAGAAATTTTATAAAAAAGTTACTAAAATGAAGCGCGAAATAAAAAGCAGAGAAAAATCGGCGGAAAAACTCCGCCGAAAAGGGTTATTTTAGAGTAGGGATGTACTCTGATAGAGCTGCGATGTCGTCATCGCTAAGAGGTTTTGCGATAGGTTTCATCATTGCAGAAGACTTAAATTTGTCCAAGCTGCCCTCTTTGTAACCTTTTAAAGCCTCGGCGATCTCTTCTTTTGAAAGCGTGTTAAGCGCAGGAACTTTGTTTAGATACACTTTTTCGGCTTTTGGTCCGTGACAGGCCGCGCATTTTTTGTAAAGTGTTGCGCCGTCAGCGGCAAATAGGCTGCCCGCTAGCAATGCGGCTGCACCTGAAACAACGATTAGTTTTTTCATTTTATATCCTTTTGTGGAGTTGTGACGGGCAAATTATAATACAAAAAGCTAAATTTTACATTAGTTTTTCACATTAGTTTCTAGTGCGGCGTGAGCGGCGATTTTCGGTTAAATTTAGCTTTTTTTTGTATAATTTTCGACATGGATAAAAAAGGGTTTAAAACGGCGCCCAAAAAGGCGCTATTTCTTGATCGCGACGGCGTTATAAACGAGGATGCGGGCTATGTTTATAGACGCGAGGATTTCGTTTTTAAAGAGGGCATTTTTGAGGCTTTGAGGGAGTTTGCCAAGGCTGGCTACGCACTAGTCGTGGTGACGAATCAATCAGGCATCGGACGAGGCTACTACACGCTGGAGCAGTTTGATGAGCTTTGCAGGTTTATGCTGGGCGAGTTTGAAAAAGAGGTCGTAAAGATAGAGAAAATTTACTTTTGTCCGCACGCGCCGGAAGCTGATTGCCTTTGCCGTAAACCAAAGCCAGGCATGCTGCTAAATGCCGCAAACGAGCTAAATATCGACCTTGCGCGCTCAATCATGATAGGCGACAAGGATAGCGACGTGCAGGCCGGGCAGAGTGCTGGCGTCGGGATAAATTTAAAGCTGGACGACAGGCTAAAAAGCGTGGCGGACGCGCTGGAGTTTTTAAAAAAAGAAGGAAAAATATGAAAGATATAAAAAGAGTCGCGATAACTGGCGCGGCGGGCTTTATCGGCTCAAATTTGGCGCATTATTTCGATGAAAATTTAAAAGACGTAGAAGTGCTCGCCGTGGATAAATTTAGAAGCGACGAGAAATTTAGCAACGGCAATCTAAAAAGCTTCGGGCATTTTAAAAATTTGCTCGGCTTTTCGGGCGAAATTTACGAGGGCGATATAAACTGCGCTAAAACGCTAGCCATGATCGAAAAATTTGCCCCCGACGCGATATTTCACGAGGCGGCAATCTCGGATACCACGGTAACCGAGCAAGGCGAGCTAATGAGGACGAATCTAAATAGCTTTAAAGACCTGCTAGATATCTGCGAAAAAACGGGCGCGCGCATGATATACGCAAGCTCGGGCGCCACGTACGGCAACGCAAAAAGTCCGCAAAGAGTCGGCGAATGCGAAGCGCCAAATAACGTTTACGGCTTTTCAAAACTAAAAATGGACGATCTGGGACGAAAATACGCTAAAAGAAGCGTAGCAGTCGTGGGGCTGAGATACTTTAACGTTTACGGCGCGAGGGAGTTTTATAAAAACAAAACCGCCTCGATGGTGCTGCAGTTTGGTCTGCAAATTTTGAGCGGGAAAAACCCGCGCCTCTTTGAGGGTAGCGACAAAATCAAACGCGACTTCGTCTACATAAAAGACATCGTGCAGGCAAATATGCTCGCTTTAAACGCTGCTAGCGGCGTATATAACGCAGCTACCGGCACGGCAAGAAGCTTCCAAGAGATCGTGGATATCTTGCAGCGCGAGCTGGGGTCAAATTTGCCTTGTGAATACATCCCAAACCCATACGCGCGCTCCTATCAGTTCCATACGCAAGCCGATATCGAGCCGACTAAAAAGGCGCTGGGATATGAGCCTAAATTTAGCCTAGAAGAGGGCATAAAAGACTACGCGGCCGAGATAAAAAGGATATACAAGGAAGAGATAAATGCGTGAAGTACGTGCTTTGGTCGTGGGCGATCTGATGCTCGATCACTATATCTGGGGCAGCTGCGAGCGCATCTCGCCTGAAGCTCCCGTACAGGTGGTAAAGATAAAAAACGAAACCAAACGCCTAGGCGGAGCGGGCAACGTGGTGCTAAATTTGCTTTCACTGGGCGCAAAAGTGGGCGTAATGAGCGTGCTTGGAGACGATGAGACTGGCGACGAGATCGAGCGGATCCTCCGAGAGCAGGGCGCTAGGGCTGAGTTTATAAAAAGAGAAAAAGGACGCACGAGCTCGATAAAAAGCCGCGTGATGGCGACGCATCAACAAGTCGTGCGCATCGACAAAGAAAGCGTCGAAGCCGTAACGTGCGAGGACGAGCTGGCGGCAAATTTCGCCCGCGCGCTAGAGAGCTACGACGTCGCGCTGCTATCTGACTACGGCAAGGGTGTGCTGACGCCTACGCTGTGCCAAAAGTTTATAAAAGCCTGCGCGGATGCCGGCAAACCCGTGCTAATCGATCCAAAAGGCGCGGACTACTCGAAATATAAGGGCGCTACGCTACTAACGCCCAATAAAAAAGAAGCGGGCGAGGCCGTGGGCTTTAAAATAGAAAACGACGAGCAGCTTTTTGCGGCGCTAAATTTGCTAAAAAATGAGCTAAATTTGACCCATTCGTTGATCACGATCTCAGAGGAGGGCATCGCGCTTTTAGAGGACGCTCAGGCGGTTAAATTTCCGGCTCTGGCAAAAGAGGTCTTTGACGTCACGGGCGCGGGAGATACGGTGCTAGCGACGCTTGGCGTGATGCTGGGTGCGGGCGAAGGTATCAAAAAGGCGATCGAGACGGCAAATTTAGCCGCCGCAGTCGTCGTAGCTAAGGTCGGCTCAGCCACGGCAAGCTTTGAGGAGATAAACGAGCTAGTACGCCGTAAAAACGCGGCTGGCTTTGAGGAGAAAATCAAAAGCGCGGACGAACTGGCCGCGACGCTGGCAAACCGAGGCGAAAAGCGGCTGGTTTTTACAAACGGCTGCTTTGATATCTTGCACGCGGGGCATGTGAGCTATCTGGCTAAAGCGCGGGAATTTGGCGATATACTAGTCGTCGGGCTAAACTCGGACGCATCGGTGCGCGCGCTAAAGGGTGACACTCGCCCCGTAAATTCGCAGGCCGACCGCGCTACCGTGCTGGCGGCGCTTGGGGCAGTTGATTACGTGACGATATTTGACGAGCTAACGCCTCTAAATTTGATCGAAAAGCTGCGTCCCGACGTGCTCGTAAAGGGTGCCGACTACGAAGGCAAAGAGGTCGTCGGCAGTAGCGTCGTAAAAGACGTGCGGCTGGTGGAGTTTGTAGCCGGCAAAAGCACGAGCGCGACGATAAAAAGGATAAAAAGTGAAGACTGAAGATATGATAAAAAGCGAGCTAGAGGGTCATCTAGCTACGATAAAGGCGACCTTTGCGCTGGAAGCGGACATCAAAAAAGCCTGCGAAACGGCGGTAGCGACGCTAAAGGCGGGCGGTAAAATTTTGCTTTGCGGAAACGGCGGAAGCGCTGCAGACGCGCAGCACATAGCAGCCGAACTAACGGGCCGCTATAAAACCGAGCGCGGCGCGCTAGCTGGCATAGCTCTAACGACCGATACCTCCGCGCTCACGGCGATCGGCAACGACTACGGATATGAGTTTGTTTTCTCGCGTCAGCTAGAGGCTCTGGGCCGCGAAGGCGATCTGCTCATAGCGATCTCTACTAGCGGAAACAGCGGCAACGTCGTAAAGGCGCTCGAGCTAGCGCGAAAAATCGGTATCAAAACGATCGGACTAAGTGGCCGTACGGGAGGCGCGATGAACGAGCTTTGCGAGCTAAATTTGGTCGTGCCGTCAAACGATACGCCGCGCATCCAAGAGATGCATATAATGATAGGGCATATCATCTGCCAAGCTATCGACGATGCGTTTTAGGCTAAATTTAAAAGCATTTGCGGCGGCGGAGTCAAATTTGGCCCGCCCAGCCACTCTCTAACTCCGCCTAGCGCGCAAGCAAATTTAATCACCCATGAAAACCCAAACTCCAGCCTACGCCGTCATTGATCTAAAATCATTCTACGCCTCGGTCGAGTGCGTGGAGCGAGGACTTGATCCATTTGAGGCAAATTTAGTCGTCGCCGACGCTGCTAGAGGCGAGGGCAGCGTGTGTCTAGCCGTTAGTCCCGCGCTAAAGGCACTTGGCGTAAAAAACAGATGCAGGCTGTTTGAAATACCTAAAAATATAAAATATATAATCGCGCCGCCCAGGATGCAGTTTTACATCGACTACGCGGCTAAAATTTACGGCATCTACCTAAAATACGTCGCCAAAGAGGACATCTACGTTTACTCCATCGACGAGGCCTTTATCGACCTTACTTCGTATCTAAAATTTTATAAACTAGAAGCTAGAGTCATGGCAAAGATGATAATGGACGACATCCTAAAAACAACGGGCGTAACGCCCACCTGCGGCATGGGGACAAATTTGTATCTAGCCAAAATAGCTCTTGACATCCTAGCCAAACACAGCGAGGATAATATCGCCTTTTTAGACGAAGCGCTCTATAAAGAAAAGCTCTGGACGCATCAGCCGCTAAATGATTTTTGGCGCATAGGCAAGCAAACTAGGGCCAAGCTTGAGCGATACGGGATATTTTGCATGAAGGATATGGCAAACGCTCCTTTTAGCCTGCTAGAAAAGGTGTTTGGTATTGACGCCTATATCGCGCTAGATCACGCAAACGGTATCGAGCCCACCACCATAGCCGATATCAAGGCCTATAGGCCCTCAACCAAATCATACTTTAGCTCGGAAATTTTACCCAGAGACTACGAGAGGCTAGAGGCTCTAATCGTGCTAAAAGAGATGACCGATAGGCTGGCTCTAAGGATGATAAACGAGGAAGTGCGGGCTAGCGGGCTCACGATAAATATCAAATTCGCGGGCAAAAACGAACCCGCGCAAAGGGCAACGGTAAGGTTTAAAACCCCTAGCAATATCGCTAGCGTGCTCATGGACGCAGCGCAGGAGCTATATCTAAAAAAAATAAAAAACGCAGGCCTCATCAGGCAAATCGGCATATCGGCAAACGACGTCGTAAAGGAAAGCAAAACCGAAAGAAGTCTCTTTGAGGAAGAAAACGCAAAAGAAAAAACGGTGCTAAAAACACTAAATAAGATAAAAGAAAAATACGGCAAAAACTCCATCCTAAGGGCCATCGATCTGCTGCCCGAAGCCACCGGCCCAGATAGAAACAAAAAGATAGGAGGGCACAAAAGCGGTGAATAAGGACAGAGCCAAAATCTTTAGCTCGTTTAACCCTCTCTCAACCCTAGAAAAAGCCCTAAAAGCGCAGGAGCGAGAAAAGAGCGAAAAGCTAGATCTGGACGAGTCTAAGATAGAAGAGATCCTAAACAAAATAAGCAAACTAAAACCCGCCGACAAGGTAAAAATCACGTACCACGACGGGCAGGGCTACGCGAATATAGAGGGGTTGGTCTCAAACGTAAATTTGATGGATAAAAGCCTAACAGTGGTAAAAACGAGAGTTAAATTTGATGATATTTACGCGGTTGAGGTTGTTTTGTGAGATGGCGTTTTGGTTGTTTTGCGGTGTGCGAGACGCTATAGACGGCGCGCAAAACGCTTAAATTTGCTAGCTTTAAAGGCGTTTAAATTTTACTTTGTCTGCACTTTTCTTGATGGCTAAAATACGGCACAATCCTAAGTCGCACCAAAAATCGGTATAGTAAAATTTGCCATGATTAAGCCGCCTTGCGCTATCTCAAATGCGTGCTTTGCGTGCGTTAAATTTGGTTGCGCGCCGTTTTAAAAAGCATTTGTGCGCGAGGAGCTTTTGCTTATTTGCGGTTGCTCAAGAAAACAGCCTCGCGCTCGCCAAAACAGCCTAATCTTCTTTCGCTTTTTGCAAAAAACTCTCGCTCGATCGTTTGGATCACGGCTTGCGCTGAGAGCTCTTTCATGCAGGCGTGGGTTTTTAGCGGGCAGACGCGCTTCATGCACGGCATGCACTCTAGGTTTAGGTGCAGGATGCGGGCGTTTTCGTTGCGCCACGGACAGGTCTGCGTAAATCTCGTCGGTCCAAAAAGCGCGATCGTAGGCGTCTTGTAGGCTGCGGCGATATGCATCGGGCCGCTGTCGTTCGTGATAAATATCCCGCCGCTTTGCCCTATGCCGCCGATATTTTCGCACAGATCGCGCACGCTCGTTTTGCCCGCTAGATTTTCGCATTCCGCGCCGTTTTTGCGTAAAATTTTCTCTATCTGCTCGCATATATCCCGCTCGCCCGCGCCGCCGAAAATCATAATCTTAAATTCGTCTTTAAAATGTAGCGCCACCTGCGCGAAGTAGGCCGGATACCAGCGTTTGGCGCTTCCGTAGCTAGCGCCCGGATTTAGCCCGAGTACGGGCGGGTCAAATTTACGCGGCTCAAAGTAAAGCTTTAGCTCGTCGTCAGCTCGTTTTAAATTTAACGCTGATTTGACGAATTTTAGATACTTTTGCACCTGATGCGCGCCGTCTTTGCTTTTTTGGAAAATAAATTTTCGCCCCGCCCGCGCTCCGAAAAGTAAAATTTTACTCGCAAACGAGCTTCTAAAGCTAAATGCGGCGTCAAATTTGCCCAGACTTCTTGCCTGCCAAAATAGCCGCCAGAGTCTAAATTTAACCTTTTTGCTGTTATCCACGATGACGCGCTCGCAGTTTGGGTGGGCCTTAAAAAGCTCGCACGCCGCAAATGAGCCGAAAAATACGATTTTGACGGGCTGGGCTGCTGATTTTTTTAGATTTTGATTTTCTTGCGCGCTTACTGTCAAATTTGCGCCGTGATTTCTTTTAAATTTGCCGTCCAAATTTGGCTTATCGTTTTTAAAAATTTGAATTTCTTGCGTTACCGAGCCGAAATTTTGCGACGAAAAGCTAAAATCTCGCTCATTTTCAAATTCGCCCGCCGAATTTCCCGCGTCAAACGCCGCATGCTTTGCGATAGCCTCTACCGCGGCGCTCGCCATCACGGCGTCGCCCAGCCAGGTCGGTAGCTCAATCAAGAATCGCACGCACTATCTCCAGCGTCGCGCTCGCGTTTTTTTCGATGCTAAACTCGCTAGCAAGCGCCAAATTTCGCTCTTGTAGCATTGCTAGCCGTTCGTCGTCGTTTAGGATTTCATCAATCAGAGCGCAGATGTCGTAGTCTTGCGGCGAGCTCATAACAAACTCCTCAGGTAGTATCTCTGCAGCGCCGTTTTGAGCGGTCGTGATAGCGACGCAGCCGTAGCTAAGCGCCTCTAAAACGACGTTTGAAAACGGCTCGTACGTCGTCGGAAACAAAAACAGCTCGCTACCTTCGTAAAATCTCGCCGCGCTTTTTTGCGCGCCCGTAAATACGGCGTTTAGGCCTAGCTCCTTGGCTAGATTTTTGTAGCGGGCGGCGTTTTTGTCGCGGCCGACGATCAGGCAGTTTACGCGCGTTTTTAGGCGAGCCGCGATGCGTAAAAACTCCTCCGCGCCCTTGCGTTTAAAGCCGCTTCCCACAAACAGCAGCGTCGGTAGGTGGAAATCAAGCCCGAATTCCTCACAAAGAGCGAGCTTTGCCGAGCCTTTTTGCACGCGCATAGGCAAATTTACGCCGTTATAGACGACTGCGATCTTTTCCTCGGCGATGCCGTAGGTCTCGCAAATTTGACGCTTTATAAAATTTGAGTTGGCGATGATTCTTTTTGCATTTTTAAAAGTTCGCTTTTCAAGGTATGGAATTACGAAATTTAGGGGGTTTGTGAACCAAAAAGGCTTGGTTTTCATATAGACTTTGTGTACGCCGTCACCCGCGCGGTAGATGTCGGCACAGGTGATGCGCTCAAGGCTAAAATAAATCTCGTCCGCACCCTTTTGCCGCTTTGCTTGCGAGTTAAAAAGCAGGGCTTTGATCCATGAGCTTAGCTTTTTGCTACCGTTAAATCCGCGTGTCTCGCACGCAATGCCCGAGTCCTTTAGGGCTTTAACGAGCCTTGAGAGATACCTCTGCGCCCCGCCGATAGCGTCCAGATCGAGCCTTAAAAATACTATTTTTTTCATGTTCGCCTTTTAAAATTTAGCGGTATTTTATAAGTTTTTTGATGAATTTTAGGTTATGCCTGGCGGGCGAGGGATGAGGGCGTAAATAAGTATAAGCGTAAAATGGGTATAATCGCGCAAAAAAAGGAAAATCGTGAAAATTGTGCTCGTTAGAAACGATAACATCGGCGATCTCATCTGCACGACGCCAGCGATAGAGGCGCTGCGAAAGGCTCATCCGCGCGCGCAAATCGACATCGTGGTAAATAGCCTAAACGCATGCGTCGTTCGCGGCAATCCATTTTTAAACAAAATCTATATCTACACTAAACCAAAGCACGTAAAAGGGCTGGCGGCAAAAGTACGGGCATTTTGGGGAAAATGTAAAATTTTGCTTCAAATTCGCCGCGAAAAATACGATGCAACCGTGATTTTTAGGAGCGCTTATTCGCCCTCAGCCGCGATATTTGCTAGAGCTGCAAGAGCTAAAACGACGATAGGCGCGGCAAAGCAAAACGAGGGCGGTTCGTTAATAACGCATAAACTAAACTTTAATCCGCCGCCTCACGAGGTGCTACTTTGCTATGAGCTAGCCGCACCGCTGGGGGCTAAATTTGACGGAGAAAAGACGCTTTACGTGCCGAGCTTTAAAAGTGAGAAATTTAAGGATTTTGTCTTTTTTCACGTATCCTCGAGGATGGAGCAAAACCGTATGGACGAGACTAAAATTTTGCGGATTTTGGCGTTTTTAAAGCAAAATTTCGGACGCGTCGCCGTTAGCGCTGAGGACGTAAAATTTGGCGAAAAAGTAGCGCAAGAAGCGGGCGTGGAGTTTGCCTCGACTAAAAATTTAGACGATCTAGCCGGCTATATCTGGGCGGCTAAATTTGTCCTAACGCTTGACGGCGGAGTGGCGCACCTAGCTCCGGCACTTGGGGTAAAAACTGTGCTCGTACTTGGCAAAACAGACGCCGCTCGCTGGGCTCCGATCTACGGCGGAGCGCCGTGTACCGTGCTGCAAAGTGGGAGCAAAAGGGCGCAGGACGTAGCGGACGAGGAAATCTACGAGGCGGTCAAAAATATATGAAAAAAACGGACAAAATAAGCATCCTGGAGCTTGAAAGCTCGCTAGGCTTCGGCGGTCAGGAGCACCGCACGCAGCGCGTCATAAACGGGCTAAATAAGGATAAATTTAAGGTATTTTACGCGCTAAATCCCGGATCAAAAAGCTTTGAAAAGCCCATTGATTGCGAGTTTGTGAAATTTAATCTGAGCAAGGTTTATAATATTTTTGAAATTTTTAAAATTTGCCGTTTCGTGCGCGAAAAAAATATCTCGATCATCGCCACGCACTCGGGCAAGGACGGCAATATCGGCGCGATCGTAGCAAAGCTAACGGGCGCTAAAGTAGTGCGCACCAGGCACCTGCAAACGCCGATCAGATCGGCATTTAGCTATAATGTAAACGATAAGATCGTAGCTGTCTCAAACGCCGTAAAAACCCAGCTCGTCTCGCAGGGCGTGCGGGAAAATTTGATAGACGTTATCTATACGGGCGTGGATACGGCGCGGTTTAATCCAAATTTTACCAAAGATATAAAAGCGGAGCTAAATTTGAGCGCAGACTGCGTCGTAGTCGGTATCGTAGCGGTCTTGCGCGCAGCGAAAAATCATCAGCTTTTGTTTGAAGCTTTTAGCGAGCTAAATCTACCAAATACCGCTCTGGTCGTGGTCGGCGACGGTCCACAGGAGGAAAATCTAAAAAAAATAAAGACGCCAAACATCTACATGCTAGGTTCCCGCACCGACGTGAGCGAGTTTTTGGGTAGTTTTGACGTTTTCGTGCTACCTTCAAAGATGGAGGCGCTGGGCACGGCTCTGCTTGAGGCGCAGTCGTGCGGAGTGCCTTGCATCGGTAGCGACGCAGGCGGTATCGGCGAGGCGATAAATAGCGGCGAAACGGGGCTTTTGTTTAAAAACGGCGACAAAGAATCGCTCAAAGCGGCTCTAAAAACGCTGATAGAAGACGCGGCGCTTCGGGCGAAATTTAGCGCGAACGCGAGGGAATTTATCGTGCGAAACTTCTCGATAGAGACGATGGTCGCGCAGACGGAAGCGATGTATGAAGCTCTTTGAGAGCGCGGCGCGGCTCATTTTGCGCTTTAAAAGCGTGCGCAAAACCCAGCTGGTTACGCAGCCTATACAAACGGTTTGTTTTTTCAGCAACACTGCGCTTGGCGATACGATTTTTAACACGCCCGTTTTTCGCGTTTTTCGGCAAAATTTCCCGCACGTTCGCACTGTTGCCCTGCTAAATCCCTCTACCGCGCCGCTTTTTAAAACCGATCCGAATATCGACGAAATTTTGCTTTACGACGGCAAAAAAGGCGGTTTTTTGCGCGCCTTGTCGCAACTAAAAAAGATAAAACCCGACATAGTTTTTATCCTGCACTCAAACGAGCCGCAGGCTACGCCGCTAGCCGTTTTAAGCGGCGCAAAATACGTTTTTAAGCTGCCAAACTCGGGCAATAAATTTAGTCCCTTTCACTCAAACGCGCCCGAGTCCTACGGAGATGAGAGGTACGTAGTGCTAAACCGCCTCGAGCAGCTTAAATTTGTAGGCATAAAAAGTCGCGACACGAGGCTAAATTTGTATCTGCGCGATGAGGATTTCGCCCGCGTCGATGAGATGCTAAAAGGCTGCGGCTCGCGCAAATTTATCGGCTTTCAGATGGGGGCTAGCACGGTTTCCAGGCAGTGGTTTTGGCAGCGTTGGCGGGAGCTGGCGGGAATTATTTTGGAGCGCACGGACGCCGTCATCGTGCTAACGGGCAGCCCCGCCGAGCGAGCGATGACCGCGCAGTTAGACGAGGAGTTAAGAAGCTCTCGCGTGATAGATGCGGCGGGCAAATTTGGCCTGCGAGAGGCCGCCGCGCTGATAGCTAGGCTTGATGTGCTTGTCACGCCCGATACCGGCCCGCTGCACGTCGCAGCCGCGCTAAAAACGCCCACGATCGGGCTTTTTGCCGTCGCCTCGCCCGTAAACTCAAACCCCGATTTTGACGAAAATATCCATAAATTTATCAAAAAGCCGCGCACCTGTTCGCCTTGCGTCGGCAAAAACTGCAAATTTCAGGAGTGCATGCTGCAAATAGGGGCGGATGAGGTCTGGGAGATGCTAAAGGAAATGATTTGAAAAAGATTTTGTTCGTCGATACGGGGCGTGAATACGGCGGCGGGACGAAGAGTTTTTTGTATCTTTTGCGGGGGCTTGCCGCGCAGCAAAAATACGAGCTTTGCGCGTTTTTTGAGACTGATTACGAAGCGGGCGGACGCAAAATCTCGCAAATCATAGAAGAGTCGGGAGCTAAATTTATAAAATTTGAGCCCAAAAAGCAGCCCTCAAAGCTAAAAAAAGAGCTTTTGCGCACGCTTGGTGGGCAAAAGCTGGCAAAATACCTCTACAAAAAAGACTACGACTACGCGCTTTGCTTGTTGCGGCAGGTGCGGCCCGACGTAGTGCATTTAAATAATCATTTTTCAACCAATCTCGCCTACATCGCCGCCGCAAACGCCCTAAATATCGCGGTAGTGCAACACCTGCGTAAAAATTCGGCCGTCGAGCCCTTTAAGCTTGAGATTTTAAAGCGGCTAAAATTTACGCCCGTTTGCGTTTCAAACGCGACTTACGATTTTTACGCCGCGCAGATAAAGATGCCTAAAAACGTGGTTTATAATCCCGTAGAGGCGCCAGTTTTAAAGCGGGAAAAGTCTGAAGTGGGTGAAAATTTGAGCCATTTGCAGACAAATTTAAAAAATGGCGGCGATAATGCGCAAGATGCCGAAAATAAAGATATTAAGGGTGATAAAAACGGCGCCCTAAAAGCCAAATTTGACGCCGAAAAAATAAATATCGTAATGCCTGCAAATTTCCTGACATTAAAGGGGCACGAGCTCGTTTTTGACGCGCTTGCGAGGCTAAAAAGAAGCGATATAAAGGTTTATTTTGCAGGCGGAGGCGAGCTAAAAGCGGACGCGAAAGCCAAATTTGACGCGCTGATAAAATCGGGCAAGGCCGTGTATCTGGGCTTCGTTTCCAAGATGGACGAGATTTATGCCGCGTGCGACTACGTGCTTGGATTTTCCAGCGACGAGGGGCTGCCTAGGGTCGTCATCGAGGCGCTTGGCTGCGGGCTTGGCGCGGTGTATTCGGATATCGCCGTCATAAGAGAGATTTATGAAATCTCCTCGAAAAAGCAAGATTTTTTTATAGTTCAAAGAAACTCGGGCGCGCTTTTGGCCTGCTTTGAGAGCCTGCGCAAGCCCAGCTCAAAAAATCCCGACGATGCCGTTATAAAGGCCTTTAGCATAGAAAATTATCTTCGCGGGATAGATAGGATATATAGCGAACTTTGACGAAGGCCTCGATGTCTGCGAGGTTTTGCTCGCTAAGCTCGAAAAATGCACTCGCGTCGATACCCTGCACGGTTTTAAACACGGAGCTAACGGGCGGTAGATGCGAGCTGATCACGAGCGAGTCGGCGACGCCTCTTTGCTCGCTAGCAAAACAAGGCCCCATCAGGCAGATCGTAGGCGTATGCACGCTATCTGCGACGTAGTAGTTGCCCGTATCCGAGCTCGCGTAAAGCTGCATCTGCGAGAGATAAAACGGCAACTCCTCAAGTTTGATTTTACCTATCAAAGAGATTATTTTTAGCTCGTTTTCGCCGAATTTTTTTACGTAAGTATCGCAAAATTGCGAGCTCAAATTTGACCCGCTGCAGATACCGTTTTCGCTACAAATTTGAGCCTTTGCGCCCTCGTCGTTTGTATTTTTTATATCGCCGTAAATTTCGCTCGCATCGTCGCTAGTCAAATCCGCGCAAAATTGCCTATCGCTAGGATTTTCTGTCCGCTTTTCGTCCGTATTTTCCGCGAGCAGGTTTTTTAGTAGCGCCGCCTCCTCGCCTACGCCAAAAATATAAACCTCGCAGTCAAATTTGGCGAAAATTTCAAAGATTTTCTCCCAAGTTTTCTTTGGCGGCGTTTTCATTTTATTACCAGCGCTCAGGCTCACGCCGATCTTAAATTTATCGCTTTTTACGATATTTTCATGTGGGATAAAGAGCGGTTGTTGCAAGCATTTTTCATATTTTAGCTCGCTAATGCCCAGCGTTTTTAGGTAGGTTAGTAACGTGAGATCATTTAGAGTATGCGGCACTTTTTTCATACCGAGCGC
>ERZ773267.258-NODE-258-length-38718-cov-4.738251_pt1 | contig 38718 bp, 32 predicted proteins | sample MGYA00511959_ERZ773267 | MGnify/ENA primary metagenome ERZ773267 (study PRJEB29015, sample SAMEA2738165) | human oral metagenome | biome: human oral; feature: human-associated habitat; material: saliva | place: China | collected 2240 ...
AGTAGCGCGTCTTGTAGTTGTTCTGCCATTCGGGATTCGAGCCGGCGATCCAGCGCGGGCGGTGATCCGTCCACTCGTCCTTCCAATACGGACGATAGGTCTCCGTCTCGCCGATGCTCATGTAGGAGAGCAGCAGGCGGCGGCCGCCGTTCGCCTTCTTCTTCAGCCGCGCGGTCTCTTCGGGCGTGAGCGGAATGTCGTTGTAGTAGAGGTCGACGATCAGAAGGTCGTAGTTCGTCGCGGCGAGCGCATCAATATAGGCTTTGCGCGAGGGAAAGCGCTCGGGATTGAGCAGCACGAGGAAGTTCTTCGCCTGCTTCAGGGATGTGACGTCCTCTGCGTTTTCCTCCTGCGGCCTTCTTGCCGGGATCTCGTTCAAGTCGCGGACGGCGCGCTCGGTCAGATAGCCTGCCGCGTTTCCGCGCCGCACCACCTCGGGGGTCTTGTCGTCCTTCACATATTCGATCGTGAGCACGCGCTTGCCCGCGAGCAGGGGTTTTCGCAGCATGGAGGCGAGGAATTCCTCCGTTTCGTCGTCGCGCCGCTCGACCTCGTTCCCGTTCTCTTCATAGCCGTCATAGAAGACGGATTCCATGAGAACGCCGTCCAGCGCCTGCACGAGACGCACGACATTTTCCTCGGGATTGTCCCGCGTCACCTCCAGAAGCCCCACAGGGCCGTTGCCGACGAGCAGGAAGCCCGGATCGCGCTTCCTCGCATAGCAGCCGAGCTTTTCCGCAAGCTCGACCATCGACGTTTCCGGCGAGACAGCGGCATGCGCCGAGGCGTCCTTCGGCGCAGTGTCGGCGATGTCCGCCGCCTGCTGCATTCCGAAGAATCCCGCCGCTCCGAGAAGGAGCGCGGCAATGCCCTTCTTGATTTTCCCCATAAATCCTCCTTGCGATCAAAATGTATTCTGATACCAAAACGTAGATCCCCAGCCGTTGTATCCCGCGCCGCCGTCGTCGCTTCTCACGTAGCGTTCCAGCTGCAGCGTGAGGTTCCTGCGCTCATTTGGCCGCCACTCAAGGCCGGCGATCAGCGAAACGCGCCGGAAGCCGCCGCCCGTGTTGAGCGAGGTGCGCAGGGGATCGTAGGTCGTGCTCACCCTCTGGTAGTGCGCCATGACCTGCCACGTCATCTTGTCGGATACGCGGTGGCGCAGTCCCAGCCCGTAGTATTGGCGGCCGACCGACGGCGAGTCGATGCCCTTCGCCGCCCCGTTCAGCGTCTGGATGGTGTAGAAGCGCAGCGCGTTCTTCGCGGAAAGCTCCCAGTGGTAGAAGAAGCGCAGCTCCCAGTCGTCGCCGTCGCGGTAGTTCGACCTTCCCGTGATCGTGCGGCTGTCCGTGTCCACATCGTCCTGCGCAGCGCTGCCCGTCGAATTGTGGTAGAGCTGCACCATGTACAGCCGCTTCTCTCCGGCATGGAGGTATTCGATCTCCTGCGAGAAGATGTCGCCGGGCGAGACGTGTGCGCCCGGCACTTCTTTCGAATAGTCGTAGCCGCCGCGAAGGGCATAGCTGAAGCGGCCTGTCAGACGGTCGCGCTCGGCGAGGCGATGCACGATCTCGACGCTCGGCGTGAGCTGCCAGCCCGAGCCGAAGTCGGTGAAGCGAGCCAGCCCTTCCGGCACGACGCCGTAGCGCGAAAGGCGGCTCTGCCCCGTCGGCACATTGAGGCCGAATCCATAGTGGACGCTCGTCACGGGTTTTTCATTGTGAATGGTAACACTGAACTGTGTATCCGTCAAGCCTGAGACGTTGCCGCCCGCAAAGCCCGTATGGGACTTGACGTAGCCCGTGGAGATGCCGTAGCTGAACTTCGTCTCTCCCCGATGCGTGCGCGAAAAATACGAAAGCGGCAGATAGAGCTGATGCCCTGCGCGCTCGCCGCGCCATGTGTAGTATTCGAGCCCCGCCTGTGCGCCCGCGCCCTCGCCGAAATAGCGAAGCTCGCGCTCGCTGCGGGCGACTTCGCGCTCGGCGGCCTTCACGTCGCCCGCCGCTTCCAGCGCCCACGTCCTTGCCTCTTCGACGTACTTCTCCGCCTCTTCACGGTCTTTCCAGCTCTGTACGAGGTCGGCTTCGCTTGCCTGCAGCTCTTCGCGGTAATCATCGACAAGCTCGCGCGCCTCGCGCTCCGCGTCCTCGGCTTCTTCGCGCGCCGCCGTCAATGTATCGAAATACGCCTCCGCGGCGTCGAGCGACGCCTGTGCCGCATCGATCTCGGCGGACAGCCGGGCGAGCCTTTCGTCAACGCCGCTGGCGCCGCTGCTGTCGCTGCTGCCCGACGCCGCGCCGCTCTTGGCGGCGAGGGCTTCGTCCACCATGCGCTGCGCGTCAGAGAGACGGTTCTGCCCGTAGTCGACTTCGGCAAGGACGCGAGCGACGACTTTCGCACGCTCCGCGTCCGCCGCGCTCTCCGTGCCCGGCGCACTCGACGCACTCGACGCATCCGCTGCGCTTGAAAGAGCGTCCGATTCCCGGTAGAGCGATTCGAGCGCCGCGCGCTTTGCGTCGAGCGTGGAGGCGTAGCCGTCCTCCGCCTGCTGCGCTGCGAGCGCTTCCTGCGTGCGTGCTGCGCTCGCCTCTTCGGCAGACGCGAGCGCGGCCTTCGTGGCGGCGAGATGCTCTTCCGCCGCTGCGAGCGCCTCGCCGACGCGCACGAGGTTGGCGGCGGAATCCTCCTGCGCCGCCTGCGCGTCGGCGAGGTTCTTGCGCGCAGTTTCGAGATCCTCCTTCGCGGCGGCGAGAGCGTCCTGCGCCGCGCGATAGGAGCGGATTTCGTCGCGGACGTTCATCATGTAGGAGAAGTAGTCGTAGACGTCGTGCAGGGCATCGTGGCTGTCCGCCGAGACGCTGCTCGCCGTCGTGCCGAGAAGGAGCGCCAAGGCGCATGTCCTGCCCATGAGCGCGAGAGTCTTGCGGCGTTTTATCTGCCGGATCATGCTCATGCTTTTTCCATCCTTTCGAGATCGGGAAGATCCTTCCCGTAGAGCCAGTGCGCGATCGTCCAGAAAATTCCCGCGTCCGCCTGATAGAAGACGGGCTGCGCACAGAAAACGTAGTAGTTGATTCCCCTGGCAAAGCGCATCAGCACCCAGATGCTGTAGGCGAGCGCCATGAGCGACGCGAGGAAGAAGCCGAAGCCATAGCTCTTTTCCCCGAGGTAGAGGGAGAGAATCCCGAGCACGAGATTTCCGAGAGCCGCGATCGCGCCGAGACGCCAGACGCCGCTCTGGAAGTCGAAGTACTCCAGCATGATCATGAGCACCTGCAAGGCTCCCACGAAGAAGGACGCGAAGAGCATGACATTGAACATGTTGACCGAGTTGTAGTCGAGCCCCGCGAACGACAGCACATAGTTGCCGAGGGCCAGGAAGACGAGCGTGAAGACGAACTGGAACTCGAACGCCTGGCGCAGCTCGAACCACATGACGTAGAGCAGATCCTTCCTCGCGTCCTCGATCATCTGGAAGTTGCCGCCGCGCGTGATCGCGGTGAAATACTGCGCGTAGCGCTCGTAGAAATGCGTCTCCACCTTGACGACGAACATCGTCGAGAGCGGCAGGATCGAGAGGAGCGCATAGAAGACGACGACATCGTAGCGCGGCGCGTAGAGAAACGTGCCCTCGATGAGCACGCCCCACGGGCCCTGCCAGATGATGATGTTCGGCAAAAAGAGTCCGAGCGTGTAGCCGAATGCGCCGATGAAGAGCCGCCCGTGCCGCCCGAGATAGGGCAGGAAGGCGAAGAGCATACCGTCCTTCGGCAGGCCGAAGCGGCTCGTGATGTAGAGGAAGAAGAAGAGGGCGAGCACGCTCATGCCGATGTCCATGGCGAGGAGCGCCGACGCTGCGGGCGAAAGCCATGCCGCATCGAGGAGGAGCGCCGAGAGCGCGACGCTCAGGACGACGCCCGCCAAGTAGCCGAGGATCAGATACTTGAAGCGCTTCACCGCCGTCAGGTAGGCGCTCGCCGTCCAGATGAGCAGAAGTTCCGAGAAGAAGATGTAGGCGAGCAGCTTCAGGCCGAAGGCGAGCGGCTTGCCCCAGAAGAAGAGCGTCGCTGCGACAGCGCCGAGCACGAGCAGGATCGCGCTCATGCCGAAGAGCGACGGCGTCACGTCGCGGTAGTGCTGCACGGTGATGCAGTCCGCGAGGTAGCGCGTCAGGACGATCGTGAAGCCGCTCGAAAGAAGCTGCGAAAACACGAAGGAATAGACGACAGCGCCCAGAAAGACCGCCGACTCGTCGTCCCCTATGCCGTGGAGATGGAAGAGGACGCCGATGACGAGCACCATGCTCGTCAGGAGGACGAACGGCCCCGTCGTGACGATGGCGGAATACGAGTACGCCTTGAGATGTCCCGTCGCCGTGCGCGCCCGAAAGAGGCGCTTGAGTTCAAATCCGACGCCCGCCATGCGCTCCCTCCTTCCCTATGTCCGCATAAGCCTCGTGGTACGACTCGATGAACTGCTCGTATGTATAGCGCGATTTCGCGCGTTCGTAGCCGATTTCTGCCATCGAGCGGCGCAGCTCGTAGTCTTTTGCCAGCCGTATGATCTCATACGCCATCGCCTCGTAGTCAAGCGGCGCGACGACCGCGCCGGCCGTGCCGAGGTCGTCGCTGCTGTCGCCGAAGATCAGCTCGCGACAGCAGCCGACGTCCGTGGTCACGGAGGGGCGGTGCGCCGAGAAGCCTTCGAGCACGGCGAGGGGCTGCCCCTCGCTGATGCTCGACAGGACGAGGATGTCCATCTTCGGCAGATATTCCGCCACGGGGACGGATCCGGTGAAGGTCACGTCCTCAAGGCCGAGCATCCGCACCGTGCGGTGGCAGACCGCGACGTAGTCGGGATCTTCCTCAAGGCCGCCCATGACGACGAGCTGCGCGTCGGGCAGTTCGCGCTTGACGATGGCGAAGGCGCGAAGGAGCGTCAAGATGTCCTTGATGGGCACGACGCGCACGACCGCGCCGATCGTGATCGGGCCTCCGTGGTCGGAAAGCTCGGGAGACGCGGCGAAGCGCTCCATGTGGACGCCGTTCGGCACGATCTTGATCTTCTCGGGTGCGCAGCCGAGATCGACGGCGATTTTCCCGTTGTGCTCGAAGAGCGTGTAGAGACGATCGGCGGCATGGTAGGAAAGCCGCGCGAGGTAATAGAAATAGCGGATCCAGATGCCCTTGAAGTCCGTCTTCACCCAATCGCTCTTGAGGATCTCCGCCTCGCGCTCGCGCGAGTAGACGCCGTGTTCCGTGATCATGTAGGGCTTTTTGTAGCGCGTCGCCGCCATGCCGCCGATCACGCCGCAGTATCCCGTCGCGACACTGTGGTAGATGTCCGCCTCGGGCAGCTTCTGCTGCAGGAGGTAGAAGAGCGGCAGGAGCATCGAGCGCATCGTCCAGAAAAAATCCGTAAACGGCAGGTTCTCATACTGCTCGCGATAGACGCGCACGATCACGTCGAAGAAGTCGCTCGACATGAAGACGGCGAGCGGCGACTTCCAGCGCCCGTAAGCGAACACCTGCAAAAGCTCCTTGAGCGTGATGTCGCGTTCGCCGCGCACAAGCTCATAGAGCGTCCGGCGATCGTCGTGCGTCAGAATGTCTTCGAGCATCTCCGACGAGCGAAGCGACAAGATCTCATCGAGGAACATCTCCTCGACGCCGACGCAGTTCTCGGGCAGCTTGTACTTGAAATTGCCGCGCTCCTTCGCCTCCGCGCCCACCGAATAGATGATGAACTCGTGCTCGGGAAGCCCCTGCATGAGCATCTGGATCCAGGAGGATACGCCGCCCACGACGTAGGGATAGGAACCTTCCGCCAACAGACAAATGCGCATCATCGATCTCCTTTCCAATAGATGTACGCGCAGGACTCGCTCGTGCGGATCAGATAGACGCCGTCATCGACCGCCTCCGCCGTGCAGCCCTCCGTGCGCTCGATCTCTTTGTCCGAGCGCAGCAAGAAGCGCAGCTCGCCGGCCGCGCCCCACGAGTAAAGCTCCATGCGTTCATCCGTGCGGCGCACGCGGTAGTCCATATCGAAATAGTCCGAGAAGATCGGCAGGCTGTCGGAGATCGTTTCCGCCGTCAGCCACGGATAGCGCACGCGGATCTTGTGCACGAAGCTCTTCAACCCCGTCGCCATCTCGTTCCATGTGGTGTTCGCGCTCTCCTCGTAAAAAAGCTCGTCGGGATGAATGAAATGCGAGAACACGCCGACGTAATTGAGCGCACTGACCTCCTGCCAGAACATGAGGTCGTCGTCCTCGTGGCCGGAGCTGATGCGCGGCAGCTCGAAGACGCCGTCCTTGCGCTCGAAATACTGATAGTAGGCGTGCTCGCTCGTAGGCCCGTCAAACAGAGAGCCGAAGGCAATGACCTCCGGGAACACCTTGCGGATCGCCGCCTTGCCCTCGGGGCTGAGGATGTTGGACGGCGGCACATAGAAGCGGAACTCGTAGTCGGGATAGACGGACTTGATGTAGTTCTTCAGCTCGCGCAGCGCGTCCTCCATGTCCGCTGGACTCTCCCATGCCGTATAGTCAAGCTGCGCCTGCCCGTAGCCCTCGGGCGCGAGCGGCTGATGGTTGTATCCGTGCAGGCCCAGCTCGCCGCCCATATTCAGCAGCTCGCGGCCGTAGATGATCAGCCCGTCGCGCGCCGAACGGCCGCCGAGCGAGCGAAAAGGCCCCTTGACCTGTGCGCCATACGTCTCGATGATGGCGCCCGTGTAGCGAAGATCCTCATCCTCTGCCAGCTGCCGGACGAAAGGCCACCAGATCTTGCGATAGAACGTCTCCGTATCGACGCCCAACTCGTCGTAGATGCGCGGAAAGTCGCCTTCCGGCACAGGCGCGGGGAAGTCGTCGAGGACGAAGAGCTTCACGCCGACGACCGGATAGATCGTATCTGTGCCGCAGTGCGCCACCATCGCAGTATAAATGCCGAGGTTCGTCTTGTCGTCGCGCTCGATGCCGTTGAAAACGCAGACGCGCCCCTCGCCCAGCGGCTTTTCCCAGAGAAGCGGCGTCTCGTTCGCGCTCTCGATATGTAAAGCGGCGTCCTCGGTCAGCTCGACCGCGTTCGCCTGCGTCGTGAACGGCGCATCTTCGTCGATGACGAAATCCTTGGCGCCGACGAGGAAATTCGTACAGAAATTCATGCCGGGGAGGTCGGCGACCGCGCCCATCGCTGCGATGCCGAGATCCCGAAGGACGTCATCCGGCACAGGGCTGTCCTCCATCTGCTCGACCTTCTGCAGCACGAGCAGCGTGCCGCCCGCGCGCACATAGTCAAGCACCGCCGGCAGCATTGCCACCGCGTTCAGGCGACCCGTAGCCAGCGCGACCCCTTGACAGGAGCCGTCCAGAGGACGCACCTCGTAAAAGGGGATGCTCTCATAGTCCTTGCGCTTTTCCGTGAAGATCCGCTCCATATTGTGCCGCGCGTACATGCTCGCGACATCGGTGGGATCGTAGATGAGGAGGAACTTCTCCCGCGCCAGATCCTCGCTCTCGGGCGGCGCAGCGCGCCCGACGCGCTCCGTCAGCGCGAGGTTCTTCGGGGATTCGATATGCAAAAAGCCGTCGAGACGGCTGTATTGGAAGAAGCAGCCGAGGAGGAAGGCGATGAAGATCAGGATGCAGAGACTGCGCTTATTCATGGGCGGCACCTCCATCCCAGTAGCGGATCGCGCGCATCGCTTCGTTCGTCAGGCGCACCGGCAGGCGCTTGAGCGCCTCGACCGTCTCCTGCACCTTCTCGCGCTCGTGCGCCGCCTGATACAGCCGGAGCATCAGAAGAAGCGGCAGCTCATCGTCCGGGCGCCTTGCACGAAAGGAGGCGCAGGCTTCCTGCGCCTCCTGCAGACGCCCCTCGCGAATGAGGCCGCGGATGCGCTCGGCATGGTAGGCAGGATGATCGGGGTGGCGCTCGGACAGGAGGCGCAGCATCTCCATGTAGCGCAGGCGCTGCTGCTCGCGCGTCACGGAGTCGCCGTAGCGGCGCAGCAGGAACTCGCGCACCTTCTCCACATACTCGTCGAGGAGCGCGTCGTCTTCCGTGCCGTGCTTGATCGCTTCCTCCAGCGCATAGATCTCCTCGCTGAGCTGCTCCATGTGCGCGGTCATCATGGACACCGCATAGTAGGCGATCTCGCGGTCGCTGTCATGCACGGCCTCGTCCAGGATCGACTGCCGCTCCACGACGTTCTGCTTGATCGCGTCGGTGAAGAACTTGCGCTTGAGCTTCGGATCTTCCACCAGGAACATGTCGCGCAGCGGCACGATATCCGCGTCGTATGCACGCTCGCCGAAGGAAAGGCTGAGGTCTTCTTCCTCCTCTTCCTTTCCCGTCCGCCCCATGAGGTCGAGAACATGGCCGAAAAACTCGTAGAGGACGAGAAGAAGCAATCCCGCGGCCGGCAGCGCGACGGCGAAGACGCCCTTGGCCACGGCCGAGATCTTGCCGCGGCGCTTCGCTTCGACCGCCATGTAAAGAAGGGTCAAAGCGAGATATGCGAGGAGCCAGGGCCCCGTTTCTACAAAGAAATCGCTCATCATAGCGAAAGACTCTCCCCTGTTTCGATGCCCGCCTTCAAGAGACGCTCGCGCACCATGTCGAGCGTCTTTCCCGCGACATCGGGCAGAAGGAGCGCGATGCCTTCTGCCGTCGCACCGATGAAGTCCTCGGCGCGGATGCTGTTCGCGATCTTGTGGTCAAGCTCTCTGTAGTTCTCCCCCCTGAATCGGACGGGAAGCAGCGTGACATGGTAATCCGGCTGCATGCGCCGGCGCTCGCGGAACTCCTCGATGACCTTCTGGAACTCCTCGACGCGCAGGATGCGCGTCCCCTCGATGTACTTGCGCCCCGCCGTCTCCTGCTCCCAGGCATGAGCGCGCCCGAGCGAGCTGGAAACGAGGCGCACGGTGATCGAGAGAAGGTTCTGCTCGTAGAGACTCCACTGCTCGAAGTCGAGATGGTAGACCTGCAGGACGGCGATCACGCGCCCCCCGTAGGAAATCGGCGCGGCGAGATCGGGCAGCCCCTTGATGAGGCTGCGGTTGACGAAGATCTTCTTCTCCTTGAGCATTTCCTGCAGATACGGATAGTCCTCGACGCGCAAGGAACGCGGCATCCGGCTGGTCTCGCTGCCCAGGCGCACCTTCTGGCGCAGATAGTAGCCGCCCTCGCCGACGACGTAGACGACGACGTCCTTGACGTCGAGGATGTCCGCCGTGACGGACGTCGCCTGCGTGAAGAGGTTCTCCGTCTCGACGGAATCGAGACGTGAGACGATGCGGTAAAGACGGCCGATGCTGTCGTCCGAGTTCACGATCTGGCGATAGAGCCTGTCTTTCACCGCGACGTTTTCCTTGAAGATGTTCTCCAAAAACGAATAGCGATGCTGCAGACGGCGCTTGACGCGCGTATCCGCGAGCTGCCGGTAGCTCGCGCGGTCGGCGAAGTAGCCCGTCAGGACAGCGGCGAAAAAGTACGAGACGAAGTGCAGGAAGTCGCGCGGATTGTAAATCATGGCGACAAGGTCGCCGCCCGCGCCGATCAGGCTGTGGATGAGCAGGATGAGCGAGAAGACAGCCGCGATGAGCGCCTGCTGCTTGCCATAGAGAAGTCCCATGCAGCCGATGTAGAGGAAGGCGACGTCGAACGCCGTCACGGAATTCACCGTCGTGCCGCCCTGCAGGAGGCCGACGCCCCAGGTCACCGCCGCGCCCGCGAGATTTTCCACGTAGGGAACGATGCGCTGCCTGAGACGCTCCATCTGCGCCCTGCGTGCCATGGCGCGGACGTCATCGACGCGCTCGGCGTGCATCTTGCGCATCGCCTGCCAGGTCTCTTCGAGTCCGGCTGCGAGAGGGCGCACAGGACGCCAGCCCAGCTCCTCCTCCGCGATCGTGCTCTTCAGCAGGGCGCGTCCCTTCGTCTCGCGCACCGTCGCGCTCTCCTCCATCTTCGGCAGAAACTTTCCGCAGATCGCGTAAAGCTCCTCCATCGTCGTCCCCTCGGACGAGGCGATGTGCAAAAAAGGGCCGGAGAAATCACGCGCCGCCGCCTGATAGATCGCATAGGCGGCGTCGCGCGCATCGAGAAAGCCGCAGCGGACATCGCCGGGATCGGCATAGCGCGGCAGCGGCCGTCCCATCAGCGCCGCGCCGAAGAAGAATCCGATGAAGCCGTCGCTCGTCGTCTGCCCCGGGGCGTAAAGCTCGGAAAGGCGCACGATGGAGACAGAAAGTCCCTGTGCGCGGAACGAAAGCCCCAGCGCTTCCAGACGCGCGAAAAGAGCCCCCGTCTCGCTTTGCGGCAGGGGCTCGGCGTCTTCTGTCGGCTCCGTATGCGGCGCGAACACCTCGTCGCTCGAAAGCAGGAACACGCGCTGCACCTTCGCGGCAGCCGCCATGCGCAGGACAGCGTCGAGACGCTGCGCCCCGATGGCCGGATCGCGCTCCAAGCGATAGATGAGCAGGTCGATGTTCTCCACGGCGAGCGCCATGCCTGCTTCCCGGCTCTCCCAAGTGCATTCATACGTCTTGATGTTCGTCGGCGGACGCTCTTCCTCACGCGCAGGAATCCGCGACACGTCCCATGCCTCCTTGCGAAAGCACGCGGCGAGCAGCTGCTCCAGATAGCGCGGCAGCCCCGAGAACATCACCTTTTTCGTCCATGTAGCCATATCTTCTTACGACTCCGTTCGTTTGAGTTTTCCGCACCATCCTCCTTAGCCGGCCGTTCCTCGATTCGCATGGGGGGAAGCCATCCCTGGCGCTGAGATGGTGAAGATGTCATTTTCTGCCAATTTCCCGCATTATGTCTTGCCGTACTAGTATATACGACTCATTCTTCCGTCATATTCTATCGTCATATTCCGCATATTCTTAAATGATTCTTTCCTTAAGACAGCGCGGCCAAAATGAAATTCGAAAACTGCATGCAAAGGCAAAAACCGTATTTGCAAAGCGCCTCTTTCATTGTATACTAAGGGGAGCAAGCATGTTTCGAAGCGATTGCCGCTGTCTTGGAAAGGATGGGATCTCATGCGTCTGCGTCGTTTGTGCAAGGTCTTTCTTGCGTTCGGATTCGCCGCCTTCCTGGCGGCAGGCACGGCTTCCGCCGCGCCGATTCTTGCGGAAAACTCCCACGGGCACGATGTCTTCAAGCTGCAGAAGGAGCTCAAGCGCACGGGCTACCTCGCCGACGAGCCGGACGGCATCTTCGGCAGCCGCACGAAGAGCGCGGTTCTTGCGTTCCAACGCGCCCAGAGCCTCAAGGAAACGGGCGTCGTCGACCGCGAGACGTGGAGCCGCCTGCAAAAGCATCCCGCGCGCGCGGCGGACGCCGCGGCGCTTCCCCTGCCCGCGCCGGGCGGCACGGCAGCAAAGCCCGAAGAAGAGACGCCCGCAGGCGTGCCGGGCAAGGGAGGGAAGACTCCCGTCCTGAAGCCGCGCGTACAGAAAGCGCCCGAAACTCCCCCGTTCCTGCAGCGAGCCAAGGTGGCGGCCGTCATAGCGACGGCGAAGAAGTACATCGGCACGCCGTACCAGTTCGGCGGCACGACGCCGAAGGCGTTCGACTGCTCGGGCTACCTGCAGTACGTCTTCCAAGAGAACGGCATGACGCTGCCGCGCACGGCGGACGAACAGTTCAAGCTCGGAAAGAGCGCGAAGACGGCGGAGCTTGAAGCGGGCGACCTCGTCTTCTTCGAGACGTATGAAAAAGGCGCGTCGCACTGCGGCATCTATCTCGGCGGCGGCAAGTTCATCCACGCCTCGACGAGCAAGGGCGTGCGCATCGACGAACTGGCGGGCGGCTACTGGAATACGCATTTCTACGGCGGCAAACACATCGTGCTTTGAACGAAAACGAAAGAAGACGGCTGCATGAAGCTGGAAGCTTCATGCAGCCGTCTTTTTACTGCGTCTTTTGCGTATCTGCGCCAGGGACGGGGGCAGGCGCGGCGGGCGCGGCGTCCTGCGTCTTCGCTGCGGGAGCGCTCGGCTCCGAGCGCGTGCGCGAATCGTCCGCGTCCTCTGCAGAGCCCTTCCGCTCCGACGAGGACGACGACGAAGAAGACGACGAGCGCTCCTTGCCGGAGGAGCTTTTCGTATCCTTGTCGGTGTTTTCCCGGCTCGTGGAGCTCTTCGAGGAGCCTGCGCTCCCGCCGGAACGATCGCGCGTCTTCACGCGGCCGATCGACGTGTCGCTTTCGGGCACCTCGGTCGCGCCTGCGGGAATCGAGTTTTCATACTCGTGGCTCTCGCGCTCCATCGCGGCGCGCATGGAAGCGTTGAGGTCGATGTCCAGCGTGCCGGCAACCGTCTGGCGGAGCTTCAGGATGTCGGGAATCCAATAGCTGATCCCCGAGATGTAGAGCGGCCTTCCCGGCACCATGTCGGTCTTCAGTCCGTTCTTCTGCGCGTTCTTCAGCGTCCCGGCAAACTCCAGCAGCTGGCGGAAGGAAAGATCCGTCTCGATAGAGTCCATGACCTCCTTGATGACGGCGGGCAGCCGCGTGACGACGGCGGGGGACGTGAGCTTCTCCACGACCGCCTTCATGAACTTCTGCTGGCGGTCGATGCGCCCGATGTCGCCCTCCTCGTCGCGGTAGCGCACATAGGTCACGGCCGTCTTGCCGTCCATGTGCTGCTTGCCGGGCTGGAGGTCGATGAGGAGGCCGCCGTCGTCATCCCACGGATCTTCGTAGTACATGCGCTTCTCCACGTTGATGTCGATGCCGCCCAGGGCGTCGATGATCCGTTGGAAGGAATGCGTGTTGATGATGATGTAATGGTCGATGCGCACGCCCAGGAGGCCTTCGACCGTGCTCTCGCTGAGCTTATGCCCGCCATAGGCATAGGCGGCGTTGATCTTGTCGTAGCCGTGCCCCTTGATCTTCACGCGCGTATCGCGCGGCACGGAAAGGAGCGCCGCCTTGTTCTTCTTGGGATCGATCATCGTGACCATCAAGGTGTCGGAGCGTCCGACATCGTCCGCTCTTTGGTCGACGCCCATGATCATGATCGTCGCCTTGTCCTTCGCGGTCAGCAGATGCTCCTCCTCCGCCTTCGGATCCTCCTTGTCCAAGAGGCTCGTCGAGGCGAAGAGTGCGCCCGCCGCAGCGGCGACGAAGAAAAGGAATACGATGGCGACATAGGGCCAAATGCGCCGCTTCTTTTTCGGCACGGCAGGGGGCGGAGAGTTTTTCTGCAAGATCATACCTTCTTTTCAAGCATTTTCCATGAAACCCAGAGTTCGAGTCGAAGGCACAGACCGTATCGGCTCTTTCCTGCAAGGGCGGCGCACATGCCCCGCCGGGGGCGCGTGCATCGTTTCCAGCCGCTTCCCAAAGTCGCGGCACGGCAGCGCGGATGAGACACACCCGCACGATACTCCCTATTATAAAAGCTCTTCTTTCTTTACGCAAACGATATTTTTCCATTTCGAGCGGTTTTAAAGGATTTTAGCGTGAAAGCCCGAAAGCCAAGCCAAAGGCGCAGACGATCGGCTGCTTTTATGGAAGGGCGGCGCACGGAGGCCTTTCGTTTTCTGACAATTATTTCTTCTTGACGACGCTCTTTCCTATTGTAAAATCGCGTGGTTTATATTATCATAAATGATGGAATGAAAGCAGAGCGCTATACGGGGATAGTCTCTGGTTTCGGAACGGGTGCTCCATGCCGTTCTCGCAAACAGTAATGGAGGTGTTAGTAATGAGTACGGAAACAAAAAGCCAAAGCGACAAGATCCACGAGGCCGAGCTGGCGTTTGACCGGAAAAGGCGTACCTTCGGCATGATCTGCGGGCCGATCTGCGCCATCCTCGTCATGATCACGCCGATTCCCGACCTGCCGCTCCCCGCGCACAAACTCTTGGCGATCATGACGCTGATCGCGCTTTGGTGGATCACGGAGCCGATCCCGATTCCGGTGACGTCGCTCCTCGGTCCGACGCTCGCCGTCATCTGCGGCGTCGTGGGGGCGAAGGACGCCTATGCCGCGTTCGCGAACCCCATGATCTTCCTCTTCATGGGCGGCTTCATCATCGCCAAGGGCATGATGATGCACGGCCTCGACCGAAAGTTCGCCTTCGCTCTCCTGTCGATGTCCTGGGTCGGATCGAACCCCAGGCGCATCTTCCTCGCCGTCGGTCTCGCCTGCGCGCTTTGCTCGGGCTGGGTCAGCAACACGGCGACGGCGGCGATGATGTTCCCGATCGCGCTCGGTCTTCTGGAAGCGATCAAGGAAATGTTCGCCGCGAACGGCAAGAAGATCGAGCTGCACGAGTACAAGTACGCCACGGGCCTCATGCTCATGACGGCGTATGCCTGCTCCATCGGCGGCGTCCTGACCCCGATCGGCACGCCCCCGAACATCATCATGCTCGGCTTCCTCGACCAGATGGCAGGCATCCACATCTCCTTCTTCGAATGGATGATCTGGGGCTTCACCGCCATGGTCATCTACTTCATCATCGCTTATCTGATCCTCGTCAACATGTTCCCGGCCGACGTCAAGCGCATCGACGGCGCCGAGGCGTTCATCGCCGAGAAGCGCCGCGCGCTCGGCGGCTGGACGCGCGCGCAGAAGAACACGCTCGTCGGCTTCGTCATCGCCGTCATCCTCTGGGTGACGCCCGGCATCTTGAACATCATCCTCGGCCCCGACTCGCCGATCCTCAAGATGTACGGCAAGCTCTTCCCCGAGGCGATCGCCGCCATGACGGGCGCCTTGATCCTCTTCTTCCTGCCTGTCAACTGGAAGGAGCGCGAGTTCACGCTGAACTGGAAGGACGCTGCCGCCGGCATCGAGTGGGGCACGCTCATCCTCTTCGGCGGCGGTCTCGCGATGGGCGGCATGATGTACAAGACGGGTCTTTCGAATTGGGTCGGCGACTGCATCGTCGGCTGGATGGGCGGCGAACCGTCGCTCTTCATGATGGTCGCGATCTTCTCCGTCATGGCGCTCCTCTTGTCGGAGCTTTCGTCGCACACGGCGGCGACCAACATGATCGGCCCACTGGGCGTCACGGCCGCCATGGCGGCGGGCTTCAGCCCGATCCCCGTCGCGGTCGGCATCGCGCTCTCCTCGTCGCTCGGCTTCATGCTGCCGGTGTCGACGCCGCCGAACGCCATTGTCTACGCATCGGGCTATGTGCCGATCACGAAGATGATCAAGACGGGCGTCTACATCGACTTCATCGGCATCTTCTGCGTGACGATCCCGATCGTGCTCTACCTCGTCGAGTTCATCGTCGGCGCACGCTGAGAGCGCTGGATTCCCCGCTTCAGCGCAGCCGTCGCCGAATGCGGGTTCGGCTTTTCTGTACCAAGAAGCAATGCTGCATGAGTCCTCGGACTTCATGCAGCATCTTTTTCATGAGGAGGCAATATGGCAAAGGAAATCGAGCGCAAGTTCCTCGTCAAGAAGGAGCTGTGGCAGCCGCAGGACGAAGGCGTGGAAATCGCGCAGGGCTATCTCGCGGCGAGCGCCGAACGCGCCGTGCGCGTGCGTCTCGCCGGCAGCCGCGCCTATCTGACCGTCAAGGGGCCGACGAAGGGCGTCGAGCGGCTGGAATTCGAATACGAGATCCCCGCAAGCGATGCGCGTGCCATGCTCGCCCTCTGCGAGCGTCCGTGGATCGAAAAGCGCCGCCACCTTGAGCGCTGCGGTGCGCACACTTGGGAAATCGACTGCTTCTCGGGCGACAACGAAGGCCTCATCGTCGCCGAGATCGAGCTTTCTTCGCCGGACGAAGCCTTCGAAGCGCCGCCCTGGCTCGGCGAAGAAGTCTCCGCAGACAGCCGCTACCTGAACGCAAGCCTCATGCGCCTGCCCTTCTCGCGCTGGCGGAATTGACAGCGAAGCCGCTAAAATGCTATGATAGACGAGGAAAATCAGCGTGCGGCAAAGGCTTGCCACGCTCGTATGACAGGAGGAATCGCATCCATGATAGAACGCTATACGAATCCTGAGATGGGAAACATCTGGACGCTGCAGCATGAGTTCGAAACCATGCTCGATGTCGAGATCGCAGCCTGCGAGGCCATGGCGGAACTCGGGGAGATCCCGCAGGAAGCCGCGGCGAACATCCGCGCCAAGGCACGGTTCGACCTGCCGCGCGTCAAGGAGATCGAGAAGGTCACGAACCATGACATCATCGCTTTCCTCACGAACGTCGCGGAATACGTCGGCGAAGACTCGAAATACATCCACAAGGGACTGACGTCGAGCGACGTCAAGGACACGGCGCTCGGCATCATGATGAAGAAGTCCGCCGACATCATCATCGAAGACCTCAAGAAGCTCCTCGAAGTGCTGCGCCGCCGCGCCGTCGAGTTCAAGCATACGCCGTGCATCGGCAGGACGCACGGCATCCACGCCGAGCCGATGACCTTCGGCTTGAAGCTGCTCCTGTGGAGCGCTGAAGTCGAGCGCAACATCGAGCGCGTCGAGCACGCACGGAAGGTCGTCGCCGTCGGCAAGCTCTCGGGCGCCGTCGGCACCTATTCGAACATCGATCCGCGCATCGAGGAGATCACCTGCAAGAAGCTCGGCATCACGCCCGTGCGCCTCGCCACGCAGGTCATCCAGCGCGACCGCCACGCCGAATACATGACGACGCTCGCCATCGTCGCCAGCTCGCTGGAGAAATTCGCGACGGAGATCCGCAACCTGCAGCGCACGGACATCCGCGAAGCCGAAGAATACTTCGCGCCCGGCCAGAAAGGCTCGTCCGCCATGCCGCACAAAAGGAATCCCATCACCTGCGAACGCATCTCGGGCATGGCGCGTCTCGTGCGCGGCAACGCCGTCGCGGCCATGGAAGACGTCACGCTCTGGCACGAACGCGACATCTCGCATTCGTCCGTCGAGCGCGTGATCCTGCCCGACAGCACGATCAACGTCGACTACTGCACGAAGAAGTTCACGTCGATCATCGACAAGCTCCTCGTCTACCCCGAAGCCATGCTCGCCAACATGGAAAAGACGGGCGGCCTCATCTACAGCCAGCGCCTCATGCTCGCCATCGTCGACAAGGGCGTGCTCAGGGAAGACGCCTACAAGTGGGTGCAGCGGAACGCCATGAAGCGCTGGATGGAAGGCGAAGACTTCCGCACGAATGTCGAAAAGGACGAGGACATCTTGAAGCATCTGACGAAGGAAGAGATCGGCGCCTGCTTCGATCATCAGTACTTCCTGCGCCACATCGACAAGATCTTCGAGCGCTTCGGGCTTTGAGTTTCTGCCGCGCCCCTCTGGGACGGCGGCATGTATAGAGAAGGAGAAAGATCGCTATGGCAGCAGTAGTAGTCACAGGTACGCAATGGGGCGACGAGGGCAAGGGCAAGATCGTCGACTACCTTGCCGAACAGGCCGATATCGTCGTCCGCTATCAAGGCGGCAGCAACGCTGGGCACACCGTCAGCGTCAAGGGCGAGGAATTCAAGCTTCGGCTCCTGCCCTCGGGCATCCTCTACCACGACAAGATGAACGTCGTCGGCAACGGCGTCATCTTCGATCCCGAAGTCGCGCTCGAAGAGATGAACGCCATGGAAAAGCGCGGCATCGACACCTCGGGCATCCGCATCTCGAACCGTGCGCACGTCGTCCTGCCGTATCACCGCATCATGGACGGCCTCTCCGAAGAAGCGCGCGGCGAGGGCAAGATCGGCACGACGAAACGCGGCATCGGCCCTTGCACCATGGACAAGATGAACCGCATCGGCATCCGCATGTGCGACCTCATCGAGCCGGAAGAGTTCAAAAAGCGCCTGAAGGAAAATCTCGCCATCAAGAACAAGGAACTGGAACAGATCTATGGTCATGCGCCGCTCTCCTATGAGCATATCCTCGAAGAGTACGAAATCTATGCATCCCTTCTGAAGCCCCATGTCTGCGACACCATCGCCCTGCTGAACGAAGAGCTCGACGCGGGCAAGAACGTGCTCTTCGAAGGCGCACAGGCGACCATGCTCGACATCGACTACGGCACATATCCTTATGTCACGGCCTCCCACCCCGTATCGGGCGGCATCGGCGTCGGTGCAGGCATCGCGCCGAAGCGCCTCGACAAGATCGTCGGCGTCGTCAAGGCCTACTGCACGCGCGTCGGCGAAGGCCCGTTCCCGACCGAGCAGCTCAACGCCATCGGCGACAAGATCCGCGAAGCCGGCCACGAATTCGGCACCGTCACGGGCAGGCCGCGCCGCACGGGTTGGCTCGACGCCTGCGTCGTTCGCTATGCGGGACAGCTCTCGGGACTCGACTACATGGCCATCACGCGCCTCGACATCCTCGACGGCTTCGACGAGATCAAGATGTGCACAGGCTACAAGCTCGACGGCAAACTGCTGAACGAGATTCCCGCAAGCCTCAACGTGCTCGCCAAGGTCGAGCCAGTCTACGAGACATTCGAAGGCTGGAAGGAAGACATCTCCGGCTGCCGCGACTACAGCAAGCTGCCCGAAAAAGCGAAGAAATACCTCGAACGCCTCTCCGCCGTCACAGGCATCGCCATCGGCATCGTTTCCGTCGGCCCGAACCGCGACCAGACGATCATCTGCGCGAAAGACATCTTCTGAATCAGCAAAGAAAAACGCACGAGGAGCGATGAACCGCCCCCTCGTGCGTTTTTTGCTACCCGACGGCGGCAAGCCTTCCGGCAAGATATTCGTCATAAATCCGCGAAGCGGGGAAAGTTTTCGGATTCTTCTTGCTTTGTTCCGCAAAAGTCCGTACAATGGAGGAAAGAGGTGATACCATGGACGGATACAGGATCAAGCCTTGGGAAGAGCTGACGATTCGCGACGACTACATGTTCAAGCTCATCATGAACAGCCAGCGCATCTGCAAGAGATTGCTCGAAAGCACGCTTGGCATAAAGATCCGGAAGCTCCGCTATCTGGAAACGGAACGATCCATAGCGGCGCCCTACCGGAGCAAGGGCGTGCGGCTGGACGTCTACGTCCGGGACGAGAAGGACACCGTCTACAACATCGAGATGCAGATCCGCCGCCTCGAAGGCGATGCGCTTTTCAAGAGGACGCGCTACTACCAGTCCATGATGGACGCCGACCTGCTCGCGGCGGGAGCGGACTATGACGAGCTGAACAAGACGATCATCATCTTCATCTGCCCCTTCGACCCCTTCGGCGAAGGACGCTGCCGATACACGTTCGAGAACCTCTGCCTGGAGAACAGGGATCTTCGCCTGTCGGATGGCGCGACGAAGATCTTCCTCAACGCGAAGGGCGAAGTCGGCGATATCGATGATACGATCCGCGCGTTCCTGCAATACGTCGACGGCATAGTCACGGACAACGGCTTCGTGCAGGAGATCGAAGAGGAGATCCAAAAGGTCAAGCGCAAGGAAGGAGAGCGGGTGAACTACATGACATTCGAGATGAAGATGATGGAAGAGCGCAAGGAAGGACGTCGCGAGGGGCATCGCGAGGGACTCCGTGAGGGACTTCGACGGGGACATCATGAGGGTCTCCGCGAGGGACAGCTTGAAGGACAGCGCAAAGGACAGCAGGACGAACGTGTGGCGATCCTTCGCCGCCTGGTCACGCAATCGCAGATCCCGGTCGAGCAGGCGCTCGACCTGATCGGCATCCCTGTGGCGGAGCGGCCTTCCTACAAGGAGCTGCTCCATGCGGCGCAAGAGCAAGGGTGATAGAGAAGAAGCCAGCCGCCGCGAGAGATCTTTGCGGCAGAGACAAGACGAGAAAATCCAGCAGGAACGCCGCCGAGCGCGTTCCTGCTGGATTTTTCGTTGGGCGGGGGCAGCCATAAATCCGCGAAGCGAGGAAAGTTTTCGGATTCTTCTTGCTTTGTTCCGCAAAAGTCCGTACAATGGAGGAAAGAGGTGATACCATGGACGGATACAGGATCAAGCCTTGGGAAGAGCTGACGATTCGCGACGACTACATGTTCAAGCTCATCATGAACAGCCAGCGCATCTGCAAGAGATTGCTCGAAAGCACGCTTGGCATAAAGATCCGGAAGCTCCGCTATCTGGAAACGGAACGATCCATAGCGGCGCCCTACCGGAGCAAGGGCGTGCGGCTGGACGTCTACGTCCGGGACGAGAAGGACACCGTCTACAACATCGAGATGCAGATCCGCCGCCTCGAAGGCGATGCGCTTTTCAAGAGGACGCGCTACTACCAGTCCATGATGGACGCCGACCTGCTCGCGGCGGGAGCGGACTATGACGAGCTGAACAAGACGATCATCATCTTCATCTGCCCCTTCGACCCCTTCGGCGAAGGACGCTGCCGATACACGTTCGAGAACCTCTGCCTGGAGAACAGGGATCTTCGCCTGTCGGATGGCGCGACGAAGATCTTCCTCAACGCGAAGGGCGAAGTCGGCGATATCGATGATACGATCCGCGCGTTCCTGCAATACGTCGACGGCATAGTCACGGACAACGGCTTCGTGCAGGAGATCGAAGAGGAGATCCAAAAGGTCAAGCGCAAGGAAGGAGAGCGGGTGAACTACATGACATTCGAGATGAAGATGATGGAAGAGCGCAAGGAAGGACGTCGCGAGGGGCATCGCGAGGGACTCCGTGAGGGACTTCGACGGGGACATCATGAGGGTCTCCGCGAGGGACAGCTTGAAGGACAGCGCAAAGGACAGCAGGACGAACGTGTGGCGATCCTTCGCCGCCTGGTCACGCAATCGCAGATCCCGGTCGAGCAGGCGCTCGACCTGATCGGCATCCCTGTGGCGGAGCGGCCTTCCTACAAGGAGCTGCTCCATGCGGCGCAAGAGCAAGGGTGATAGAGAAGAAGCCAGCCGCCGCGAGAGATCTTTGCGGCAGAGACAAGACGAGAAAATCCAGCAGGAACGCCGCCGAGCGCGTTCCTGCTGGATTTTTCGTTGGAAATTTACCGAAATTCATCCCCATCTTCCCCCCCTGAATATACCCAAGAAAATTCATGCAAGAAAGGCGAATTGCGTGTATAATAAAAAGGATGAGCCAGCGCGGGCGACAAGGTGAAATGTACATCCAAGCTAAGGAGGATTTCCTCTTCGAGCAGAAAATCCAGATGGCAAGCGAATCCTTCAGCGGATCTTCCGGCTGCCGGCAGAGTGAAGGGATGACGGTCGGAATTCATCCGCGCTTTTAGGGAAAGGAGTTTACGATGTGAAGATTGTCCGCTATGTTGTCTTGTTTCTCATGCTCGTCACTCTCTTCACCGCTGCGATGATGTATTACAGCAGCACGCATCGCGACGAAGCGCAGTCGGCGCTCGCCCTCCTCGATGAGGAAACAATCTCGCCCGAGGAAGCGGCGATCGAGCAGGCGAAGCGCGAGGCGCGCGAGGCCGAGCGACTGGCGGAAGAGGCGCGCGAAAAAGAGCGCGAGGCGCGCATCGAAAAGCTCAGGGAAGGCATGGAGCGCATAGATTCAGGCTCCTACACCTGGTACAGCTACCCGGAGGAAAAGGCGCACTCGGGCGGTCTCTACATCCAGCCACTCTTGGGGCACAGCAAAGAGTCAACCTTTCGCTGCAACATTCTTTATTACTATTCACTCCACGAGAGCAGCACGCGCGGCTGGATCTTCGGCGATCGCTTCGCCATCGAGGCGGACGGCAAGCGCCGCACCTGGACGATCGAGGAAAAGAAGCGCCGCGACCGGCTCGACGCGAATGTCGAATTCCTGACGGAACGCGCGCAGATCGCCTTGGGAGACGACGCTGCAGACATCCTGAGAAGAGCGGCCAACGCCCGCACGGCACGATACATCTACTGGTCGACGACGGAGGGCAAGTCCATCAGCCATACGCTGACGGGCGAGGAGAAGCGCCGCCTGAAAAACATGATCGCCCTCTATGATTTGTGGCAAGAGCCTTGAATCGTATGGTATACTACAAGGATATAGATATGGAAGATTCATTCCTCATAAAAACGATGAATCCCATGCGTGCAGCAAGGAGCGCATCCCCTGCCGCACGCATAGAAACAGATCAGGAGGTATTTATGACAGAGCCACGAGTCGGGCACATTCATTTTCTCAACATCCTGCCGCTCACCTGGAGCTTTGCGCACGGCAGCAACCGCGGACTGCACCTGGTCCCGGGCGTGCCGGCCGATCTCAATCGCGAACTTCTGGCAGGCAGGCTCGATGTGAGCGGCATATCGTCCATCATTTACGCCGAAGGCGACGAAAGCCTCGTGATCCTGCCCGATATCTGCGTGCGCACGGATAAGGAGGTCACGAGCATCCTCCTGGTGACGACGAAGCCCATCGAAGAGATCGAGGATGACCGCATCATCCTCACGGCGAAATCCGCGACGAGCCACTGCCTGTTGAAGATCGTGCTCAAGGAAGGCTACGGCGCCAGCCCCAACTACTATGTGCGCCACATCGTGCCGCAGAATCCCGTGCCCAAGGATGCGGCAGGCTCCCTCTTCATCGGCGACGACGCCCTCTGGCTCTACCACCATCGCCGCGAGGATCTCCACTACTACGATCTCGGTGAAGAGTGGCACAAGCTCACGGGACTCGGCATGGTCTACTCGCTCTGGACAGCGAATCGCACCTTCGCCCGGGAATCGCCCGAGAAGCTGCAGCTCGTCTACGATCGTCTCATCAAGGGCATGGAGGAGGGAGTCGCCAACAAGTACGCGACGATCGAGTCCGTGCGTGAAGAAAAGGACTTCACCTTCCAGCAACTGGAAGATTACCTGCAAGTCATCCGCTGGGATTTGAAGGACAAGCATCTCGAAGGTCTGGAACTCTTCTACAAGAAGGCGCACGCCTTGAACCTCATCAACCATGTGCCGAAGCTCTCCTTCGCCGATGTGAAGCGGCGATAGGAATGCTCGGAATCCTGGAATCCACAGAAATGGAAAAAGCTGTGCACAAGTCACATCGGGCGACTTGTGCACAGCTTTTCCTATTCGGCTGCGATGAAGGGATTTGCTTGCAGGCAATGTTCCATCAAAGCTCGCGGCTTCATCTCGGCTTGTTGACGATTTCATCGATCTTCCAGACCGAGCCATGCCTGGTGAGCACTGCCCTGCCGTTGAAATAGCGCGTGCCGCCGGGGTTGTCGACTGCGCGCAGCGTATAGGTCACGGCGACACGATCCTGCGTGGCGCTTTGCACCTCGATGTTGAGCGGCGTGCTGCTGACCGTCGTATCGAAGCCCAGCGCCCATCCCTCGTAGGTCATTTCCGACTGCATCTCAGATCCCAGAGCATTGTAGGCGGCACGCAGATTGCGATTCGTGATATTGCGATGAAAATTCTCGAACGTCCGCACGGCATCCTGCGAACTGGAAGACGCAGACGCAGGATTCGAAGCGGCCGGAGTCTGAGCCTTCGTCTTGGCGGAAGAAGAATTCGACAGGGCGCCCTTCTTCGCCTTGGATAATGCCTGATCGTTTGCGGAAGAGCCGAGTGCATCCTGCAGCTGATTGATAGAAGACTTGGCGGCCGTTGCAGATATGATGTCCTTCTCTGTCAGCGCAGGCAGATTCGTGACAGAATAGAGAGAAAATCCGCCGATGCCCAGAAGGGCGAGAAGGGCGACGAATCCCAATCCGAAGACACCGAATTGAAGAGGCGATCCCTTGCGGCAGAAAAAGCCGCCGATCAGGCCGCCCAGGAAAATAAGCATGAGTACGACGGCGACGCCGATCGTGATGAAGATATGCGTCATATTCCAAATGCGGAACGTCGCCTGTATGGACTTGTCGCCGCCGTTCATCAAGGCGGATGCAAGATCCCATGTCAAGGTCGTGCCGCCGCTCGTGACCTTGTCTGCGTTGTGACTCTCCGCCGCATAGGGAAGAGACAGGGAAACGTCGGCACGCACGGAAGAGAGCATCGCCTGCATCATGGCGCGCTCGTCCTGATCCATATTTGCCTGCGTGTCCTTCTTTCCTTCAAACAGCACATCGACCGCATAGGTGTCGTAGAGCCAGCCCTTCCTCTGCTGCACGCCCTTCGCCTTGCCCTCGACAGTATTGAACATATTGCCGTCGGCTTTCGCCATCTCCGCGATCGTATCGTAATGCGTCGTTTCCTCGATCCCAGACATATTGCCGTCCTGAACGTCCTTGAAAGAAGCGTTCGGATGATTCTTCTTCGCCGATTCACGCGCTTCCTGGATCTGCTCTGCAAGAAGAGGCACGCCAACCATCGTATTTTTTATATCCACGCTGCCATCCTCGTGGATGGCAGTGTCGCTGCTGATACGGAAGCAGCCGCCAGCCATGACGGCGATGACGACGAGGATAAGGATCATGAGACTCTTTCGATCAAGCATGATGCGCTCCCTTCTTCTGCATGAAGAACTCGTTATTCTTTGACCAACTGTGCATATTTCGCGCGCTCCGCCACAGGCACCTGCAGCACATCCATCGCTCTTTCCATGGAGAAATCCATGTTCTTCATCACATTGCGAATGGAAGCCGCCAACGTCTCTTGCCGCCCCTTCGACAGTCCCTTCTCCATGCCTTTCTCCATGCCCTTCTCCATGCCTTTTTCCATGCCTCGTTCCATGCCTTTTTCCATGCCGTCCTTCATGGCTTCCTCCCTTGCTTCTTCCGCCCGGACTTCCAAAGCAAGCTCCTGATCCCACTGAAAATTGACCATATCGAAGACCTCCTTTTCTTGCTTTTCTTTGAAATACTCTGCCAAATAGCCATGTTCGATGCAATAACGTATCGTCTCGGGCACGGCTTCGCCGAGGGATTTTCCTTCTCCCACACTCCGTCGTACTCTTGCGACAAATATGCTATATGCCTTCAACGAGGCACATTTTTCAAGAATCGTATTCCCTGCATCGTTGTTGATGTTGACGACCCCGACAATCAGCTCCAGATCTCCCCGGCATGTGCCGAATGCATCAGACAGACGCAGCTGCCACTCTTTCGGCATACTTTTCTTCCCGTTATAGAAAACATAGAATTTCGGTGCAGGCAGATGGATCAGCTTCGATCGATAGGGGGATTTAGAATCCACGTATTGACGATAAAGCTCCGCAATGTACCAGAGGATACGCAATGGCATATTGGCATTTACCGTGCTCTGGTGTTCAAGCAAGACGATATGACGATCCTTGACGATGAAGCTCACATCGTTTTTCTCACTGTCGAAGAAGATCTCGTCCATCGTCGTCAGGCGTATATCGCCGATCTCTGCGGTTTCACCTTCCAAGGATTCATAAACTTCCGGCAAGCGTTTCTCGTTGTTGAAAATATCACGAAAAAGTGAATCCTTATAAGAACGCTTCGTCTTCCTCATGACGTATTCACCTCGCAATCCCATTATACTATAAGTCAGACTGTTCCGACAAGAACTGTGCTGCGATCGTCGCTTCTTCACGATTCTCTGGGACGATCGCGAAGGAAAAAGCCGGAGACGGCAAAATCGCTCGTCCCCGACTTTCCTGCACTTATATGCCGCCTGCAGTCAAGCGGCCTTTTTCTTCTTTACAGTGCCTTTTGAAAGCCGCGTATAAGCGAGCAGGGCGATGACGATGACGGCGGGGCAGAGTATGCCGTAGAGCGTTGCATAGCCGAAGTTTGCGGCGAAGAGGCCCAGGGTCGCGGCGGCGAGGCCGACGCTGATGTCGAGCGACCAGAAGTACGTCGCTGTCGCAAGCCCTGCGCGTTCAGGCGCGACGCTTGCGACGGCGAGCGTCTGGAAAGCGGGGCTGAGCGCGCCGAAACCTGCGCCGAGGACGGCGGCGGCGAAGAAGAAGGCGACGGGCGTCCGAGCGGCGGCGAAGCACAGAAAGCCGACGAAGAAGAGGAGAAATCCCGGATATACCGTGTAGTCCGCGCCTTTTTTGTCGAAGATGCTGCCGATGAAGGGACGTGTCGCCAAGATGACGAGCGCGAAGACGGCGAAGAAGGCGCTGACGCTCCCTTCAAGCCCCAAGCTGTGCGCATAGAGCGGAATAAAGGTCAAAAGTCCGCCGTAGGCGAAGAAGACGAGGCCGCCTAAGAGCGACGCGGGGAGAGCCTGCCGCTCGACGAGGGCGAAGCGGCTCTTTCCCGCTTCTTTCTCCGCGGGAAGGACGATCTTCTGCGGCAGCTTCCTGCGGTTCGCGATCCACAGCGTGAAAAGGGCGCTGATCGTGAGGAAGACGAACATCGCGAGCGTGCCGAAGGAGTGGACGAGGAGGAGACCGACGAGGGGGCCGACGACCATCGCGAGATTCGTCGAGAGCGCGAAGTAGCCGATGCCCGTGCCCCTCTTCGAGGCGGGCAGGACGAGCGCCGCCAGGGTCGCCGCCGCCGTCGTGCCGACCGCGAATTCGATGCCGTGCAGAAGGCGCAGCGCGTACAGCTCCTCTTCCGTATGCGCGAAGCAGAAAGCCAGCATGAGGATGAAGAAGGCGAGCGTCGCGCCAAAGAGCAGCCTGCCCTTGTGGAGACGGTCGATCAGCCTGCCCGCAAACGGGCGGCAGGCGACGGTGCCGATCTGGAAAAAGGTCATGGCAAGTCCCGCTTCCAGCTCGCCGCCCTTCATCTCATTCATGATGCAGATGGGAAGTCCCGCGATGAGGACATACTGTGCCATGAAATGGAAGAAGTTCGTGGCGCTCAAGCCGATGAATTCAGCCGTCCAGAGCTTTTCCCCGCTCGTTTCATTTTCTTCGTTCAATGTTTTTCCTTCTTCCTTCTTTGCTTCCTCAAGATACGACCTCGCGCAGGAAGCGCTCATCCGCAAGGCGGGCGCTTCCCGGCAAATGTCAGATATAGCTCCACGCGAGCACGGCGACGACGCCGGGTACGCCGAAGATGCCGGCGACGAGCGACGTGAGGATGTTGATCGTCACGGAAAGACCCAGGAGCTTGACGACGGAGAGAAGCACGGCGCCGATAACGCTGTTGATGATGAACTTCTTCAAGAGGCGGAAGGGCTGCGAGAGAAGCTTCGCTGCGATGAGAAGGATCAGGAGTCCTGCGGCGAGCGCCGCGATGATATCAAGCATGCTAGATTTCCTTTCTGTTCTCGATTGCCTTGGCGAGAGTGACTTCATCGGCGTATTCGAGATCGCCGCCGATGGGCAGGCCGTGGGCGATGCGCGTGACCTTGAGTCCTGCTGGCTTCAGAAGGCGTGCGAGGTACATCGCCGTCGCCTCGCCCTCGACCGTGGGGTTCGTCGCCACGATGATCTCCTGCGCCAGAGCGCCCGATTCGCCTTCCAGGCGGTGCAGAAGCTCCTTGATGCGCAGGTTTTCCGGCCCCACGCCCGAAAGCGGCGAGAGAGAGCCGTGCAGCACATGGTAAAGCCCCTTGTAGTCTTTCATGCGCTCGATGGCGGCGACGTCCTGCGGCTGCTCGACGACGCAGATCTTCGTGCGGTCGCGCTTTTCCGACGCGCAGACGGCGCACGGATCCTGGTCGGAGAGATTGCAGCAGACGCTGCAGAAGCCGATCTTCTCCCGCGCCTCGACGATCGCTTCGGCGAGCGCCTTCGCCTTCGCCGCGTCCATGTCGAGGACGTGATAAGCAAGACGCACTGCCGTCTTGGAGCCAATGCCCGGCAGTGCGCGAAAGTGTTCGATGAGTTTTGCCAGAGGTGCGATGTACTGCATCTCAGAACATGCCCGGCGGCAGCCCGAGTCCGCCCGTGAGCTTGCCCATCTCGCTCGCCATCATGTCGTCGACCTTCTTGATCGATTCATTGAAAGCGGCAGACAAGAGGTCTTGCAGCATCTCGACGTCCTCCGGATCGACAGCGGCGGGATCGATGTGAAGCGACTGCACTTCTTTCTCGCCGTTCATGACGATCTTGACGGCTCCGCCGCCCGCCGATACTTCGACGGTCTTCTTCTTCAGCTCGTCCTGCATCTTCTTCATGTCGTTCTGGAGCTTCTGCACCTTTTTCATCATGCCTTGCATATTGCCCATGTTTCCCATTCCACCAAACATCGCTTTTCTCCTTTCAAAAGCAGGCGTGGCGCGATTGCGCCCATCTTCTTCCTAACGATTATAGCCGCAAAGCGGCTCTTCGGTCAACTGTTTTCGCCCGGCGGCGGCGCGTCCATGTCGTCCGGCGGCGGGATATCCGCGAAGGGCGCCGACTCGTCTTCCGGCGTCGCGCTCTTTTCTGCCTGCTCCGCCGTTTCGCTCTTCTTTGCCCGGCTCTCTGCCGCGCCGCTGGAGGAGGGCGGCGCGCCCACCGTCGCTCTGATCGCCTTGCCTTTGGCAGCAAGGGCGGCAATGCGCTGTTCCTCCGGCAGATCGACGGGCTTCGCGCCGAGGAAGGCGACAGCGCTCTGCAGACGGCTCTTCTCTTCGGGCGAAAGCTCGCTCTCGTCGATCTCCAGAGGCTTCAGTTCCGATTCTTTCGGCTTGAGGGCTTCCACCGCCGCCAGAGGAGGCTTTTTCTTCGGCGCAGGGGGCGGCGCGGGAGGCGGCATCTCTTTCGCTTCGCACGAGAGGGCGAGCGGTTCGCCTGCGATTTCCAGGAGCAGCGCCTCGATGATCTTCCGATAGTCGTCGCGCGCCGTGCGCCGTGCGAGCAGGGGGCTGAGGAAGCCCAGGCGGAATATGCCCGCGCCGCTTCCTGCAAAAAAGGCGTCCTTCAGGCACGCCAGCACGGAAATGCGCCGCTGTTCCTGCAGGCGGCGCAGAAGCTCCGCATAGATCTTCTCGCCCGCAGGATCCGGCGCGGCAGAGGCGGGGAGCGGCGCGGCAGACAGGGCGGCCATGCTCGAAGGAGTCGCCTTCGCCGGCCGGCTTGCCGCCCGCGCACTCGCCGACGACGCAGCAGAAGAGGCAGGGACCGCCTTCGTTTCCTGCGCCGCAACCGCTGCCTTGAGGGCGGCAAGCTCCGCCTCCAAGCGGGCGATGCGCGCCGTCTCGGCGGGAGCGGCTGCGGCGGCCAAAGATGCGCCCGCCGCCTGTGTCGCCGCCCCCGCGCTGCAAAGCGAGAGGAGCGCCACTTCGAGCGTGATGCGCGGCTGCGGCATCCAACGAAGCTCCGCCATCGCTTCATGAAGCCGCGCGATCATCGCCATGAGCTTTTCCTGGCCGAACAGCGCCTTCTGCTCTTCGAGCGCCGCCTTGGCGTCATCCGAGAGATCGAGCACTTCGAGCGCTCCCGCCGCCTCGTAGAGCATGAGACTCCGAAGGTGGAGCGAAAGTTCCGCCAGGAGCTGCATCGGGTCTTTGCCGCCCGCCAGAAGATCCGCGACCGTCTCCAAGACTTCGCCCTTTCGGCGTCCGCCGATCGCCTTCGTCAAGCGGTAGATCGGTTCGCGCCCGATGAGGCCCAGACTCTCCTCGACGCGCTCCGCCGTCAGCGTGCCGCCGTCGAAGCTCGCGCACTGGTCGAGGAGCGAGAGCGCATCTCTCATGCCGCCGTCCGCCTGCTGCGCGAGAAGGCGCAGCGCTTCCCTTTCGCACGGGATCTTCATCTCTTCCGCCACATAAGAAAGCCTCGCTTCGATCTCCTCGACGGTGATGCGTCGGAAATCAAAGCGCTGGCAGCGCGACTGGATCGTCGCCGGCACCTTGTGCGGCTCCGTCGTCGCAAGGATGAAAACGACATGCGCGGGCGGCTCTTCGAGCGTCTTCAACAGCGCGTTGAACGCCTCTGTCGTCAGCATGTGCACCTCGTCGATGATGTAGACCTTGTAGCGTCCTTCGGCGGGCGTGAACTTCACCTTCTCGCGCAGGTCGCGCATCTCGTCGATGCCGCGGTTCGAGGCCGCGTCGATCTCGAAGACGTCGAGCGCCGTGCCGTCGGCGATCTTCGTGCAGCTCTTGCAGACGCCGCAGGGATCGGGCGTCGGCCCCTTCTCGCAGTTCAGCGCCTTCGCGAAAATCTTCGCCGTGCTCGTCTTGCCCGTGCCGCGCGGCCCCGAAAAAAGATAGGCATGGGCGATGCGGCCGGAAGAAATCGCCTGGGAAAGCGTCCTCGATACAGCTTTCTGCCCCACGAGATCCTTGAAAGTGCCCGGCCGCCACTGCCGGTAGAGCGCGATGTAAGCCATGTCTTCCTCCTGTCCTGGCGCAGATGACGCCTTCGAAGAATCACCGATCCATGCAGCCCATCTTCGCACCGCTTCGCGGCTTCGGGCAGCTCCCTTCCCGCAGCGTTCCTTCCGGAATCCGTCGATCCATGCTCCTTTTCCCCCGCCTTCCTGCGGAGCGAAGCATAAAAAAGCTGCTGCGCAAAGCCGAAACTCCGCACAGCAGCAAAACTTCTCTTTTCCACCTCGGGGCGCAGATCCCAGGCGCCCTTGCGGCACATGAAGCGGTTCGCTTACCGCTGCTTCCTTCCGGACCTGACGGGGTTCACGAGACTCCATTGCGCAAGACCAAGGCGCTGCGCTCCGAGCTGGAAAAGACCACCCTCCATAAGAGCAGCGTAGAAACGCCCATTGCGTCTTCTGATTGTAGCATAGACAGAAGGAAGCCGTCAACTGAAAAAGCGGTGCGAAAGCTCCCTATCTTCTCGGACGATGCTTCGCGTGCGGATGATCGAGGAGCTTCGCCGCCGTCTTCTCGATCATCTGGTCGAGCATGGATCGATAGTTCGAAATGTCGCTCTTCAGCTGCACCATCGTCTGATGCAGTCCGAGCGCGCCGAGGCCGCTTCCCGAAAGAGAATCGCTGCTCTCCTGCAGACGGTTCAGCGAAGCGACGCTTTGCGCCATCATCGCGCGGCAGAACGGCGCGAAGCCGGGCGTGCCGATATGGTTCGCCATGAGCGACGACAGAGCCATGCCGCGAAAGTCTGCAAGATCGGGGACTTTCACGCCTCTTTCCCGATGAGCCTTTTTCAGCACTTCAGCAGCGATTTTTGAATAGGATTCCTTCGGCGCGGCAGGATCTGCAGGCGCGGCAAAAACGCCGGAGGAAGATGCGTCCGTCTCTTTGACCTTCATGGTGATGCTCTCCTTTCTGCACTCGGACGCGGCACAGCTGCAGCCGACGTCCGGATCGTACATCCATTATAGCCTACATCCGAAGAGGGGACAAGATTTTTCCTCCATTCCTGCAAAGCGTCCGGAAAAACGATCCTTCCCGGCGAAAAAAAAAGTCCTCCAACTCCCTTTCCGCTTGACCTCTCGAACTTTCGCGGGTAGAATAAAGGCAGTAAAGGTGGCTGGTCAAAATGAATAAAGAGGATTTTGATGAGATGGATTGGGAGACTCAAGAAATCCTGGACAGGCTCTCTCCTGCGCCCGAAAAGCTGCAGGAAGAGGGCTGGAACAGTCGTGTCCAACAGCAGATGATGCTGGAAGAAAACGGCAACGGCAACGACAACGACCCATGAGTCTTTCCAAAGAAACAAGGCAGAAGCTGCAGGAGCAGATCGACGCCCTCAAGAAGCGTATGCGCTACGATGCGAACGATCTCGACTACGAGACGCATCTCCACCTGATGCGCACCCTGCAAAGGATGCTCGACCAGGGGAAAGAAGAAACCTGAGCGATCCAAGCTCTTGCAGCATTCCGAAAAGAAGAGAGGATTATGAAGTTCATTCCTTACCGAAAAAAATTCATCGCTGCCCTCATGATAGGAGCTATTGCCGGCGGCATGGCTCCTATCTTTCATTCCGGGCAGAACACACTGGGGCTTTCCCTTTCCATCGCTTCCGTCGCGCAGGCAGCATCGTGCCCTACACCGACGAGGCGCTACCAGGAAGAAGCAAAAAAGGGCAGCGATTCCACGATGGAAGAGGAGCAGGAAAGCCCCGCCGACAACATTTTCAAGGCAGGCTGGAGGATCGCTCTTCTCGTCGCCGCCGTTTCCCTCGTGCGAATCGGTTGGAAGCGTTTCGCCAAGAAGAGTGCGAGCTGAGAAAGAGGGAATCTTATGGCAAAGAAGAAGGCGCTCGACGCCATCGACCATCTGATCGAGCGCTATCCCGTATTGCGCGCCATGAAAGAGCCGCTATGGGCAGCTGCAGAAACGATCATCGAATGCTACAGGAACGGCGGCAAGCTGCTTGTCTGCGGCAACGGCGGCAGCGCGGCGGACGCCGAGCACATCACGGGCGAGCTGATGAAGGGATTTCTGCTCCCGCGCCGCTTGGGCGAGGAGAAAAGGCAGAAGCTCATGGAAGCCTGCCCCGAAGATGCCGAATACCTCATCGAGAACTTGCAGGAGGCTCTGCCCGCGATCTCCCTCGTCAACCAGATCGCCCTCGGCACGGCTTTCGCCAACGATCAGTCGCCCGACCTCGTATTCGCGCAGCAGGTGTTTGGTCTGGGCAAAGAGGGCGACGTCCTCCTCGCCATCAGCACATCGGGCAATTCCGCGAATGTCCTCTATGCCGCACAGGTCGCACGCACCTTCGGCATCTCCGTCATAGCGTTGACGGGCATGGGAGGAGGAAGGCTGCGCGCCCTCGCCGATATCCTCCTCGCCGTCCCCGACAAGGAGACGTACCGCATACAGGAGCTTCATCTGCCCATCTACCATGCGCTCTGCATCGCGGCGGAAGAGGAGTTTTTCGGCAGCGATGCGCAAAAAAACGCGGATGAATCCTGCCCTTCCCGGGAAAGGCAAGCCATGGAATGAAGACGATCGTCAGAGGAGGATTGCCATGATCGCAGAAAATCAATGGATGAAATTGCAAAACGGCAGCGACGTGCGCGGCGTCGCCGTCGCAGGCGTCGCCGATGAGCCTGTCAATCTCACGGCAGAAGCCGTAAGCCGCATCGCCGGCGGCTTCTTGGACTTCCTTGAAGAAAAGAGCGGCAGAAAGGCGGCGGAGCTGAAGATCGCCGTCGGGCACGACTCGCGCATCTCCGCTCCCGAATTGAAGCGCGCCATACTCTCCGCCATCCTCTCGCGCGGCGCCAAGGCGCTGGACTGCGGCCTTTCTTCCACGCCCGCGATGTTCATGTCCATCCTCTTCGACGAGGTGAAGGCGGACGGCTCCATCATGATCACGGCGAGTCATCTTCCCTACAACCGCAACGGCATGAAGTTCTTCACGGAAAAAGGCGGCTTGGAGTCTGCCGACATCAAGAAGGTTCTCTCCTATGCCTCGAAAAATCCCGTTCTTGACGCCGAAGGAAGAGAAGCACAGACGTTCGACCTCATCGGTCTCTACGCCTCCCACCTGCAGAAGAAGATCTGCGCAGGCCTTTCTGCCGCACCCGAGGATAAGCCTCTGGCCGGAATGCGCATCGCAGTCGATGCAGGGAACGGCAGCGGCGGTTTCTTCGCCACGAAGGTGCTCGAACCGCTCGGCGCCGACACGACAGGCAGCCGCTATCTAGATCCCGACGGCATGTTTCCGAACCATATCCCGAATCCGGAAAACCAGGAAGCGATGGCGGCCATCAAGGAAGCCGTTCTCGAAAACCATGCCGACCTCGGCCTGATCTTCGATACCGATGTCGATCGCATGAGCGCCGTCCTGCCGACGGGAGAGGAAATCAACCGCAACGCGCTCATCGCCATGATGGCTGCGATCCTTGCGCCCAACTATCCGGGTTCGACGATCGTCACGGACTCTGTCACCTCCGACGAATTGACGGAATTCCTGCAAAACGAGCTTCATCTGAAGCACCATCGCTTCAAGCGCGGTTACAAGAACGTCATCAACGAGTGCATCCGTCTGAACGAAGAAGGAACGGTATCACCGCTCGCCATCGAGACGTCCGGCCATGGTGCGCTGTCTGAAAACTACTATCTCGACGACGGCGCCTATCTCGCCGTGAAACTCCTCATCGCTGCGGCAAAAGCGAAGCGGGAGGGGCGCACGCTCCACTCGCTCATCGAGAAGCTCGGTCACCCCGTGGAAAGCCGCGAATACCGCCTGAAGATCAAGGGCGTCGAGGATGCCGGAAGCTATGCCGAGGAAGTGCTACGCGCCTTCTCTCAGCGTGCGAAGGAAAAAGGCGTCAAGATCGCCGAGCCGTCCTATGAGGGCGTCCGTCTCGTCTTCCCCCATGGCTGGGCGCTCCTGCGCATGTCCCTGCACGATCCGAATATGCCGCTGAACATCGAGAGCCGCGAAACAGGCGGCGCACATCGCATCGCCGAAACGGTCAAGAGCCTTCTCCAAGGTTTCACAGCGCTGGATTGCAGCGCTTTTTGAATCAATCATAAGAAAGGTGGATCTGTATGAAGAAACTGATCAACAAGGTGGAAGACGTCGAACGCGAGATGATTGAAGGCATCGCCAAGGAAGCGCCGGACAAGCTCCGAAAGCTCCCAGAAGGCAACATCATCGTGCGCAAGACGAAAAAAGAAGGCAAGGTCGCTCTCGTCTCCGGCGGCGGCAGCGGACACGAGCCGGCGCACGCCGGCTACGTCGGCAGCGGCATGCTCGATTGTGCCGTGGCGGGCGCCGTGTTCACATCGCCGACGCCGGACCAGATCTATGAAGGAATCAAGGCCGTCGCCACCGATCGCGGCGTCCTCGCGGTCGTGAAGAATTATACGGGCGACATCCTGAACTTCGAAATGGCGATCGATATGGCGAAGGATGAGGGCGTCAACGCCGACTATGTCGTCGTGAACGACGACGTCGCCGTCAAGGACAGCCTCTACACGACGGGCAGGCGCGGCGTCGCCGGCACGATCTTCGTGCACAAGATCGCCGGCGCGCGCGCGGAAGAGGGCGCCGCTCTCGCCGAGGTCAAGTCATGCGCCGAGCATGTCATAGAGAACGTCCGCTCCATGGGCATGGCGATCTCCCCCTGCACGGTTCCCGCCGCCGGCAAGCCCGGCTTCACGCTCGCAGACGACGAGGTGGAAATCGGCATCGGCATCCATGGAGAGCCGGGAACGAGCCGCGAGAAGATCCTTTCCGCCAACGAAGCAGCGAAGAGGCTGCTCGATTCCATACTCGCCGACCTCGACTACGGCGGGAAGGAAGTCGTCGTCCTGGTCAACGGCATGGGAGCGACGCCCTTGATGGAACTCTACATCATCAACAATTTCGTGCAGGACTACTTGAAGGAAAAGGGCGTCACCGTCTACGACACGATGGTAGGAAACTACATGACTTCCATTGAAATGGCGGGCTTCTCCCTGACGCTCCTGCGCCTCGACGACGAAATGAAGCGCCTCTACGATGCCAAAGCCGATACGCTTGCTTGGAAGAAGTAAGGCGCAGGCGTCTCTTCAACGATTGAACGGAAGAAGGAAGGAGCAGCGATATATGGACAAGAACAAACGGAAGGAAATCGTCCAGGCGGTTTCCGAAAAGATCGAAGCTGAAAAGGATCTCCTGACCGAGCTTGACAGCGCCATCGGCGACGGCGACCACGGCATCAACATGGCGCGCGGCGCGAAAGCCGTCATGGAGAAACTCCCATCGCTCATCGAAAAGGATACCGGCACCCTATTGAAAGGCATCGGCATGGCGATCGTGTCGAGCGTCGGCGGCGCATCCGGCCCGCTCTACGGCACGGCGTTCATGAAGGCAGGCGATGCACTCAAGGGCAAGGAAGAGCCTTCCGCCGAAGATTTTCTCGCTGCCTTTTCCGCCGCCATCGCAGGGATAAAGATGCGCGGCAAATCGACCACAGGCGAAAAGACCATGCTCGACGCCCTCTGCCCTGCAGAAAGCGCCATGCGAGAAGCCATCGAGGCGAAGAAAAGCCCGAAAGAGATCCTCCAGGCAGCAGCAGCAGCAGCCGAGAAGGGCGCGGAAGAAACGACGAACATCCTCGCCACCAAGGGACGCGCGAGCTACCTCGGCGAGCGCAGCATTGGCCACAGAGATCCGGGCGCCGTTTCCTCCGCCTTCATGCTCCGCGCCATGGCGGACGCCATCTGAGGAGGGAGAGCATGTTCAGCATCATCGTCGTTTCCCACAGCGAAAAACTTGCCGCAGGCGTCGTCGAGATCGCCAAGATGATGGCGCACGACGTGACGATCATCGCTGCCGGCGGCACGGATGACGGCGGCCTCGGCACGAGCTACGAGAAGATCGCCGCCGCCATCGAAAAAGCGTACACAAAAGATGGATGCGCCATCTTCATGGACATGGGCAGCGCCGTCATGACGGCGGAAATGGTCTTGGAAGACATGGAAGACCGCCGTCTGAAGCTCATCGACGCCCCCCTTGTCGAAGGCGTCGTCCTGGCCTCCGTCGAAGCGACCGCAGGCACCGCGCTCGAAGAGCTGCAGGAAAAGATGCAGCAGGCGCGAGATATGAAGAAGATCGACGCATAAGGAAAAGGCTGTGCATAAGTCTCAACGACGAATGCACAGCCTTTTTCATTCTTCGCCCAAAAGCCAGCGAAGGACATTCTTCTTCTGAATTCCATCATAATCCGCCGTTGCTCCCACCTCGTCCAAGGTCAGAAGAAGTTTCGGGTAGTTATCCTTGATCGCCCGCAACGATTTCAGCTCTCGTTCCAGAACTTCCGGCTGCTGTGTCGATTCTGCAACCTGGATATAAATCTGCCCATTCTCGTCCCGCGCTACGAAATCAACTTCGCCGCTCGGCAGTGCGCCGACGCAGATATGAAAACCGCGCCGCAGAAGCTCAAGATAAACGATGTTTTCCAGCACATGGCCCGTATCCTGCCCCTTTCTGCCGATGAGGAAGAAGCGCATGGCGGCATCGACCACATAGTATTTCGGATTGATGCGGAGGACGTCTTTGCCGACAAGATTGAAGCGATCTGCCCGATAGACGAGCAGCCCGTCCTGCAATCCCTGCAAGTATCGTTCCACTGTCTTCCCATCGATCTTTCTCCCCGCGCTCGTCATGGAATCGGCGATCTTTTTGGGAGAAAGAAGGCTTCCCACATGAAGGAAGAGATACTTCGTGACGCTTTCGAGCATATCGGCGTCGGCAATGCGCATACGAGCCACGACGTCCTTCAAGAGGATCGTGCTGTATATGCCCTGCAGGTACTCGTTGATGTCCTTCTCCTGTCCATCCAGCTGCATCGCATAGGGAAAGGAACTCTCCTTTGTATACTTTTCGTAAAGCTCTTTCCGACTGAATTTTTCCCGCAATGTCTCGCGGCTGCAGAATTCCCGGAAAGACAAGGGCAGCATGCGAAGCTCCACATAGCGGCCAGAAAGCAAGGTCGCAAGGTCGCTTGACATGAAATAGGCGTTCGATCCCGTCAGATATATATCCACATTTTCCTTGATGAAGAGACTGTCCACGGCTTTTTCAAACTGCGGCACATGCTGTATCTCATCGAGAAATACGTAGTTCCACTGGCCGGGCACGAGACGATCGCATACATAGCGGTACAGGGCATGATACTCCTGCAGTTCCTCGAAGGCCAGATCTTCGAAATTGATGACATGAATCTGCTCTTCCTTCACGCCATCCTGCAGCAGATATCGGTGATAGAGGGAAAACAACGTGGATTTGCCGCAGCGGCGCACGCCTGATACCACCTTGATGATAGGACGTTCGCGATTGCGCTGCAAGAAATCCATATATGACGCTCGCTCGATCAGCTTCATGATTTTTCCTCCCGCGTTACATAAAAACGGAATCCATTCCTTTTCGATCATTATATCATGATTTCAGAGGAATGAATTCCGTTTTTTTAGATGTCGAGATTGCGGACGTGTTTGGCGTGCTCTTCGATGAATTGGCGGCGCGGTTCTACCTTGTCGCCCATGAGGATCGTGAACAGCTCGTCGGCTTCTTCCGCGTCCTCCATGCGCACTTGGAGCATCGTCCTCCCTTCGGGATCCATCGTCGTCTCCCAAAGCTGCTCGGGATTCATCTCGCCGAGACCTTTGTAGCGCTGCACGGTCGCGTTGTCCCTGCCGACTTCGTTGAGCTTCTGCGCCAGCTCATCGTCGCTGTAGGTGTACCAATGCTTCTTGCCCTTGCGGATCTGGTAGAGGGGAGGCTGCGCGATGTAGACGTGGCCTCGTTCGATGAGGGGTTTCATGTAGCGATAGAAGAAGGTCAGGAGAAGCGTGCGGATATGCGAGCCATCGACATCGGCATCGGTCATGATGATGATCTTGCCGTAGCGGCGCTTCGCGATGTCGAAATCGTCGCTGATGCCCGTGCCGAACGCCGTGATCATCGTGCGGATCTCCGCATTGGCGAAGATCTTGTCGAGACGTGCCTTCTCGACGTTCAAGATCTTGCCGCGCAGGGGCAGAATCGCCTGGAAGCGTCGGTCGCGTCCCTGCTTCGCCGAGCCGCCGGCGCTGTCGCCCTCGACGAGATAGATTTCCGCCTGTTCGGGATCTTTCACCGAGCAGTCGGCGAGTTTTCCCGGCAGGCTCGACACTTCCAGCGCGTTCTTGCGGCGCGTCAGCTCGCGCGCCTTTCGCGCGGCTTCCCTCGCGCGCGACGCCATGATCGCCTTTTCGATGATCTTCTTCGCCACCGCCGGATTTTCCTCGAAAAACTCGGTCAAACCTTCGGTCACGATGGAATCAACGATGCCGCGCACCTCGGAGTTGCCCAGCTTCGTCTTCGTCTGTCCCTCGAACTGCGGCTCATGGATCTTGAGACTGATGACGCAGGTCAATCCCTCGCGCACGTCCTCGCCCGAGAGATTGCCGTCCTTGTCCTTCAATACGCCCTGCTTGCGCGCAAAATCGTTCGCTGCGCGCGTCAGGGCAATCTTGAAGCCCGCAAGATGCGTACCGCCTTCCTCGGTGTTGATATTGTTGACAAAACTGTAGATATTTTCCATGTAGCTGTCGTTGTACTGCATGGCGATTTCCACAACGGTATCATCCTTGATCCCATTGAAATAGATCGGCGTCGGATTGATGATTTC
>ERZ773267.260-NODE-260-length-38319-cov-8.489651_pt1 | contig 38319 bp, 57 predicted proteins | sample MGYA00511959_ERZ773267 | MGnify/ENA primary metagenome ERZ773267 (study PRJEB29015, sample SAMEA2738165) | human oral metagenome | biome: human oral; feature: human-associated habitat; material: saliva | place: China | collected 2240 ...
CTGCACGCCCGCCATCTGATATTTTAAGTATTTCTACTATAAGGCTAAGAGCTAAATTCACTTTAATATCTGATGGCGCTTGTGTCCACATCACCTCTATTGGATGTATTGAAAACATACAATCCCTCCTATTTAGTTATATGTTCTAATTTCAACCGCAGAACTGGTTGGCTATATAAGGTGATGATTTGCCGAGTTTTAATTTCCTCACATTCGAGGGAATTAGGTTTCGTAAAGTCACATCACATGCCACGTCGCTTTGCTTTAAGTCGGATTTGGAACTCCCGTCACCGAACATTCCACGTTCTGCCCCAAATGCGCAGTTTGAGGACTTACCGTTGGGTATAGCGTCTACCTATTCCGCCACTTATATAGCCAGTTGACAACACCAATTTGTATATCATTAAGTGAGTTAATTACTTTAAGGTTTGATGTTGCCAGTTGAACAGACGACTCGGGTGGGCAAATGGTCGTCTGTCCAGTTCTGCGGTTGAATTGTTAATGTTCTACTGGTTACAATTTGTACCCGTTTACTTACGTTTACTGATGCGACCACCTTTTTTACCAGCACATTTCTTTACAAAGTGAGGACCGTCGATTAAGTCGCAATCGCATTCAATATCTTGCGCAAATCCTTTACAAGTTCCGTGACTTGCAAATGTAGCAGAGCCACCCTTTCGTCCGATTTCTGCGTAGAAGTTAGGATTGCTTGCTAAGTTTTTCTGAGCGGCTTTTAATCCGCCCTGCTTGGTTCCTGACATTGTTTCCTCCTTACCCCCGTAGGGTACATTTAGCTTTCATTTGTATCGGACGGGTCTCTCCACTCGTCTAAATCTATATCTTCACCATCCACTGCTATCTCACAGTCTAGAATAGACAAGTCCTTGTGTTGCTCTGGTGCGCCATTTTGGTATGCCCAGTACATAGTGTCATCAGCGACTTCGTAAGCCTCGTCTTGATTGCTGGCTTTCACTGATAAATAACAGTCTAAGGTTATTTTTACTGGAATACTAAATTCTTTCATTCTTCCTCCTTTATTCCAAAATAAATCTTCCAATCTTGCTCATTTTCCTCAATAGACCTTCTAGCGTCTTCTTCGGTTTCGTAACGTACAGGCTCACCACTGTCAGTATAACTGTCTCTCATAGAATGGAGTTCTTTATACATATAACTGTAAAAAACAATCCACCCACCCTTGCCATTCTCAAAGTCTGGCTTAAAGTTTGAGGTTCGCTGTAGTCTTACCTTGGCTAGTTCACGGTCAAGAGCTTTTTCACATTCTTCTTTAGTTTTGTATACCTTACCTGATTCGTAACGGTCTCTGTCAAATTCGTCGTCTCCCCAGACTTGAGAATAAACACCCGTATTGACTGACGTCCAATACCTATCACCAATTTTAGGCTTCCAGTGAATACTGTCTACTGTTTCTTCGATTTCCTCGAACCACTCGTCGAAGTTGTCTATATCTTGAATAGCAAATTGAGGATCTTCTGGTATGTCTTCACCTGGTACAGCCACAGCTAATTCTCTGGTTCCATCAGACATATTAACGATTTCTTCGAAAATAGTGCCAGCTTTAATGGTGGGTGTATCTTTCAGTAGTTTATAGTATTTCATAATTACAACCTAATCCATTTCTGCCATAAAGCTACTTTATTATTCCAGATATGATTGATAGATTTGTAGCGATTCCAGTGATGATACATCATATCAATCATTCCATCGTTTGTAAGATTGTTTAATTTATCTATAGTTGTCATTTTCATATAAATACCTTCCTGACAAAAGTCCCAAAACAAATCCAATAATCAAAAACCAATACATTACAAGCCTAGCTCCTTATAAATAGCCTTTGCACTCTTGAAGTCGTAGCCAAGTTGATTTAACAACTTGCGGCTATCTGCTTTCCTGGTATATAACTCAGCTGAAGAAAACTGCTCTTGTGTAGCCTTGCCTTTGCTCAATAGCCCACGAACAAATAGTGTTGTTGCAAAGCTGTATTCTGATTTTTTCATAAGATACCCTTTCTTTTACATTTATCTTATGTATTTATAATATCACACCGCTCAAGCATATGCAATAGTTTTGTGCTATTATTTTTCTTATTTTTTCAAAATGGGCAATCTACCTCTGTTACGTCTGTGGAAAACTTTTTGCAAATAAGGTTTTCGGGTGCTTTTTCTACTACTTTTATGGCTTCAGCGGCACCGTTACAAACATATGCTTCAAACCCGTATGATGCTAGTTTACGCAACCATTTCAATTGATTATCTGTTGCACCATTACCACCATCGCTCCGCTTTAGCTCAATAGCTATCATACGTTTGCCGTGGAATATAAAAAAGTCGGGGACGCCAGATGACACCCCCATACGCTTATTCATTACACCCCGTGCAGGATTACCGCCAGTTTCATTTGGTACGTGAAAATGCTCAATACCACGTACCTCAAGCCAGCGGTGCAACTTCACTGCCTCTTTATATTCTCGATGAACGGGGCGTTTATTCACACCCCTGCTCCATATCATCCAGCTGCAAGTTTTGTTTAAATTGCTTAACTGTATCTTGTGCTGATTCTAACTGCTCAAGCGTAGAATCAAGGTCTATACTCTTAATGCGTGCTATGTCCCATCTATCTGTAATAACCAGAAAACTTCGTGCTGTTAATATTGCCCAGGTAGTGTGTAACTTATCTAAAAATCCATTCATACTTCACCTCCTTAAAATGGAATATCACTTAAATCAACTGGATCATCAATAGAATCAGTCCCTGATACACCCATAACCTCTTTTGCTTCATCGATAGCAGTGTTACCCTGCTTTTTTTCAATTGGGAATACATTGATAAATCCGTCCCAATCACCTACGGGAACGACATTTAGCTTAATAACTGTACGGCGTTTCCCGTCACGCTCGCCAGTCATCAATACGCCAATGTTTGTCCAGCGTGTTTTTTGCTCGCCGTCTTTCTCATAACTTTCACCTACTACTAGGTTGTGTGTTGGTTTCATAATCTCTCCTTTAATATCCTAAATCATCTTTTATTTGCTTATATTCATTGTACCGTGCGTCCAGTGTTTCGCTGCTTGGTACGATCACGCCCTCCTCTGAGAGTTTCTGACGTGTCCGCCTAATGCTCTCAGGGCTTGATACCTTTTTCAACATATCATACAGTCGTGGATCCTGCCACCCCTCCTGATACCAGATTGCGGCAATCAGTAGTTTGTCGTCATCGGCGTATCGCTGATCCTTTTCAACCAATGAAACGATACGCTCTCTGATGTTCTTACCGTTGACTTTCATAACTAAGACCTATAATAACCTCTGTTGCGATTCATCATAATCAACCTGTGCCATAAACTCGGCAATATCGTCATCACTGCTGAACCGTAATTCTTCTGGCTGTAGCTTGCGTGTAACAGTAATTGTAACGACGGTATCATACCCATACTGCTCGCCAGTGTCAGGGTCTACAAGAGGTTTATTCACCACCTTTAGTTTTACATCATTATTAGGTTCATAAACTGTCGTATTGGTTAGTCGCTTTTTCATTCTACTCATCTCCTCTCATTTTTTTATGGCCAGCCCATCGCTTATTAGCGGCTGCACGGGCCACTTCTGGATCTCGATAGCCACCGCCTGGTATATGTTTACGCTTTTTAGCCAATTTACTAAAGTGCTGTGGATCACGTGCTAATAGTTTCGCTGTCGCTTTATGCACGTGAATTGGCTGTGCTAGATTTGAATTATCTTTGACGTTTACTTTCATTTCTTGTCTCCTTTCCAATCTTTGAACAGTTTATTTGCAAGCAGATATTGTAATATCTCACTGCCAAACGTAATGATGTCCTCAAGAGCATTATCACGGTTCTCTTGAGTGAGGTACTTAATACCTACCGTCAGACCACCAGTATACGGGTTATAACAGAGATAGCGACCAGTCTTGATATGTGGTTTGAAAATACTGTAGTAGTCTAGCTGCATTTTATCGACGTATGCGCTTGCCTCTGTGCGACCACACTTATTGTCAGTAATCATATCGTCTTCTAATATATCCATCACGCCAGATAGTACGATTTGGTAGTTATCGCTAAATGGTATGACTGCCCGATACTTCTTTTGAACCTGAGGATTATTCAGAGTGCCACCACCTAATTCTGGCGGCAGTTCCCCTGTCTTTTCAATGTACTCATTCCACTTCTCGTCGTACAGCTTGCCCAGCTCCATAGCGTCAGTGGCTGGCAGATCTTTGCCAAGGTACATACCGATGGCTTCTTCGTGCCGTCCCTCTTTCCAGGCACTGATGATACTGTACGATAATTTTAGTGTTTTCATCTGTTAGCCTTTCAATGTAATACGAATTGAGGTATTGCGATGCGGGTTAAGCTCAATGCCTTTTGGCAATTTACCATCATTTTCAATAGCAGCCTTAACCTTAGCAGTATCGATACTCTCGACAACTTTCAGGTATTTTTTATCAGGCCGCTGGTCTGGATTGATCATGTATGCCGCACCAGTAAATGACCGTGTAATCTTATAGCCAGTTCCTGCAATCGCCTGCCAGTCATTGCCATACAGAGCTTTAGCTTTAGCGTCGATGTCTTGCTTGGCTTTTGCCTCCAGTTTTGAGACAACTTCCAGTGCGTCCTCGATTTGCTTTTTTGCTTTGACAACTTCAGTGAGGCTTGCAAACACCTTGTCATTATCTTTCAGCTGCTCAGCGTTGTTGATAGTGTTCTCCAACTGTTCGTCGTCAATCTTTATATTTAATTCAATCATCTTATTATTCCTCTACTTCAGTGACTTTAATGTCTTTCATCTCCTTGAGTTTCTTGGTCGTAGCTTTAGCACTATCCCGTTCCTCATCACTACCGATAATTTGTATTTCCATAAACTCGTCGGCCTCATACACATCTGCACCAATTCCCATCAAGCTTGCACACTTCTTGAGGGCGTCAGTAGCAGCTGCCTTAAAGTCATTACCAAGATCTAGCGGTATTGGTGATTTGGTATACTCGTCTATCTTACGCACACGCTTTGGCTTTCGTCTGCCATTCTTATCAGTTTCATAAATAACAGTGCCAGTTTCAGTAGTGGCAGCTGTCATTTCCCATTTAACATCAGCACGCCCAAATTGTGTTTTGCGAAGTTCAACCCACTCACCGTCATTCTTAACACGTCCGATAAGCGTTCCCTTTACGACAACCGCACCAGTCAGTTTCGCTACTTCAAACGCCTCAGCAAGAGTAGTATCAACATCAAAACTCCAGTTGAATCCGAATACACTGTCAAGCACCTTACGTACGTAGCTACCCTTGATATAAGTCCACGATCCACCGCCTTTTGCTGGTCGCTGGTACTTATATCTTGCTGGTGTGCTATTCCAGATTTTCTGAATCTGGTTTTGATTTAGCAAGCTAGTAGTACGTGTCACTTGTGATATGTCTAGCTGTAACTTCTCGATTTCTTGATCTAGTTCTTGTGCCATATATTTTCCTAATCCTTTCTGTAAATTGTTTACAATTAGTCGTTTTTAATTTCTTTCATTACCTTCAAGGTATCCTCTAAATTAACGGCTACGCTAGTCTGAGAATCTATTAGTGCATCGAGACTTTCCAATACGACCTTCCAATTCTCATTCATCTCTGACAGCAGCTTACTTACCTCCTCCATTTTAATTCCACCTTTCACCATCAATTGACTTAATCCAGTGAGTACCTACTTCATAAACTAGCTCAACAGTGTTGCCAACTTTGAGCATTGGCAATCGTTTGATATGATTTGCAAACAGACTATTGTTGATAGCGTTGCCCTGCTCATCGATAAAACTTACTGGTATAAAATCACCTTTGAAGAAATTATCATATGCTGGTAGACCAACGAATGTAACAACTACTTTAGCTTTACGCCATACTTTAACATTATTCATAAGACACCCTTTCTTTTTACTTATCTTATATTCTCAGTATAACAAACCGCTCAAGCATTGTCAACAGTTTTCTCGTACTTTTTTCTTATTTTTTCTCATAGCTATGATATCGGATACGATCAAGCTCATCTAGTCTCTTTATCTGTTTTTCATCTGCCCATTCTGATCCAACATTTAGAGGGCCAGAAAAATGCTTATAACCGACGACGTATACAGGTTTGTTTCCATAAGGAGTTATCTCATCGAGGAAGAAATAACATATACCTGCCTTCATGTGATCAATTGCTTTTTTGTCTGTTTCTAATCTTGGGTTGAGTGCTCTCACCGCCCATCGCCATTTTACTGATTGATATGCGCTCATAGTAATCCCCTTTCTCTTAATTCAGCTACACTAACCTGCCTATTATCAAAATTAGTATCATCAGATGTCTTATTAGACCACTTTTCTGCTTTCTCTGCGCTTGACAAAAGCCAGTAAGGGTCATCATCTATCTTCCACCCCCTGTCGTTATCTCCCCTATGAAACGCCGAAGCAGCTATAGTCTGAAATGCCTGTCTTAATCTTTCATCGCCAAGTTCTTTTAGCCTGAGCTTGAGTTTTTGTTTTCTCATTGGAGTTAGCTTAAACCTATTTTTATCTTTTCCAAATAATTCACAAACGAATTCATGAAAGCGGTCTAATTCGGCTGAATTAGACGTATTTCTATATTTACTTTCTTTATTCTTTAGTTCTTTATTCTTTAGTTCTTTATTGTGGCTTTTTACACCACTTGGGTCAATCCCTTGTGGTTCTGTCCTTGTAGGGTGCTCCTGTGGGAAATTTTTTTGTCCAGGCAATTTTATAAACACTACAACATAGAATATCCCTTTGTCATTACGTTCACGAGTCCACTCCAGATAGCCCGCCTCCTCTAGCTCTTTGACAGTAGACCGAACTGCATCTACACCATCTTGTGCAAGCACCGCTAAGCCAGCAAGTGAAAAATCCCAATCATCTGGCAATGAAACTATTTGAGCGAATAATCCTTTTGCTCGATAGGATAATCGCTTGTCTCTAAAAAGGACATTAGAAATGACCGTGAAATCACGGTCGAATTGATATTTCGGCTTTGCCATATATACCCCTATTCTATAAAACAGACCGCCAACCGCAATTAAGTTTTGCGATAAGACGGTCAGCGATCTGTTTCATAACTTAATTGTTATCTTATCGCATTACTATATTAGCACATCGCTTAAGCATTTACAAGATGATTGAACAAAATCATTCTCGATATATCTTGAAGATGATATGATGATTGTACAAATAAACTAAATAAGGAGGTCAATATGGCTTTTACTTCACCAACATTGCGAGGCTCAGACGTTCGAGACGTTAGCACGGTCAAGCAACACGTTATTGGCACACGCTCATACACAGCTGACGGACGGATGTATCGCTATTGTAAGAACGGCTCAGTTCCACTAGCTGCTAATGCGGACATCGTATCGTCTACCGTCGCTCCAGTTTCAACAACTCTTAGGGAGGCTGTTACACAAGGCGCACAGAAGATCGAAGTGTCAACAAACGTGGGCGATCCAAAAAACCTTGAGGACGGAATCGCTACTATTAACGGTTCTCGTTACCTAGTAGGAGGCGCACTAGCAAATAACGTAGTTACTCTTCAAGAGGGTATCGACATTCCAGTAGCCAAAAGTGCCGCTGTGAAACTGCAAGTAAACAAATTCTGCAGTGTTGTTGCTCAGTCTGGCTCAACAGTTGCAATCGGCACTACTGAAGTAGCTGTTCCTGCGAACGCTTATTTCTGGGCTCTAGTATCATTCTAAAAAAGGTGGTACAATAGCATTGAGTTGGTTATGAAAACACCCTTTCTTTTCCAACTCACCAAAAGGGATCGTTTCGGCGGTCTCTTTTATTTTTCGTAATTATTTGGTACAATCTAACTCATAACATTCTAATGAGAAAGGGTGATCATGATAGATACACTAATACCACTACCAGGATACGCACTCATTGAGGTGCGTAGCGAATACAAATCAGGGTTATCAGTTGAAAAAGAAAAGTACAGTACTAACACTAGCGGGCGTATTGTAGCTGTTAATTTTCATGAAGATGATAAACCGTCTGTACGTCAGCTAGCGAAACATATTGGCGATATTGCTTATTTTGATGGATTTAAGGATGGCGAATCAATAAAAGATAGAACTGGTGAATATGTTTTTGTGCCAGTTTCAGAGATTAGGGGGGTACGTAAATATGCCTAAGCTATCATCAGTAAGAAATATAGTTACAGGTCGTGAACTCGACGACAAAATTAAAGAGGGCGTTGAGAAGATCTACAATGTTGCTCTTGCATCATACGGCGTGAACTCTGGTAATGTGATGATTGAACACCGCTATGGTGAACCACTGGTATCACACGACGGTATCACTAACGTTGGTAAGTTAGTAGTCGAAGATTCAGTCGAAAATATGGTAGTGTCACTAGTGCGTCAAGCAAGCGAAAAAACTAACCGTGACGCTGGCGACGCTACAACTCTAACAGTTATTCTTTCAAAGGTAGCGTATGAGTTCTGGCTAAGCAAGCAACAATACCTAACACCACGCCAAATCCAGAAACAAATTGATGAGGTGGTGGCAAAAGTTCTTGATTACATTAAAGAAAATAAGCACGAAACTACAGACGAATTACTACGTGGTGTATCACGTATCTCTGCTGGCGATGAGGCTATCGGTGATATGGTATTTCACTCAGTCAAAGAATCTGGCGAATATGGCGGTATTACTGTAGTTGAAACTGCTGAACCAACTATATCTACGGAAACGATCAAAGGCTTTACATTCAAAAAAGGCTTGAAATCTGTAGCACTGGCTAACGACCTACAAGCTCTAAAAAGTCGCTACGCTGAGCCAACCGTCATTGTGATGTCAAAACTAATTACTAAAAATGAAGACATCTTGCCAATCCTCGATCAAACAATTATCTCTGGTGCGACTGGTATTGTACTAATTGCTGATGTATCTGGGCAAGCCCTTGAATCAATCATCGCCAATCGTATGAACGGTAAACTAGATATTGCAGTAGTCGAACCACCTGCAGTTGATCGTGAAATATTCCTACAAGATGTGGCACAATATGCAAGCACGGTGGTATTCTCTGAACCAGTCGCTGACTTTGATGTCAACAAACACTGCGGTTCTGTTGATGAAGCCTACATCACACTATCTGAAACAACACTCAACGGCTGTAAGACACCAGACACCTTGGCTGAATATGTGGCTAATATCAGTTCTGAAGCACGCCTTGAAATGCTCAACGGTAAAACAGTACGTATCTCTGTAGGTGCACCAACACAAGCTGAACGTCAAGAATTGAAGCTCCGTATTGAAGACGCTGTATGTGCTGCTAAAACTGCACTCACTTATGGTGTTTTACCTGGCGGCGGTGTATTCTTGCGTGATATGTACAATACGATTTTCAAAAACAATGATGACTTTGCTGACTTGTCATACTTCACTAAACCATTTAGCTTACTAACTGGTGATAACGTAGGGATTGTTGGTGAGTATAATGCGGGCGTTGGTATGGATATCTACACAGGCAGTATAGTTGACAGTATGGTGGACGCTGGTATTGTCGACAGTGCCAAGGCTATTGAAGAAGCGGTTGTCAACTCACACTCAATCGCCGCTCAGTTGGTGTCAATCAAAACTGCGTTAATATTCAAAGAGAATATGGATTAGATATGTTCAGTTTGCTTACAGTAGGACTTCTGATAGTGTTGAACATTCAAGTATGGTTCATTGGTCATCTTTTGTCAGAAAACACCATACAAGCCGCCACAATGCGTGAGAAACTAGGTGCTATTGAAAAAGATGTGAAAAAAAGAGGATTTGTTACACCGCCATTCGAAGCGGCTAACCCAAATCGCTCTACACGTAGATCTAGTTCACACATCATTCAACGCAAACCGCCAGACCAGATACGCAATGAAAACTTTGAGAAGATAAAAGAGGGGAAAATATATGGGAGTTATTAAAGGTGGTAAATACTACCCAGATGAACAGCCTGTGAAACAGCAGGTAAAGCCTGTAGTGTCACAAATAGCAACACGTGGCAATATCGATCGTGATTATGAAGACCACGCTCACGACCTGATACAGCCATATATGGCAGATGGTACGCCAAACCCTGATTTTATTGAGTACTATCCTGAAGACGCTAAAAATTATGGATTTATTCCAGATAAAGAGGAGGACTAGATATGATAGCAGTAAAGAAGTCACCATTCCCAGACCACGCTGAATTACATGTAAAAAACTACCGCTCAGAAACTATCGTTGATATCGTAGCGATGAGTGCTGGACTAGATATGGCTATTGATAGTATTAAAGACGGTAATATCACCAAAGCGACACGCCAAGCATTGCGTGATTTGGTCGGTCAAACATACATTCTCTATTCACGTAAGATTGCCCTTGGTATTCTGAAAGAAGAGGGCTTGGTTGACGAATCGGTAGAGTTGAGCACTATGTCTATAAACTTCGACTTACCAGATGAAGAACACGATGATTTAGTGATATACTATAAACAAAACAAACAATAGGTTGCCAAACTAAAAACACCGCCCCTCGCACAGGCGGTGTTTTGCTATTTAGATATTCCACTCGTATTGTAGATCAGAATCGTTATTAACGCAATACTTGTGTAATCGCCACTTCTTTACTCGTCCATTTTTTGTCATACTCGTAAATACTTTCCTGATGTGTACACACTCCACGGTGTGAAGTTAGCACCACCATTAGATATTTTATATGCCCAAGCGACGTTTGTAGCCAAATCTTTTAGTTGCTCACAGGTTGGACGACCCGATAATGTACGGATCTGCAATACACCACAAGACGGGGCGTGTAGACCACCGATTGGATAATTGTCACCAACTGCATTAGTATTACAACCGCTTTCGGCTTTGGCTATTCGTACAACTGTATCCACATTCCAGTTGTATTTACTAGCCTCAGCCCGCACTGCAGCACATCCAGTAGCTGATGCAGTAGGAACGGCCACAGATGATGTAGCTACTTCTTTGCTAATTTCAGTTTGTAAAGGTGCTTGTTTCTCTTTCGCCTCGCCCTTAATCTTTGCTTGTTTAGCTAGCTCAGCGGTAGCTCTTTCTTGGTTGGCAATTTTAGCTACTTCAAATTGCCGACGTGTTTTGACGATAGTTCAATTGCTCGTGCCTCAACTTGTGCATTGTATTTGTTGGCAAATACTGTACCAGCAATGAAGCTTGCGACTAGGCTAATTGCTACAGCAATGCCTATAATTAATGTACTTAGTTTGATAGTTTTTGGTTGTTTTTTAGAGTTTTCACTCATTTCTTTCACCCTTTCTTTTTGGTTGCTTTGTGTAATCATTGAGATTGCTCCTTTCTGATTACATAACCAGTATAGCACACCGCTCAAGCATTGTCAATACGTTTTGGGCTATTTCGTGTTGCATTATGTTTACGACCTGGACAATCACTCTCATACAATCCAAAACGGATCAGCCAATTTCTAGCGGTATTGTGGCAAACTCCTAGTTCATCAGCGACCAGACGCAACGGTTGACGCACGCCATCTCTCCAGTAGGCGGCTATCAGTTTGTTTCTGCTCATACTAATCTTACGGAACGCCATAGTATTATTATAACAAAATCACCCCTCGTGGGGGTGATTGTTGTTTGCCTTGTGTCTTAACTAAGCACCGATTTTTGTAATACCAGTGATAACACCTTGGCGGCGTGGTTGACGACAGATCAGGTTACCCATAACGATAAGTGCACCGATTTCGCCAAACTGGTTGACTGGGCTCATGAAGTCACGCAACTGTAGGAATGATGGCTGTTTGATGTCATCATACACACCCTCAGTTACTTGGTTTGCCATGTCAACGCTCTTTAAGTCTGGTGACAACAAGCGACGGAAATCAAGGTAGCGTTCGTTCAACCAGTACCATCGGCCAGAAGTTGCCTTGTCATCTGCAACAACAGGCTTACCACGGAATGACAGGGCGTTAAAGCCAGCTGCACCCTTAAGCTCTGTTGCAGGTACAGAAGTACCCATAGGCGTTTTACCGCTCACACGGTTGTAGCCGTTGATAGCAGTTGGGTTATAGCTTACGCTAATCTTGTCGCCCAGGATAGCCTCAAACAGTGACCAGATAGCCTTAGTAGTCAATCCAATCGTTGGTGATTCCTGCTCTGAACCTGCGGCACTCACATTGTCAAATGTTGAAGCCAAAAGACCAAAGTTGAAGTTACCACCACTTGCAGCAGTTACGTCACCGTTAATGCTTGGCAAGTCGGCACGGTTGATACCAGCATACGAACTTGTAGCTGTACCGTTGTCAGTAATCAAGCCAAGACCCTCGATATCTTTACCGATACCATAGCCATATAGCAAGTCACCGAGATTGTTTGCCAATGAGTTTTTAGCCTCATCAAGCTTGCTTGCGACTAGTGAAAGTACTTGCTTGTCGCTATTTCCGTTGACCGCCTTTTCAATACCTGGCACAACGACGCTCTGCTCATATGCCTTAACATACCAGCTCATCAATCGTGTGTTGTTGGTTGTTGCCGTGTCAAACTCGTCCAAACCATCGAACGAACCGCCAGTCGTAGAATTGGCAATGGCGATTGGCTGTTGCTCCGTCACGCCTTTCCAGTTCTTCGGATTGGAAGTCATACGAGCGGTAAATATATTAGAGTTATTCACGAAGTCTACAATAGACGGCATAATGTCATTGTAGGTGATGTTGGTAACTCGTTCTGAAAATACCATATTCTACTCCCTTTATTAGTTTATATTTTTACTATATCAGATATATTTGCGTAATCCCTCGGCGATTTTCGTTTATTTTATTAACTTGAATTAAACAGCTGCACATCATATACCAATATGAGTAAAATACTAGTAGGTGCTAGACCATCAGGGCGTCTGCACATAGGACATTATGCAAGCGTAATAAAACCAGCACAAGAATTAGGGGCATATGTACTCATTGCAAGATACCACGCTCCATCGGGTAATTATGAGGAGTTTCGTAAACAACTAGACGAGTATGGACTAAATGTAGTTCCGCAAAAAATAAATAATGATTTATTCTTTAAGTTATTAGAAATATCGCCAAGCCACTTACTTAATGCCATGCCCCAGTATAAAGCAAAAGAAAAAACTGCTTTAATGTACACCTATCCAGTGCTAATGGCTCATGATTTGGTGGGATACGACAAAGTTATTGTCGGCGATGACCAGCGACCACATATTGAGTTTGCACGAGACATATTGCCACGAGTTGGTGAAATATGCCCAGAACCAACATACACTAATTTTAAGATTATGGATTTACGGCACCCTCAGAATAAAATGAGTAAATCAGACCCTAAATCATGCTTATTTTTGGATGATAATGACTATGAGATGAAAATAAAAAAGGCTGTTACTGATGAGCATGGTCGCAAGAACCTTGAAAACATATTTACCTTATTGGGTGGAACTAACATACCAGAAAAAAATATTGACTTAAAATTGGCTATCATATCCCTATACCATGACACATTTATAAACTTTAATTCACCCAAATATCATGGGTTACACCACTTCAAAAATAAGCCTATTCTGAAACAGACGATAACATCGCCTTAAGTGTTTTCAGTTTTGCCTGAGCTTTTGCTTGACTGTCAGTGTTTGTCGGGATAAGTGCCTTAGCTCGTGCCATATCTGATTCAGATAGTGCACCAGATTCGCCAAGTGCCTTTAGTAATGATATACCAACAGATTGAGACTGATCATTGTAGGCTGCAATCTTTGGATTATAAGCACCACCTGTCGCACTGTTCAATAAGTTGGTCAACGTACCACCAGCAACACCTTGCGCCTCATAATTGCCCAGCATAGAGTTGAGTTGTGACATAGCAGTTTCCATATCACCGCCTTTTTTACCTTTTTTCTTAGTATTCGCCGCCATCTGCTTATCAATTCTCGCCTGCTTCTTGTCTAACATATCTATCATTGTGCCAATTGCTTGAGCAGCTTTAGGGTTATTATCCATCAGTGCCGCAACATAAGCGTTCTCTAACTGATCTTGATTATATCCGCCAACCTTTAATTCTTCTTGTGGCAACGCAAGCTCTTTAGCTGAACTGTTAAGTCTTGTAGGTTCATTACTGTCAGTCGTCATCGCACCGCCAACTGGCTGTACTGGTGGCAATCCACTAGCAGCAGTATCACCGCCACCGCCAAGTAATGATAGTGCACCAATACCACCGCCAACCAGTGCTGCCTTTTTTAGTGCACTTTGTGCTTTACCTGACTGAAAAGCCCTACCAGTTTTACGCATAACCTCGCCTACTTTTTGTGTAGCACGCTCTGCAGGTTCTGATATTAAAGCGTCTGCAGCCCTGCCGACCACTGGCAATTCTCTAACGGCTCGTGAAAATGATCCGCCGCCCTTAGTCTGATCATTCTTTTTTACTATCTTAGACAGGTCAACAAAGTCTTTTTTAGATCCCCTGAAGTTCCCCATAATTCTGTCTTCAACAGGCGTATCGGCATACTCCTTAGCTAAACGTTTGTAGGCTTCAGAAAATTGCTTATTACCTTTACGCAATTCAACTTGTGATCTGTGCAAAAACTCATTAGCCACGTCGTCATATGCTTGTGACATATATTTTGGATTAATATTAGCGTCAATGCGCTCATCAATAAGCCTGCCAAGTTTATTAAAATGATCACGCTTCAGTGTCTTTTCGGCACTCTCTGTAGCTGATGTGCTAATATCGTTAGCCATCTGTTTCAATATCTTAGCCTTTTTTATTGGATCTGCCTCGTCAAACATTCTTGCAGATATAGGGCTCATACTATCTCGTATTTCACGTAATTCAGGTGCGATATCATTCAAGTCTACAACATTGCCCTTACCAAGGTTAGTTCTCACTGCATCAGTAACCTCGTCTAGAAATGCATCCTTGCCGCTACCAGTTAGATTTTGGGTGAACTTTTTTAAGTCGTCTAAATTAGTTAGCCCAGTGCGGTCAAACAGTTTACCAATCTTCTCATAAGCATCGGTGCCAAGTTCTCGCATGTCTTTTTTAGTAAGTGCTAGTGGTGCGTTGAGTGCAGTGTTAGAGGCACGCACAAGACTGTCACCAATCTTTGATGTTTTGTTGGCTGCTGCTGATACGGCACTATCTGGTAGTAAACTAGATAATGAACCACTAGTTGCTCGTGCTACATCATCACCATAATTAGTAGCAAGACGAGCTAATACATCATCACCGTGGTTAGCTGCTGCACGTGAAAATAGTTTAGATAATCCGCCAAACATTAGTACATTCCTCCTTGCTGTTGCATTGCATAATAATCATCAATCGTCTGTGGCTGTTGCTGTCCGCCGCCTAGCAGTCGGCTGCCGCCATATAATGCACCGCCACCTAGTGCTAATTTACCAAAAGCTGATCGTGGTAATGCGTTCTTGTATAATCCACCATACATTTCTTGTAATGCTGGCGATCCATTTTGAGCAACTCTTTTAACGAAGTTACCTATCTCTTCCCTGCCAGCATTTTGTAGTGCCTCTGACACTTCGCTATATCGTGGGTCTGACATATATTTAGCCACGAGGTTTTTAGCCCCTCTAGTTTTAATAAAATTACTAGCCATAGGCACTGCCGCTCCAAATGCTGCACCAGTACCAGCACTATTTAGTACATCACCTAAATTAGTGTCAGCTCCATCTTGCCGCAATGTTTCTAGCCCACCGAGTACAGCACCTGTACCAATGCTGCCTGGTATTGTTGTCAGTGCATTATTAATCTTACCTAATCCACTGGCAACCTTGCCCATATTAAGTGCTTTTGCTGCACCACCAACAGCAGGTAGTGCGCCAAGCAGTGTCTGACCTGCTGCGCCAATGTCGCTCATTACGTCCCTGTCCTTATAATTGCCAGTAGCCAAATCAAGTGCCGCCGTACCAGTCTGAGCAATTGGGTTAAGGATTGAGCCAAGCAACCCGTCGCCAAAATAGTTATGGCGTTGTTTTTTCATCGTCTCATCAAACTGCTTTTGTGTGTCATTGTAAGCGTCGCTGTTGCGTTGAGCGATCGACTTAATGTTATCCATAGCGTCGTTCCACTGATTGTCATCAATAGTACCCTTGAACTTGTCACGCATACCGCCCATCTGTTGCGACACATAATCAGTCACAAACTTGTCTGTGTATGCATTATCCAACGCTTGACGCTGTTCCTTCTCATAAGCATCACGTCCCTTACCGAATAACCAGTCAAACATTACCAAGCCCAACCTTTCCCGAATAGTGCCAGTGGACCGTACTTGGCAATACTCTTGCCATAGCCGCTAACAAAGTTATCATTACCTCTGTTAAACTCTGGTAACGCATTACGTTGTCGTTCGTATTCTTTCTGACTAAGGTTATAACTTGCCAGTTGTTGACCAATACGCTCTTGTTTCGCAAGCTCACGCTGGAATGCTCTGTCTGCGTTTTTGCTCTGTTCCTGCCTATCCATGAGATACTTTTGTAAGCCAAATTGTGCATTGCGTTCGGCAGCAGCACGAGCATTTGCCTGTTGCTCTTTCCATCGCTCCAGCTCCATAGCCTGCTGTCTGAGATTCCAGTCATCACGTGCACCGTATTGTGCTGCCAGTGCGTCACGATCGCCTTGATACTGACTGTACGCCGTGTTTCGTTGACCAAGCAATGTCGCCCACGCATTTTGTAACGTGTTAATTGCATCTTGCTGTCCCTGGTATTGTCCAGTTGCGGCATATTGTGCTTCCTGTAAAGCACGGCTCATTAAGGTGTTGTAATCCTGCGAGGCATTAGCATAGTTCTTGCTGTAATGGTCTGCTGTATCTTGCATAGCACCCATCTGATGTTGCAATGCACGCTGTCGCTGAGCCTCAGTTAATCCAGTGCCGCCAAATTGCTGCCGAATTGACGCTGGTAAGTTGTTAATAGTCGCACCAATTTTGTCCACTGCATCACGAGCCTCATTAAAAGTACCCCGTGCTTTGTTGATTTCATCAGTATTCATATATTGGTTGCGGGCATTATTATAGATATCGCCAAAGTTTTGACGTTTAGCAAGTTCTTGATCAAAAGTACCTTTTGCTGCATCAGCCTGTTGTTGGTACTGGTTGTACGTATTGTAACTGGTATTTTTTGTGTTCGTCGCCTCGTTAATACGTTGTCCAAAATCCATAATATACTCCTTGGTTTTATTTTATCATCTACAAGTCGTAATAGGCTGTATGTTTTACTATCTTCTTGACCGTTGCTCAACATCAGACCAAGATATCTTGTTGGCTTGGAAGTCGTGTATAAGCTGCTTGTTATACAGTGCGTCATCACGCATACTTTGTTCTGTAGCAGCCATACTATCCGCCGATTGTTTTGCAAGTGCGACACGGCTATTGATTTGTTGCATCTTAAAGTTGTGCATCATCTGCTCAAACTCACGCTTATGTTGTAACATACGCTGTTCAAATTGGTAGTTGCGGTATGCTTGGTCTGCCTTAAATAGTTCACTCTCGGCACGGCTAACCGCATTACTCATCTGTTGCTCGTTGGCGATATTCTGCTGCCATACGTTCATCTTTGTGCGTATCTTGTCCCAATATGAATCATAGTTTTTATTCGCAACGTCCATAGAAGTATTAAACGCATCATCAACCAATTTATTGTAGTCAGCAAATTGCGTTTGGTAGTTAGCGTCATACTGCTTGAACTGTGCACTCAGCAGCTTATTCTGTCGCTCCATATATGCATCACGCTGCGCCTGCGTTAATCCAGTACCACCAAACACCTGTCGTGTTGATTCGTTGAGTGTATCAATCTGCGACTGTATTAAGTCAACATTTTCTCGTGCCTTTACATAATCATTTTTAGCGTTTTGTATATCTGTGGTGTTAGTGAGTTGCTCTTTTTGTTGCTCATACAAGGTGCTAAACTGTGGTGCGGTTGAGAATGCTTGGTCATATTCAGCCTGAGCCCTGCGTGTGTCTTCCTGTGCACGTGCGTAACTAGCCCTCGTTTGGTCACGGTGGCGTGTTGCGTCGGCGATACGTTGCTGAAAATCCATATCTTTATTATAGCTTGTATGGTGTATTTAGCACTGTCAAACGCACTCTCACTCCCTGAAACCACACCCAGTCTTTCCACCGTACTCTATATTCACCAGGTCCTGCTCGTTGTATCCAGTTATACGGTATTGACGTGAAGATTTTTATTTTCCCGTCTGGCATTATTTTATATTTTACCGTTGGCGTTGATGAATACCACGTATCAACTGAACCAGCGTTAAAACTAGCAAGTGTATTGTATTTGGCAAATCCACCCTGCCCGCTTAGTAGATCAACCATATTTGGCGTATTGCCGTCAATTATCTCAAGCTTGCTTTTTGGTAAATCAAGGTATGACGGTAACGTTTTTGATGTCGGGGTAAGATAAGTATTAGCATAGCCCGATCCTCCAGTCGTATATTGGTGTGCTCGTGCTTGATAATTCACCTGGTCGATCTTATCTGTCTGGAACGACACTAATTTTAATGTGTCCCCAGGTAGTCCTGTATCAATCGTCAATGCTTCACGCTCCATTACGCCAGATCCGTTATAAAACTCCCAGTTCTCAATATACCCAGGGTACGACGGTTGCGGCTCTGCGTGATATCCACCTAGTAGCACCTCGAATGTCTTAAACTGTGGCTCTTGCTTGGTAATATCCGCCCCAAGCAACCTGTATTTACTGTTCATGAACTCTAATTGATATTCACCAGTGTCAAGTATCTTTACTCCATAATCATCATGCTGTACCTGTATTGGCTGCGTTAAATTACGGTCATTATCCATATAACCGATTGTGCCGCCACCACCGCTTTGTAGTTTGTAAGTTTTGCTAACCATGTCAAAATAGCAATTACTTGGTGCTGGTGTGTTTGAATACTCCGTACTGCCCTTTTTCACAGGAACACCGTGAAAAACCTCAACACCGCTTGCATCTAGTATCGTAAACTCGCCGTAATCCATTCTATTAGGGCGTGGATCAGGAGTGCCGCCTTTATTTACTGAACCGATAAATATAGGTTGCCCATTATTACTAAATGTCGCCTGGCTACTCGTCTTCATACCAGATATAATTGTGTTCTTACCAAAATCAATGTCATATATAATATCTGCTTCGTATGAAGTTTTCGTCAAGTCAACTTTTAGGTCGGTCTCACTACCGTTACTTGCATAGTCCGCCCTAAATCTAGTGTTTGTACTGTCCATTATGTCAGATAAAAAATATAAACAGAACGGATTAGAGTAGTCAGACAGACAACTACCAAACAGTGTCAACACTGGTAACGTGCTTAGAGTAGATCTGGTACTTTTTATCTGAGTAACCACTCTATAACCACTTTGCGGAATTATTCCTGTGTTAATATATTGCCCTGCGAATCTCAACCACTTCATACATACCTCACATATTTATAGTATAGCTTTTCTTGTTTTTCTCTGGTGCAAGTAGAGGTTGCCTAACCAGTACCAGTGAACATTTACTTGCAAATAAATGCCCGTCTAGTAAATAAAAGTTAATTCCCGCATTTGGTATAGCTGGTCGAAAACCAGATGCCGCCTGAACAGACACGCCACCCTCTCTCCATAATCCATCATTGCCTTGTAAGAAACAAAACGGTGATAGCTTATCTGCACTGATTCCGTTTGGCATATACAAGTTTACATTTGGCTTGTCACTAGTGGCAATTTTCACCGCCACAACCATCATTGATTGAATATTGGCATTTATACCTAAATCCATTGGACTGGCAGCGTTTGGATCCCCAGTTAGAATATGCTTAAAGCCATAGTCGTATTGACCACCCCAGTCAATAGGTAAGCCATCATCAAGATATGGGTATTCGACGTCACGGTCAATATTGACAGCTATCACAAGTAATTTTGGCTTCTTGCTACCACTATTAATATAAGCATTGTATTCGCCAACTGTGAAAAAATCACGTTTGTAGTAGATATACTTTGTATCCCATCTGATGTATTCATTTGCAGTGCTATCACCATCAAGACGTATTACCATAGGTGGATAATCAAGCGTATGAGCTACTTTTACACTATGCTGCCAACGTTGCGACGTGGTGCCGTTAAACTCGTTCCAGTATTCATACACGCCAGTCTCCTGTATTTCCCAGTCGGCACCATCCTGCAAAAAATCAACCATAGCTAATAGTGGGAATGATGAATTGTACAGTAAATTGTTATCAGAGGCATACCGTGCGTCATAGCCACGGCGTGCAATCTTAATACCATAATCACGCTTGGCAATCATTGTACTGGGCAAGCGTTTTGCGTCTGCTGGTGGCTGCATTAGAACGCCCCTTGTGAAAATCCCATCATCACAACAACACGCCCATTGCGGTCAACGACCTTGATTAAACCCTGAAGTTGCTGATCGCCTCGTTGCTGTCCTGTTCTTTGTTGTCTTGGTGCAATTTGGTTTTGCTCGGCAAGGTTGGTGATGTTAGTGTCGTCAATTGTCATAAACTTATCAGACATACGGCTAGTTTTTAGCTCTTCATATGGCGTTTCAATGTCGCCAGTGTTTGGATTGTAAACAGACTCTGCCATTATAACTTCCTTTCCTCGCCTAGACTTCGTACGTTAGCTTGTACTGATATGATTCGTGGCGTAACTGTATTATCGTCGGTCATTTCGCCATCAAAACCAAACTCAAGCTCACGGAATCGCTTATTTATCTCTAATTTTGCCTCTGTATCACCCTGTTTAGTGCTGTATGTGCCGTAAACCCAATCACCATCATCAATACGATACTTTGGCGTGATTTTTACGCCCGCTGGTAACTTGCTGAACGTCGCTCCTACACGCATTGCCATTTTTTCAGTCCACGGTGCACCGCCGTCATATTTTAGGCTCTCGTATTTGAACTTTTTGGCGGGCTTGCTGTTATTGTCAACAATAGCCATATTATGCTCAACAGAATTAGTCCTTGTATTAGTGATTGTGTATGAATAATATAGTGTATCTCCATAATTCCACACGCCACCAATCTCATATTTGAACTCATCGGTGTTATAGTTGCCATTTGCTTCTGGTATGTCGTATGAATAATAGAAACAATTTGGGTAGTTTTTATCAATTGAACCCCATGAGTAAATGCCGTGCCGCATTGTCTTTAGTGTCGTAACACTCGGGTATGCTAGTAACAAAATGCCACGCCGCACGGCCATACACTTCGGGTATACGTCAGTTGCATCACGTGTATTTGTGTATTCGCTCTGTGAATCCTCAAGCGTCCTAATCTTAATTAGCTGCTTACCGCCTGTGTAGGCGTAAATAGCACCATCAATAATTGCATACGTGATATTTTGGTATGTATACAGGCTTTTTGGCTCACCCATAGGCGTATCGATCTTAAAGTTGAGTGCGTCTGCATATCCATCCCAAAAACCTATCATACCTTCTTGGAATACACGACCAGGGGTTGAACTCACTTTTTCACACCCAGCTACAACATACTCATCATTACTGGTGAGACTGGTGATCTCCATACCCGTTTCGACAATGGCACGGTGTCGGTCAAACTCGCTCTCGTCAATCTCATCAAGTCCAGACGGCGACCAGTCGGCAATATACTGTCCATTTCCAATAATTAGCTTAGATCCTAGCCAGTTAATAATAGGGTGTGCCTTGCGTCGTGTGTTCTCAAGCAACGCTGCATAATACTTAAAGTGTAGCCCATATAATTGGCCAGTCTCGTATGTCTCAACAGAAAAACCTCCACCACTTGCATACAGGTGCATATGATACTCTGTACCAAAGTTCTTTACCTCGCCCAGTCGTGTCTGGTCAAAATCAAAGTATGTCAATCCAGTAGTAGTAACCTGTGACGCATCAATAGTCTTTGTCGCTATAACACGGTGTTGCGGATCATGAACAGTCAATGTGACCGTTCCGTTGCCCTTTGCCAAGAACTTCATGCCGATACGCACCATCGGTGATTGATCTGGTAAGAATATACACGTATGTGCGTCAGTCTCCTGAAGAGATGTCTGTAACTGATATGAACCGTTCATACCATTCTTGAATGACCATCGGTCAACTGTGCCACCAATCCACTTGTCTAAGCGGTTTTTTACAAGGATTTTGGCTACAGTTGGGTATTTGCTGGCTGCTGCGGTCACTGTTTTTACTTCTGACGGCTCATTGCGGGTAGCGTTAGTGTAGGCGTATACCCTATCAATGCCCGTGATGTACAGTATGTCTGTAAGCCTCCAGTACGCCAAATCACCAAACGTACCATTTTCCCAGTTCGGTAGTGTCGCCGCTAGTGTGATGTCATTATTATTATCAATCTTGTATAGTTTGCCGTCTTTAGCGATCCCCCACCGTACACCGTCTGGTGTTTGTGTCATTGCTACGATTAGACTACGCAAATCAGCGTCATTTAGTTTACGTGAACCTGGTAGTACCGTCAGTTGGCTAGGGTTTTTACGTGCATCAAGGCACTCTGCATCACCAAAGCTATTCTTGATACCAATCTTGCGATCTGTACCTTTACCACCATAAAACGCTGTCTGGCTAACAATCGTATCACCTGAATTGCCTGCTGCCATACTACCCCCTCAAAATACCAGGAAATACACGACTACTACTGTTCATGTGTGTACCCTTGCCATTAATAACGCCACCAGATGTTTTCTTGCCATAAACCTTGCGATATTCTGCAAACGCCTTGTCAAATAGCTGTCCATACATACCAGCACTCTCCAGGTCTTTACGTAACAAGAAAAACTGCTGTGCGGCATAATGAACTGGTGCCAGGTGATACTCCTCTGGAAATGCGGGGCATTGTCCGATTAAGATAGGAACATTATTTTCAGTTAGTCCCTGGTAACCATTGTCAACTTGGATGTTATTTTTATCAATAAACTTCGCAATCTTATACCAGTTACCGTCGGAACCGTTTGTTACAGTCAGCCAGCAATCATTCACCATATTTGGCTTGAACCGACCTTGCGGATCTACAATAGTAGCTCCATTCTCAGTCACGTTAGCGGTTATCTTCACGTCCTCAATGGCCATATCAACCATACGTGGCTCATAGCTCACCACCAGCCCATCAGGTACAGTTTGACGTGGCGTTGGATACAGCCCTACCTCATCAGCACCCTTGACGAAAAAGTGTGTTGGGTGTGCGGTGGTGGCGAATTGTGACATATTTAAGTTATCCCACTCTTCCTCACTGAACACCTCAGTTAGCGGCACCATAACGCTACCACTTTTCACACGTACGGTGCGAATACGTAACATATCGCTTGGGAACTGGTAGTACTGCTGATTAGCATTCAGGTTGGTCTTTTTCTCACGTCGTATCCAGTAGCGACGTGCTGCATTTTGGAACAACTTCACGCCAGTATTAATATCTGTGATAATATTGTCCATTTCTGGAGCATCATCATAAATACCACAAAAGTTAGCCGCCTTTTTTTTCATCTGTGTAAATGTCAACATCTGCCAGTCCTTTCTTGGTTTTATTATACCATCTAATCATAGTACTGTCGTTGCCAATCAGTTTCTTTGCGTGTACTGTTGTTACGCCAGTTTTGCGGCAACTCATCGCTACTATTCCTCCAGGCGGTCGGCTTCTCGTCATCAGAATTACGCCAGTTTTGCGGCAACTTGTCAGGCGTAGGGTTGCTGACCCTCGCAGTACCTATTTGCTTAATGTTTGACGTTCGTGCAATGCGTGCATTACCATTTTGTGCTATATTTGGCTGAGTTACGACGTAACCACGTCCATTTTGGGTAATATTTCGCTGATATTCAATAAAACTTGCGCCATTTTGAGTAATTTGACGCTGATGTATGATAGTAGCGTTGCCGTGCTGGCGTATAGAATTACCACCATCAATTTGGGCGTTTCCTCGCTGCTCAATGGTACTAATGCGTCCAATCCGTGCGTTGCCACCCTGGATAATCTGCTTCTGGTATTGAATAAGTGTGTTGCCAGACTGTTGCACGTGGTTTTGATGCTGGATAAATGCATTACCACCCTGGTCTTTACGATTTGAACGCTGAATACGTGCATTACCGCTCTGGTTTGCACTATTTGATACGTAAAATGACTCAAGTACAGCATTACCTGATTGATTTACGTGCTGAATACGCCCAATCCTGGCATTTCCTGATTGTGTAACGCTTCTGATCCGTTGCAAGCGTGAGTTGCCGCCCTGTGTGAGGGTTGATGTTCGCTCAATACGGCTATTTCCTGTCTGGTTTTTTATTTCTATGCGGGCAATACGTGCATTACCACTCGTGTCACGGCTATGTATACGCTGCAACCTTGCATTACCTTGTTGTTTAAGTTCCTTTACTGTAAATGCTGGTTTGAACTCCGAACCAAACGCCATACCACCATAACCGCTGCTAAACATACCTGTTGGTGTTGACGGCTGCAACCTAGTTATGTATTCAGAAACACTTGCTGGCGGTATATCTCCGCCTGTACCTACGCCAAAAAAACTATACTCAACTGTGTGATTCGACCCGTATGTGCCATACCCAATATAATTTTCCCCTGTAGTCCTGTTTGAGTAACTAACTGAAAACGCCCAGGTACCAGGCTCTGCTTCACCGTCACGCCATATTTTCACGGAATGGTTTCTACCGCCCTCAACACGCCATCGTACCCAGTATTTTTCCCTATTCTGCCAATCATAGTTAATAAATCCAACAGTACGTGAGGCTGAATCATCGTATAACTGTAGTGCTTTGGTGCCTCGTGCTGGCAAAAACGCAAGAGATAGCCCCTTACCTTCCGCCGTGTAATCCCAGTTGATAATACCATATGAGCCTGGTACTTGTTGAACAGCATCAACAGAAAAACACGCCAACATATCTATGTCATCAATATTGTCAGTAAACCTGGTATCTGCAATGAATAACTGATTTGATTGTGTGCTTGTAAGTTTCAGTATGTGCTGGTTATTTCTAACTATGATGTCTTGCGATTTTCCGCCACTATTCAAGACAGTCATCAAGTTATTCTTATTTAAGAAATAGCCAGTCTTTTTGTCACTGTAATCATCTACATATATTGCCATTGTATTGCTCCTGCTACATTGTATTGTGCTTATTCATTATAATTGTATCATTGTTCACACAATATTGATTTTACGACTATGCCGATATCTGAAAACACTAAGATACAGCGCAATAACAGAACAGTCGGCGATAAACCAGTGAAAATTCAGTGTGGCGTGGCTATGCTAAATGCTCCAGTGGGTATACTTGAGGCTACGGCTCAAATTGTTTTTCCAGAATCATTCACGTCAGGTACAATCCCGACTGTAGTCTGTAATTTCGGCGGATATGGTAGCCCAGGTGAGGCTTGGACTGACACCCCGAACTCATCCTGGGGTGGATGTGCTTTTAGTGCGGTAGGTGTTACAAACTCAGGCTTTACGGCTAGATGTCGACGTTTCGACGGGGCTACGTTGCTGGGTACATATTATGTGAACTGGATAGCAATAGGTCAAGCTTAGACTACTTAACATACTCTAACACAATACTAACTTCTGAATTTCCCCAATTATAGCTACCAGAGATTGTAATATTCGTTTGATCAATTGAAGTAACGCCTGATTGGTGCGTACCCTCAATATAAGGCAGTGCCTGTTTTATAGGATTGTTTGATAAAACGCCAGATAATCTCATATTGCCATAGTATCGTATTAACTCCCATCTATTAGATAGACCTTGAATACCATGCGGCAAGTTAGATGTGTTAAAACCACCTGTCATATTCACAGTACCACGCACGACTTTACGAAAAATAGGGCGACCATCGATCCATTTTTTGCCAGTATTCTGCTCTTCAGTGCTATATTTGTAGGCTGGCATAGTCGTAAAATCAATATTGTCAGCAGTAATCTTGTCATCTGCGTAAACCGAATTAGTAAACACCGATCCAGCAGGAAACGACTTTGCGACTGTACCTTTCTGGGAACGCACAACACTCAGGTTATTTCCAGACGCTGACGTTACTTGCACAATTTCGCTATTGCCCATAGTTGGCAGCTGCCCAAATGGCGTAATCGTAGCAAAAAACGGTACTGGCGGCATACCAGCAGCATATCCAGGCTGAAGTGCTACGGTATTTGATGACGCACTTATCGCCGTTGCTGTTATTCCATTTGCCAGATTTGCTCTATTACTCATATATCGTTATCACCTTTTCTACTATTTTACCACTATTTACATCTTTTCCTGCGTACCCAAAATTATACGCCAATACACGTGGCTCTGGATTGATATTACTACTTTCCATTGTCCTGAAATAGATTAGCTTTATGTCTGTCAATTCTTCGCCTGGCCGCTCAAGCCATATGCGGTTTGAATCAATAACAAATGAACGGCTTTGCATATTTAGGAAACATGTGTGTAGCCCATCTACTGATTTGAGCTCAAACCCGATAAGTTCACTCTCCTGTTGTTTGTCCAAAATATCACGAAAAGCAGAGGGGTTATACTCTGCCGTATCGTCGTGCTTGCTGTAGCGATCATCTGACGGTTGGTGTATCTTTGTGCCGTCTGCAAATATTGCCGTCCATAAGTAGTAAAACATTGTATTGTTCTCCTCTATGTCAGTGTAACACACTACCTAGTTTTCGTTCCACTGGAATGTCATCACTTGGTTGCCAATATCACCTGCTGCGGCCGCCGATGTTGTCTGTATCTGGGTAACGCAATATTGACTGTAACCAGCTGTGGTCAACGTTGGGGCTGCTGAACCCTCTGGTCCTGTGGTTGAGAAGTTGACGTCTCGACCGCTGTTGATAGCAATAGGTGCACTCATATCAATTGCATCAGGTAATGCTGAACGTGATGGCGTTGTATATGCACTCGTTACCTTGCCCTTTAGGCTTACACCAGATCCAAGCGTACCAGATGTATGTGCAAACTTACCAGCACTAATTTGATTAAACGTGCCAGTAAACTTAACGAACTGGTATTTAGTATAACTGTTTTGACCAGCGATAATAGGCGATTGTGAACGAGGTGTAGTAATGTTGTCAATCGACTTCCAGTCAACCTGGTTAGCGTCAGCACGTGTCGCACCCTTTAACGGGCTACCTGTCGCTGTACCATTGTCCTCTTGCCATACTGCTGTTGCTGCCATATTATTTTTCCTTTCAATTTATACTCTTATCATATCACGGTTTGGATCATTTTCACTCGCCAACTCATACGTCCCGTCATCATTTATCAATAACCACTTACCGTCGTACTCATTACAAGTATTAATGCCACAGAACCCAAGCACCGCCGTCATATTATCTGGTATGAACACCAAGTGTGCCGACCGTATCTTGAACTCAGTCATAATCATCTTGTCATCACTGGTGTTGATGTATGCATCGCCGTCGCTATCAAATGATACAGTAAATATATTATCGCCCTGCTCCATTTTGAACCACAATAGATAGTGCTTACGTGGATTTTCTGGCGTACCATACATATAATCAGCTAATAATTTTAACGCCGCTAGAGTTTCATCACGACCCCCTAGCGGCTGCTCAATAACGTGTCCATCTCTGAACAATGCTGTCCATTTGAATTGTTTATTTCCACCACCCACTGGCTATTATTCCTCGGTTTTGAACGCTTTGATGATAGTAACCAATACCACGTTAATAATTGGCGTATACACACCGAAGCTGTTTGGGTTTTTCTCGATATATGCTACAACAGCAGCAAGTCCAGACGATATACCTACATATAGTGCCACTTTGCCAATACTTTTAAGGTTTTCTTTAGTTAAGTTTGGTTTTGTCATACCTATTCCCCCTATTATTTCTTAAAGTTCTTAAATAATCCTGATAGAAAGTCTACAATAGCTTTTACTAACTTCTCTAATATACCAACACGCTTCTCTAGGTCGTCATTTGGGTTTGGAATTGGCTTGTCGCTCAAATATACGGTCTGGATTGCCAATTTGCCACCCTCAAGTACCATCAAATCGTTGTCAACAAGGTGTGTACTGTGTGTTATACGTACTTTGGCGTTGATTGGCAGTATTTCCTGCGTATTGCCGTCTTCTAATCGCAATACAGGTGTTTCTGAACGTGTCCACATATCCACATCAGCAATGTCCTTAAGGTTCTTCAGCCATTCTGGCTTCTCACGCTCTGGCTTGACTGCTGGTGTGCCTAGGTCTGTTGCCAAAATACCAAACGGCAAGCCCTTTGACTTAGCAAAGCTTGAGATGTAGTACTTCGTGCCGCCAACGGTTGTGTATTGCATCACATCAATTTGTGTGCCCTTTGGAATGATACTGTCATTTACAGGCTTACCAGTAGTGAAATTAAGTACTCTTGCACCCGCTGCTGGCAATACTGACAGTTTTGCGACCTCATCGTGCCTGTTCTTAATCCATTCAGGCTTTGCCGCCTCTTCAGCCTCACGTCGTTTACGCTCTTGTAAAGTCTTGTACTCAGCACTGCCAAGGATGTCTGCCTTAATCTGGTCAACCGTCCATCCACTAGCTGCCTGATTTTTGTAGTGGCTCATTCCACCAGCGTCTGGTTCACGTTCTAAAATGCTCAAAAACAGTGTACGGATTTGTTGCTCACTTACTGTAGGCACGCCCTGATGATATCTGTCAGCAACAGCACGGATACGTCCTTTATCGATTGGTGAACAGCTAGTGTTGAACCACTCCTTATGCACATAAATAGGCAGTCGCTTACCGTAAGCCTTCTCCATGTCGTAGTGGAACTCACCCATTACTTCATAATCACCATCTTCTAGGCGTGGATTACACTCATAACCAACAGTGGTCGCATTGCCTCTAGCGTTTCCTGCGTGCCAAGCTGCATTATTCGCATCGATAATCCAAGCAATACGTCCAGCTTCACCTACTACGTGGGCTGACGAGTTGCCATTTGGTCGACATAGCCAATTGACGATGCCGTCAAACTGAGGTTGTTGTGCTGGATCTCCCCACCAATGGTACGTCACACCATCAATTGTGCGTGGCATTCCATAAACATACGGCACTTGTGACTCAGGTGTGTAGTTTGGTGAGTTGTATTGTGTTAATTCTTGATACGCCATTACCACCTCCTAGTGATATAATCTTTAATTTTATTATATAACGCTCTGACGCCAAAAGCCAACATTGTACCCACAAAAGCACCAACAAGTGCTGCACTTGAGTACCACAATATCAACAACTTCCATAATTCGTTCATTACTTCCCCTTTTGTATAACTTGATTTTGCTCAAGCTCCTTTATTGTCATAGTCGAGTTTACCATTTGATAAGTTAATATAATGATTGCACCAACAAGTGCTGTTGCTACCATTTTGCCGAACGTACTGCCGATAAAACCCCACAAAGACACTAGTCCCTGTATGTCCTTTTGCAGTACATACCGCTCATCTGCCTTTTCTTGTGTCATAGAATTGTCTACCTTTTCTAGTATCCGTTCAGTCATTAGCTGCTGTCGCTCTTGCAATTGTTTAATGTGCTCGACATCAGCCATTAGCTTACCAGCTTCAATGTCAGTCAATCCTGTTTTTTGTCGTTCGACCATATGTTTTTCCTTTCTCCCACAAAAATAGCGTGCTATATATATTTATAATATAACACGCCATCTGTAATTATCTCTGGGCGTTATTCGTCAAACCCTAGTTCGTCTCCGTTATCTGCCGCCTTTTTAGCTGCTGCTTTAGGCTTAGCAGTCTTAACGGTCTTTGGCGTCTCGCTTGCCACTTCCTCAGTTGCGTTCGGATCAAACAAGCCTAGGAATGACTCATCCAAAAACTTATCACGTGCCACGTCGTCGCTAATTAGGCTCTGCTCGGCAGTACTACGTCGCTGTGCGTACTCTTTCCATAAACGGTCAAGGGCGATATAAGCTTGCCAGCCATACATAACCTTGATCTCACCTGACTGTAGCACAACTGCTTGCGGCTTACCTGGAATAACACGACGGGTTGCCTTGTTTGGCATCTGCACAACCTCATCGTCTGGGTTCACAAAAACGTAACCGCTTGGCTTGTCATCAATATTCTTGACACGCACTAAATCGTTACGCTTAAACATACTGTGCAACTTTTCACCCATTGACATACTAGCGGTTGTTGTAATCTCCGCTTCTTTAAGCAGTTGCTCCGCTGTTAGTAAATCATTTTGCTGTTCTTTACTTTCCATTTTCTACCTCCCTTTAATCCAAATCCTGATCATATGCGTCAACTATATCACGGGCACTTACACCTAGTGGAAACCTACGACGCTGTGACGCTTTATTACTTTTATTATCGCCACCTGTGCTACCGCTAATCTTGGCCGCTGCATTTTTTCGCTCAGCATCGCCCTTGGCCACAGTCTGCTTTTTCTGGTATAGCTCTGGATGCATACCTTTGTAAATCTGACCAGCACGATACACGCTAATTTTTTCCTTGCCGTCAGCGTTGATTTCATCACGCAACTTCAAAATCTCATTGGCGACTTTGACACCCTCATCATTGTCGAACTCTGACGTACCTGGCTTGGCTGTGAACTTCGGCACAATACCGTCTTTTTGTAAACGCTCAACATCTGCAACCACACGTTGGCTTTCCTCCTGCTGCCTGGTCTGTGTCTGGCGTTGCTGTAAGTATTGTTTAAGCTCATCCGCCATCTTCTCAGCACGATTACTCTGTGCTGTCACCTCTGACATAAACTGCGATTCTGCTTTTTTACTAGCAAGCTCAAAATCATCAGGTAACTGTTCTGGCGTCTTTATCTTAAACGTATCACCGTCCTTACTTGTCACTGTGATATATGGCAATCTATTGTAAATATATTTATTAGCCGCTGACATATCGTTCCAGGTGTCCTCTGGTACTTCGCTAGGTCGCTTTTCCCACTGCTGTGGCTGACGTGGCTCATCTGACTTCTTGTCATCCTCATCCTTTTTGGCGACTTTCAAACCACGCTTTTCAAGCTCGGCTAGTAGTTCGTCATCTGATAACCCTTGTGTTTTTGGCTCTTTCTCTCCTGCCTCGTTCTGGTTATCATTGTTTTCTTCATCGCCTGTCTCTTTTTCGCCCTCTCCATCGCTTTGCGTTTCTTGCTCTGCGTCATTGGCTTGAGTGCCCGCTTCATTTTCGTTTTCCTCACCCTCCTGTTGGCTATTGTTAGTATCTTCAGGTTTTTCGTCCTGAGGAGTGGCTTGATCGTCCTGTGACATCAGGTTGTCAAGCTTTGTTTCTGCAAGCTCTTGAATGTCTTGGTTCATTCATATCCCCCATAGTTAATAATATAGTTACATTGTACAAAACATGACATAAAAAGACAATCAGCCCTAGTAAACTGATTGTCTCTACCATATTGTACTAGTGGTGTTATCCCTGTAAAGTGGGAAACCAGGGCGGCTACCATACCGTGGCGTTATGATTATACCATAGACTGATCGTCATTACTTCCCATTAGACCTGCAAGAACACCACCTGCTGGGATAGCACCACCAAATGCAAGCATATACTTATTTATTAGATCTCTAGTGGCTTTAGGATTGCCCTTAGTTGCATATAGCCGCTGAGCAATATCATCCAAAAATGTATTATCTTTCGGCATACCGCCCTTTGGTAACGACCTAACACTAGCAACGTCTTGAGGTCTAATATTAGAGTTCAGCTCTGCATAGTGGTGAGTGTCCAAATCTCCCAATGTATTACCATAGATAGCTTTTTGCAAATCTTCACGGCTGTTGATAGGCATGTGAAACTCTTCTGGCATAGCTTCTCGTAACGCCATCTCTTGAATATCTGGCAGGCTCCTACCTGGGTTTTTAGCAGATATTCTATCCATAAATGCAAGTTGTGGCACATCACCAATATCGTCAAGGTTCTTAGATATCCCGCTTAGCCTGCCCTGATTGAGCATCTCTGGGTCAAGTAACATCTGCTCACGCCGTCCTCTACCGCCATATCCAAAGTTGAGTTCATTCAGGTCTCTGAGCCTCTGTACCCCTACTGGCGAATAACCGCCGCCTGACGCTGGTCTAGTATGCGTTGTTCTAGCTAACACTGGCATATCTGCAGCAGCACGGTAAACATCGTCTATCGTTCCTTTATCTACGGCACCTAACACATCGTCCATTATCTGATTGCGTGATGGTAGGGTGTTGGCACGTCTTATAATATCGTCATCAAAGCTTTGTACAGCTCTAGCCGCATCATCAACATATTTAGACGACAGACGACTGGCAACGTCATCAGCATTGCTAGATAGTAATTTTTTCAATAGTCCGCTAGTATTCATATCACGCTCCCATCAACCCATTTAATATACCAACATCAGGTGCTCCATTCGGCACTTGTGGTACTGGTGCTTCACCCTGTGGCGGCATAGCTCCAGCGTCTGGCATAGGCGGGATTGGCGCACCATTTTGCGGCATACCTTGTGGCGGCATCATCGGTGGTTGCGGCATTGGTGGTGGCACCTCAGGTGGTTCAGGTGTGATAGGCATGTTAGGGTCAACCAATATACCCTGCTCGCTTGCTTCCTCAAGTTTGGCACGCTGCGACAACCCAATGACCTCCTGCTCGATATGCTCTAACATTGCCTGTTGACGCTTCGGATCAGCATACAGGAACTTATCTGTCATCAGCTGCTTGCGGTGTGCGTAAATATGGTCTGGTGTGATATCATCACGTGGCTTTGCCTCTTTACCGTTCATAATTAGTGAGAAGTCAATGTAAGCGTCACGATCTGCAACCTCGCTCTTAACATCAGACACAAGCGTATCTGGCGACATCTTAAACTTAACAAGTGCTTCGTATCGTTTATCTGCGTCTTTAAGTCCAAGGTCTTTGAATAAGTTGTATGGGTCAATCAATCCCATTTTCGCTAACGCCATACCAATGTTTTCCCGACGCTCTTTATCTACACGCATAATACTGCCTTGTGATACGGTAATATTAGCCACGTCTGGCATACTTTCACGTGATAGCTGCACAAACATAAAGTTACCATCATTATCACGGGTTGAGAAATCGTGCTTCTCGGTGTACCAGACTTTCATCATCTGCACTAATAGCCTAAAGTAACGGTTCAAGCTAAACTCAATCTCTTTAACGATCTCATCTTGTCGACCGCTCGCCTGTGATTGCACCATCTTAGCCTCACCCAGTGTACCAACCTCACGCTTGCTGTCATCACCACGGAATTGTGATGGTGTACCCAGGATATTGTGAATACTGTTTTTGACATCATTCTTGTCCTGTAATACGTAATTTGGCAACAAGTGCGGCGTAATCTCACCAAATGCACTCTGTACTGGCTGTCCGTCCTCAGTATCCAACATCAATATTTGGTTAGGATCTCGTGTGATATTTTCCGCTTGCTCATCAGGGATTGCACCGCTCTTAAACACCAACAAACTGTTTGCGGTGTCGGCGTTCTCTACAATCTGTCGGCCACGCTTGTTGAGAATATCTTGCAACGGTATCGCCTGCTCAATCGGTGTGGTCTGGTCGATCAGGTGGCTACCGTCATTGAGGTAGTTGAAGAATACGTATGGCTTAGTTGGTACGTCCATAAAGTTCTCAATTTGCACACCGTCCTCATCATACAGATAGTTCGGGTTCTTGATTTTGTCCAAAACAACGTCACGGAAATACCACGCTACGCACTCTGTCGGTTCACTGCCGCTTTCATCAGTGAACCATACCTCGTTGTAAGCTACTGTTTGCCCCAATAACTTTGGTGTCTTGCGTACACGACCTAGGGCTGCGATGATCTGTTTTTCACGCTCTGGAAATAGACGGATTAGTTTAGCAACCGTAGCTGTACATACCTCAGCAATGAACCTCGGCTCGTCACCAAGATCACAGTCCTTATCAAGGATGACATTGGCTGGGTCGATAGCTACAGGTATAATATCGTCTTTATCTGCATCATAATATAGCTTGATGATACCAATACGCTTAGTGTACATATTTTTAGTCGACGTTTTAATCTTGCGGGCTAAGTTATGTCGCTCACTGTGGATATTAATGGCAGTTTCCAGATCCTCTGCCATCACCATACTCTGTACTTCTTTGTCCTGTGGTGTGACTTCACACGCTGGGTCACGCCCTGTCACATACGCCATCACTGCCTGAGTACCAACAAAAATCTGGTTATCTACGAACGGTATTTGATAATTGTACAGCTTGCTCTCGTCAATCTGATATCCAAGATAGTATCGTTCATTCCTGGCTCTGACATTTTCCAGGTTGTAGCCTTTGGCATTATTCCAATATGCTTGGCTATCGCTAATCCAACGCTTGAAGTTAGCAATAAGTTCTCTATCCTCTGTCTGAATAGACAAAACAGGGCGGTCATCAATGACACCTGTTTCTTTTGTGATATCGTCTACTGATGAATCGTCAAATACTTTATCGTAATCCATTGCTTAAAGCCTTTCTATCTCTAGTGTACCACGCTAATGTACATATACCCCTGTCAAAATAAGCTAATTAGTCCGCCAATCACCACGCTTACGCTGCTCAGTAGCATTCTTAATGAGCGTTTGGACATCGTACCCAAGGTCTTTATGCGTCACACCAGTGCCAGCTAAGTAGCTCTGCTGTGTCTTTTTCAGCTTGAACGATGGGTTGAATAGTTTGCCTCGCACTTTATTTGCGGTCATGATGGTGTAAAACAGTGCGTCAAGGGCGTGGTCTTCGTTATTTGCGTCTAGCTCCTCGCCGCCACTATCTTTAGCGTATACGATAGTCGGCAACGTGTCGATGAGGTATGAGCAGTTTCGGTGGATCTGTATGCCTGGTTTACCATCTGGTGAATCGGCGAACATATCGTGTAGGCGGTACACGCTGGCTTTTTTCAGGTCTCGGTTTAATTTATCGGCTCGCACAATCTTTGGTTGCTTGTCGGGTGATAATTTCTTTAACTCGTTCTTAACGATATCGGCGATAGGCTCCGTACCACCTAAGTGGCTGTATGCGTCGTGAGGTAATGCAATAATGTCCACAGGTTCTCTATCCTGTTGCTCTGCAATCTCTTTAGCCCACCACTCAGGGCTTTTGTGGTTGTCGTGCCGTTCACGGTAAATGAACGCACGCTCATGCGTCTCAGTAATTTGGTCGAATGTGGCGTACAACAGCACACACTCGTCGTTGTAGCCCCAGTCCATGCCCATAATCTTCCATGAGCCGTCAAACTGCTTGCGATCAATGCCCCAATCACTGAACCGATCAAACACATGCTTATTGCGCCTGAACTCTTCAAACACTGCACCAAACTGAATATCCCAGTTTCCCCAACGCCACGCCTCGTACAGTTCTGGGTCGCTATTCTTCAAACTCTCTAGCTGTTGAACATAAATAGGGTCACTCGCAAGCAGAATAGGGTTGCTATCGATTGTGGCTGGTATGTACGCACGCCAAATACCAGTATCACGCTCAATGACTGTCTGCCAGTAAGTTACTTGCGGCTTTCCATAAATATCTGTCCAGTAATATTTATGCTTCAATACCTCGCATTTCTGAACATCTGGTGTGACAAATCGTCGCTTCACCCACGCCATGCCAACACCACCAGGGTTAGCCGTGTTGAATACCTGGGGGAATAGGTCGTTATACTTGCTACGTGCTGAGCTAATCAGCTTCTCATACATCGACTCTTTTGGTATCTGCGTCAGCTCCTCGATGTTGATACGTGAATACTCGTGTCCCTGGTATTTCGTGTAGGCGTCATCATCCTTGAGATGTCCACCAAGCACACGCCCTGCATGTTTACCGCTAATAATCATCGGGTGTCGCCTTAGTTTAGCACCAAAGATACGATAGGCTTGACTGGCACGGTCTTCAAAGTCTGATAGGTCTTCAGCGTTGCGGCGAATGACAAGCTGCTTCGTACGAGGGTCTTTGAACCTGTCCCCAATGATAGCAATGCTCACGTCAGTTTTTCCACCACCACGTGCCCCACCGTACAGTATCTCACGGTAGCGTCTGTCTCGTGATAATGCTACAGCTAGCTGCTGCGGTCCTGGTAGCGGCGTCCAGTAGCCTATGTCACGGTACTTTTGTAGCTCACTCGTTATTAGTTCTGGCTTTGGCAATTTGCTCATCAATATAGCCCTCTGGTAACGTTGGAATGACAAAACCACGGATTAGTGGTGCGGCTTTTTCATCAGCCTCAATACTGATATCCTGTTTAGCTCGTCCCTCAGTGCGGTCTGTAATCTCTTTAGTTTCTTTGAGGCTCTCGTCGTCATCACGGATAGCACGCTCAATACGCCGCTTGGCAATAGCCTCTGCGTTAGTAGTTGGCTCAAACTTTTTGAACTCATCGGGCGTCATCGCCAGCATACGATTGTACTGGTAACTGACACTGTTTTCTTTCTTCCATTTGCCGTCGCTTCTCTGCCCATGTCCAGTATGAAAACCAGCTATTGGTACATTGCCCTCAGTAAATCGCCCTTTCTCATCTCGCTTAACCCCAGAAGTGTCCAGTTGCCTTGTGCTGGCTTTATCGCTATTATCTTGTTTAATATTTTTTGACACCTCTGTTGTCCCATCTGCATTAATCTTCTGCATCATCACCCTCCTTTTTCAATATAGCACCAAATACAGCACTGTACGGCATAGGCGTTTTGTTGTTCTCATCTGCCCTACGCTTAGCCGATTCAATATTCTCATTCATAGTTTTGATACGATGGCAAGGTAGACACAATACTTGCCAATTACTTTTATCATAAGGTGAACCATCAAACTGCTCGATTGGTATGATATGATCAATAGACATTTGACTTGATGGCAGCCTCTTACCACAGTGAGCACAAGGCTTACCACGCTTGAATCGTCTTTTATATTCCTTAAACTTGTCTGATTTTAGCCTAGGCATTGATTTATAGAATACACTCACCCGTCTTACCCTTTCTATCTAATATAACCTATCCTTATTATACCAATTTATCTCTATAAAATAAAGTAGCCACCCTTTCAGGCAGCTACTCTTTTTCAATATAACACTTACCAATCCACCATATTTATGGTATCACACTATATGCCATTATTTTCCTTTCTCTAATGCTTTAGTGTTAATTACCAATCACAAAAGAGCTCCTGCCCTCTTTCTTGATTTGGTCAATATCCTTCTGTAGCATTTCTTGAAGGTCAGTTGAGCCGTTATAGAACCACGTAATGAATTCATAAGTATCATCTTGAGTTTTAGCAACTTCAACGAAGTTGTTCTCCATGTCAAGTTCTTTGTCTAGTTCAATCTTATAAATACAATTTCCATCGATAATGACATAGTCGTTGTCGACTAGTTCATATTCGTCAATTTCTTCTACGTCTTGATAGAACTTATTACGTTTTTCTCTAGGAATACTTTGCCAGAACTTCTGTAGATTGGCTTGAAGTTCATTAGCGTCTTTATATTTTTATGAAGTGTGAGTTTTCCTACATATCCTACTGTTTCACTCATTATTCTATCTCCCTTCCATTTTTAACAAGCTTAAGATATTGTCGGGTTTTTCTACGGAATACTCGGTTAGCCATCACGTATACAGCTTTACATCCGTCCTCAAACTTACAACAGAAGCCTCTAGTTCCCCATATTTTGTAGCGTTTGGCTGATTTAATTCTAGACATTATCGTATTCTTTCTTACGTTTCATCCGACAAAACCTCTTTTATGTAGGAATGAAAGACTATTGCCCATAAAACGAAAAGAAATATTTCTATCAGATAATTTCGTACAATTAGCATCCAAGTTAGTATAAAAAACACAGTTATGAATAATTTGTCTGATTGCTTCATCAGTTGGTTTTCTCCTCTTTTATATATTTCTGCATTTCGACCAAATAATCATAAAGCTTGCCAGCATCCGTAATATGCCACTCTTTGCGGCGTTTTTCGTCAGTAATATAGCAGCTTTCAGGCACTTCGCCAGCATGCGGTGCGTCCCAAAGCCACCAACTAATTGTTTGGTCAGCGTCATTAAACTCATCTTCAAGCGTAATAACCAGATTAGTTACTAGTTGTGTTATGTAGACAGCGGTTTCGTCGGTTATACCACCGAGTAATTGACTTATCTCGCTATCTCTGCGCTGCTGTGCTTGAATATGTGCTATTATTTCAATAAATGTTTTGCGTTTCATTACTTCCTCATCTCTTTAATCTTTTCCATCTATAAATCCTTAGTCTAACTTATTAAGTTTAATCTCATATCTGCCATCATCAAGGGTAACCTCTGCACGCCCGCCATCTGATATTTTAAGTATTTCTACTATAAGGCTAAGAGCTAA
>ERZ773267.261-NODE-261-length-38279-cov-9.593868_pt1 | contig 38279 bp, 48 predicted proteins | sample MGYA00511959_ERZ773267 | MGnify/ENA primary metagenome ERZ773267 (study PRJEB29015, sample SAMEA2738165) | human oral metagenome | biome: human oral; feature: human-associated habitat; material: saliva | place: China | collected 2240 ...
ACAATCCAAAGACAATTGAGAGGCTAGGACTTTTGTCCCAGCCTCTTTTTTGAACCCTTTTGCAAAATTTGTTATACTATGACTAGAAAAGGAGTGATTTTATGAGCTTAACCAGCCAGATCATTACAGCAGATTTTCCAGATTTGGATAAGGTAGAAGCCTTGAATAACGAAGCTTTCCCAGAAGAGGAAAGGATACCGCTCAGTGAGTTTTTACGATATGAGGATCAGGAAGATGCTAATTTTTTCGCCTTTTATCATGAAAAGGAGTTTGTTGGCTTTGCCTTTGCCATCTCCAATGATCAAGCCTTTTATGTTAGTTTCTTTGCGATTATGCCTCACCTGCGCAGCCATGGCTATGGCGGTGAAATCATTGAAAAGCTGGTCAATTTTTATCAGCGAACCATGATTTTAGAAATCGAGCGTTTAGACGAGCCCTGTGATAATCTTGAGCAGCGTCAAGCTCGCTGGGATTTTTATCACAGCAAGGGCTTCCGTTCAGCCAATGCCTTTCTGGAATATGAGGATCTTAGCTTCGAAATTCTGTATCGAGGGGATTCTTTTGACGAAGAAGCCTACCGAGACATTTTCCACCGACTTCAGGAGGAGAATTATTTCGACTTTGAAATCAAACATAGACGTTTCAGCGATTATTAAAATGAAATTTTATAGTAGTCAAAGGATATTTGGAGCAATAAAATTTTACTAAATGGAGGTTAGAATGAGACTCTGGCATCAAGCACTGATTCCCAAGCTTCCCCGTCCGCAACTGCTTGGCCAGCATCGGGAATGCTGCGCTCTTCGTGGCAATGGCTGGGGTAAGAAACATGCGACCGTTGACTATGTTTTTACTCACTCTCCTTACTTGCTTTATCGCTACCATGAGCTGATTATGGAGGAGATGAGCAAGCGAGGTTATCGTGTGTCCCCAGAGTGGCTTGAGCGGGACTATCGTGGCAAGACTTGTCCGGCTTATTCTCATCTGGAAAAAGTGGCTGTGGCGAGCACTATTTACCCTGAGCATGATGCGGCTTACTATGAGGAATGCCTGCAAAATCTCAAAGAAAAAGGCATTGCCTTATAGGCTTTTCCGCTGTCTGAGCTAGCTGCCTGCTTGAGAAAAAGCCAGCAAAATGATACAATAAAACGAATAGTAAAAAGATTAACTGGAGTAAAAATGAATTATTTTAATGTTGGAAAAATTGTCAATACCCAAGGTTTGCAAGGCGAAATGCGGGTTTTATCAGTGACAGATTTTGCGGAGGAGCGTTTTAAAAAAGGTAATAAACTGGCTCTTTTCGATAAGAAGGATCAGTTTATCATGGATGTGGAGATTGCTAGCCACCGCAAGGTCAAGAACTTTGATATTATCAAGTTTAAGGGGATGTATCATATCAATGACATCGAGAAATTTCGTGACTTTAGTCTGAAAGTAGCCGAAGAAGACTTGGCTGATTTAGAAGATGGCGAATTTTACTACCATGAGATTATCGGCCTTGAAGTCTATGAAAATGATGTTCTGCTAGGTACGATTAAGGAGATTCTCCAGCCAGGAGCCAATGATGTCTGGGTGGTCAAACGTAAAGGTAAGCGCGATTTGCTGCTGCCTTACATTCCGCCGGTGGTGCTGGGAATTGACATCGAGCAAGGTCGGGTTGATGTAGAGATACCGGAAGGACTGGACGATGAAGATTGATATTTTGACCCTCTTTCCGGAGATGTTTGCGCCTTTGGAGCACTCGATTGTGGGAAAGGCGCGAGAAAAAGGCCTCTTGGAAATCAATTATCATAATTTTCGAGAAAATGCGGAAAAATCTCGGCATGTGGATGATGAGCCTTATGGTGGCGGTCAGGGCATGCTGCTGCGTGCTCAGCCTATTTTTGATGCCTATGATGCTATTGAAAAGAAGCAGCCGCGTGTAATTTTGCTGGATCCTGCTGGACGGACTTTTGACCAAGCCTATGCTGAGGAGCTGGCCAAGGAAGAGGAGCTCATCTTCATCTGCGGTCACTATGAAGGTTATGATGAGCGGATCAAGACCTTGGTGACAGACGAGATTTCGCTGGGTGACTATGTCCTGACCGGAGGAGAGTTGGCAGCTATGACCATGATTGATGCGACAGTTCGCCTGATTCCAGAGGTTATTGGAAAGGAAGTCAGTCACACGGATGACAGCTTTTCGTCTGGCCTCTTGGAGTATCCTCAGTACACTCGTCCCTACGACTATCGGGGCATGGTTGTTCCAGAAGTTCTCATGAGTGGTCATCACGAAAATATCCGCAAGTGGCGTCTCTATGAAAGTCTGAAAAAAACCTATGAGCGTCGTCCGGACTTGCTGGAAAACTATGAATGTACAGCTGAAGAAGCTAAAATGTTGGAAGAAATTCGAGCCAATAGTAAGGATAGTGAGCACTAGTTCTTTCTACGATGTAGCAAGATTTAGATATTGATTCCTGAAAGTCACGTTTGTGGCTTTTTTATTTGGATGAAGGGCTAGAAAATTTTTGAAAAAATTCAAACTTCCTTCTTGACAGAAAAAATAAAAAGGAGTATTATCTTAACTAGTTAATAAACCGGTTAACAAAAGAGGCTATTTTTGAAAGCATTCTTGGGAAAGAATGTTTTGAAAATAGTTATTTCTTTGAATGATTGCTAAACTGGTTAAGGAGTTGAAATGAAAATCAAAAAAGTTTTGATAGCTTTAAGTCTAGTCTTGCTGGGACTTGGCCTTACCGCTTGTAGTAAAAAGGAAGCAAGTGGTGCTGGCAGCAAACGCGGGCTCAATATTGTCACGAGTTTTTACCCGATTTATTCGATGGTCAAAGAAGTCTCGGGAGATTTGAACGATGTCCGGATGATTCAGTCGGGTGCAGGGATTCATGAATTTGAGCCATCAGCCAGCGATGTAGCGGCTATTTATGAAGCAGATGTCTTTGTGTATCATTCGCGGACTTTGGAGTCTTGGGCCGGTAGTCTGGATCCTAGCTTGCAAAAGTCTAAAGTAGCGGTCGTAGAAGCCAGCAACGGGATGCAGTTGGACAAGGTGGCCGGCTTAGAAGAAGTCTCTGCTGAGGAAGGGATTGATGAAAAGACCCTCTATGATCCACATACTTGGCTGGATCCTGAAAAAGTGGCAGAAGAAGCGCGACTCATCGCCCAAGAATTGTCCAAGCTAGATAGTAAAAATGCGGATACCTATCAGAAAAATGCTCAAAAATTTGCAGAGAAGGCAAAGGCCCTGAGCCAAAAATATCAAGGAGTCTTTAGCAGGCTAGATGAAAAAACTTTCGTGACCCAGCATACGGCCTTCTCTTATCTAGCCAAGCGTTTCGGTCTCAAGCAACTGGGGATTTCAGGGATTTCGCCAGATCAAGAGCCTAGTCCAAGGCAGTTGACGGAGATACAAGACTTTATCAAGACCTATAAAGTCAAGACGATTTTTGTCGAGAGCAATGCTTCTTCTAAGTTGGCCGAAACCTTAAAGAAGGCAACAGGAGTCAACCTAAAGATGCTAAATCCTCTCGAAGCAGATCCTGAAAATGATAAGACTTATCTTGAAAATTTAGAAGATAATTTAGAAATTTTAGCGAAAGAATTAAAACAATGAGGTGATGTATGAAAAAGAAATATATTATTAGTTCAGTTGCGGCACTAGCTACACTAGGTGTGTGCGGTTATGCGATTATGCAGTATCAAGCAGATAAGCCACAAGAACAAGCGACAAATCGTGTCGCTTATGTAGAAAAGAAATCTACAAATAAGCAGGACAATAAATCTCAAAAAGCCGAGAAATTGACACCTGAGCAGATTCAGGCCAAAGAAGGCATTACTGCTGAGCAGATCGTTGTCAAGATTACGGACCAAGGCTATGTGACTTCACATGGTGACCACTATCATTACTATAACGGCAAGGTTCCCTTTGATGCAATTCTAAGTGAAGAGTTGATTATGCGGGATCCAAATTATCAATTGCAAGAATCAGATATTGTCAACCAAGTGAAAGATGGTTATATTATCAAGGTTGCAGGAAAATATTACCTCTATCTGACCAATGCCAAAGAAACCAGCAATGTTCGTTCTGTTGATGAAATTGCACGGCAAAGACAAATTCATCCTAGCAAGGAAGAAGGCGAGGGCGGATCAGAAGCTAAATCGAGTCAAACTGTTAGCAGAAAAACGCAAGATTTCAGTCGTCCAAGTGCTGCCTACGCTGCAGGAAAGAGGACCTATCAAGCAGAAGGCACTGCATCGAGTCGGAGCAATGGCGCCTATACAACAGATGACGGCTATGTTTTCAGTCCATCTGATGTGATTTCGGATACAGGAGATGGCTTCCTTGTGCCACATGGCGGTCATATGCATTATATTCCAAAAAGTGATCTGTCGCCAGGTGAGTTAGCGGCTGCCCAAGCCTACTGGGATTCCTTGCAGCGAGGCAAGCAAGTAGCAACTCCAGCTGAAAATCCTAATACAGGAGGAGAGGCTTCTGCTCCTACAGGTAAAGCATCAGAAAATCAACATACAGGAACTGCGACTAAGCCAGCTCATCAAGCTGACGAGGGACAGACTGCTAAGCCAGCTCAAGGGTCCAAACCTGCCCAATCAGATGCTGGGCACGGAGCTAAACCAGCTGAAAAAGCAGAAGATGCACCATCAAGTTACCAAACCTTACTTGAGAAACTCTATCGTATTCCAAAAGAAAAACGCTATGTTGAAAAAGATGGTCTTGTCTTTGATCCAAGTAAAATTGTTAGACGGACCGCAGAAGGAGTGGCCATTCCGCATGGAAATCACTATCACTTTATCCCTTACAGCAAACTGTCTGCCCTAGAAGAAGAAATAGCTCGGAACATTCCTGTTGCTGGTCAGAAGACTTATCCTAAGGCTACTGCAAGTACACCAAGCCAGCCTAGTCAACCAGCAAATCCAAGTCAGCCAGCCAAACCAGCTGATAAAGATGAGCACGATCATGGTTTCCACGCTGAGCATGTCATCTCAAAAGATGAGGAAGGTTACGTTGTCCAACACGGCGGGCATGCACATTATTTCTTTAAAAAAGATTTGACCAAAGATCAGATTGCAGCGGCAGAAGCCAACCTGGCTAAGCACAAAGATTCAAGCCAATCCAGTCAAGTCAGCACAGAATATGACCGTTTTTCTCGTGACGCAAGTGACGAAGAGAAAATCGCTTATATTTCCAAGACTTATGGTGTACCGCGTGAAGCAATTAAGATTTCAAAAGGCTTCTTTGTCTTTAATAATCCGGATCAAGACTACGATCCGACACATATCCATCCATATGCTGTTCGAAAAGAGCATGTTCGGATTCCTTTAGAAACTGGAAATCCAGAGCTGGACTTCCTAAACGAGCTTTATACAACAGCCCTGCGTTCAGGTCTGTCTCCATACAGTATTCAGGTTGAAAATGGTCAGTTTGTCATTCCGCATGGCGATCACAACCACTACATCCGTGTCCAATCCAAAGGATTGAATCTAGGCTTGAAGAACAAAATCCCAGCCTTGCAATCAGCTTATCAAGCAGGATCCTATGATGAAAAGGCAGTTCTTGAAAAGGTGGATGCCCTCTTGGCAGCTAGCCGAACCATTTATGCTAAAGACTTGCTGATGCAACGTCGAATCGAGCTAGCTCTCGGTAATTTTGTAGAAACCATGAAGCAATTGCCAAGCAACTCAACAGAGGGATATTTGGCAAGCCTAGATCAATTTGATAAGCACTACATTCATGTTGATGAAAAAGCGAAAGCGGAAGAGCTGACCGAAGTTGATAAAAAATATCAAGAATTGGTTGAAAAGATCAAACGTTTGGAAACGGACAGCTACAATGTGAATAAAACCAGTTTGCTCGGTGAATTGCAGACAGCCAAGGTAGAAAAAAATCAAGCTAAGATGGCTGAGATTGAGCAACTATTGGAAAGTCTGCAAGATTATCAAGACCGAACAGGAGTGACCTCCGTTGAGTATCTCAAAGCTTTCTATCTTGCGGTTGATGATGCTCGTTTGCAGCCAGAACTTCGTAAGAAAGTTGCTGATTTGACGCTCAAGCTTTATAAATCTCAGGCCTTTATCGAAGCGGTCGATCTGAAAGCTCTTTTCTTGGAACTCTATCAAACCAAGCTAGAAGTTGACAAGGCTCTGGCAAGTGGCGAGGCTACTTCAGCTAAGGATAAAACGGTTCTGGATACCGAAAAGCTGGACGATCATAGCTATAAGGCGGCTATCTATGGTTTCTTGAAAGAATTGTACGGAGAATTTGCACCGCAGCCTACAGAGGAAATCTCAGAAGAAACTCTCCAAGCTCTCTTCCAAAAAGGCCAAGAACTTTTAGAAAAAGTAACGGATTCGACTCTGCAAGAAAATTATCAAAAGCAACTCGCAGCACTTGGTACTGATTTGCAAGAATCTCGCAAAGATAGAGAAACAATCTTAGCAGAAACGAAAACACTCTTGGCTCAGATCGTTGAAACCTTAAAAGAACAGCAAGCATCTGCAGCGCTCAAGGATAAAGAGACCTATCTGAAAATTTACAATTTGCTGATGTCCGCCCACAAGATGCTTGAGGAACAACAGGGGACGGATGAGCAATTTGCTAGGGTAGATGGTCTATTGGATAAATTATCTGATCCTAATGAGGACAAAGCAGCTCTGCTAACCGAAGCAGAAGCGTTCTTTAATCAACTTCAAGCCAACAGGCCAGCTCCGACTGAGGCTAAAACTGAGACGGAGGCTAGTCCGACTGAGGAGACTAAGGAAGAAAAAACTAGCGAATCTCCTAAAGAAACAGTGGAAGAGTCAAGCTCACCAGTTACTCCTGAAGTTGAAGAATCAAATTCAGCAGCTCCTTCAGAAAAAGAGGCTGAAAGTCAAGTGACACCAGAAGAAAATAAACAGTAAAGATTTTTTCGAAATAAATGGAATAAGGAGCGGAAGAAGCTAGAAAACGCTTTAAATCCGCTCTATTTCCACTTTATTAGGATGGAGCGTTCGATTTTTGTCATAGAATTGTAATAAAATTTCTATTTAAATGATATGGTTTTGACTGGTTTAACCAGTCATTTTATGTTAGTATTATAGCGTAGGACTAAAATATGAAATGATACATGTGCTATTAGAAGGAGATGTCTATGGACAAGAAAATTGGTAAATCCGTTGTAGCAACTGGCATTGCAGCGACAACGATTATTTCTGGTGCGCTCAGCCATCAGGTCAAAGCAGATGAACTCGTTGAGTCAACAGCGACAAAACCAAAGGCAACAGCAGTTACCGAGAAACCAATTACGGCAGCGGATGCAGCAGAAGCGAAGGAAAAAGCGGATGCTACCAAAGAAAATGTGAATCAACAGCAAGAACAAACCAAGAAAGCTGAAGCAGACCTTGAAGGAGCCAAAACAGCAGTTTCAGAGGCTCAAGAGAAAGTGGCTACAGCTACTGAAAATGAAAAGGCAGCAACTGAAGAAAACATTTCTCAAGCAGAGACTAGTGTTAAAAAAGCTGAAGAAGAAGTTGTAGCAAAATCAGAAACTGTCAAAGAAGCAGAAACTGCAGCCCAGGAAGCAGGTCAAGCAGTTAAAGACCAAGAAAATACCATTGCTGGCCAACAATCATTGGTGGATGTGGCAGAATCTGAGTTAAACAAAGCCAAAGAACCAGTTCATACGGAAACTGCGGCTGTAGAAACTGCTAAAAATCAAGAAAATCAAGCTCAGACAGCTGTGGAGCATGCTAAAAATGAACTAGCAAAAGCGGAACAAGCGGCAAGTGTTGCACCGCAAAATCAAGCAGAAATTCAAAACAAAATCAATCAAACTCAGGCTAACTTAGAGCAGACAAAGCAATTGATTACTGCAACAAACACAGAGTTGGTGCATGAACAGAAAAATGCAAGTACGGCGCCAGTTGATTTACGGAATACGACCTATTCGCAATTCTTAGAGGATCTTCGAGATAATTCGAACAACGAAGCTGTAAGAAATGCTGCAGCTGATGCTTTAGCCCTTTACAAACGTGGTCAGAATGAATTCAACATCACTGTTGGTTCAGATCCATCTAGCCCAGCTAGCTTGGAAAATAACTTGCAGGCCTTGGAATTGGTTAAGGCTATCAATGCTTACCGTCGTAATGCGGGCCTCCCAGAGCTTTTGGTGGATCCATACGCTAATGTTGCCAGCCAAATTCAGACCTTGTACTTTGAGAAGGAAAATTGGCACATGGGCAAGCTGATTGGCAATGAAAACGTAGCTATTAGCTTCGATCCTCAAGGTGCGGTTAATTTCTGGCATAGTGAAAAGGCCCTGTATCAGAAGATTGCTGCTCAATACGGCCTGCCAACTGATGAAAGACAACTGGATGCCAATGCCATTTATATGAAGGTGGGGCCTAACGTCTTTGCGCAAATCGGTCACTATGTCCAAATGATGGATAATAAGGCCAATGCTATTTCTGCTGCCTATGACACTCATCCAAATCAGTTTGGAACTCCGTACGGAACTTCGGAAGTTGGATTCCATAATGTTCGGAATTTCAATCAAAAAGTTAATAATGGCACATTGCTAACCGTTGAGGCGATGGAGAAACTTCTCCGCAGCGGTGGTAGTAGTGGGGCTGCTTCAAGTGCTAATGTGACAGCCTTGAAGAATCGTTTGGCAGAGTTGCAAGCGCAGAAAGTTAGCCAAGAGTCTAGCCTGAATCTTTTAAATAATCAGTTGACAGATTCATACAAGGCACAGAAAGATCGTGCGGCTGCTGTTGTAAAAGCCAAACAGAATCTTGAAGCTGCTGAGAAAGGTCTAGCCCTGACTCAACAAAACTTGTCAGATAAAAAGACTGCTTTGAAATCAGCGACAGCAAGAATCTCGTCTGCAATTTCTCCATATCAAGCTAAATTGCAAAAAGCTCAGGAAACCTTAGTAGAGGCTAAGAAACAGCTCGTAGCTTTGAAGACGGCTGAGGAGAACAAGAATAAAGCCTTAGAAGCAGCTAAAGCTGAATTGGTCGCTGCTCAAAATCGTGTAGCAGCGGCTCAGAAGAAAGTTTCAGATCTCAAAACAGCTCCACAACAATTGGAAAAAGCTAAGCAAGACTTGGCTGCAGCAGAGGCTGATCTGAAGGCTAAACAAGTTGTTGCTGAGACTGAGAATGCAAAATTAGTTGATTTGCAAACAGTCTACAATGAGTTGCTAGCAAATTACAATTATTTGTTAGATCTTCTTCCAAAAGAAGAGCGTCAAACCCTAGCATCGGCCACTACAACTACTTATCAGGCAAGTGGTGTTCATAGTGTTGCAGCAACAAGTGCAGCAAATCCAAGAACTTTGACTCCGAATGAAAATCCAATTTCTCAAGATGAGAAGGATGCGCAGGTTGAACCGACAGCAAACGTAGCTGCTCAAGCTCAGCCAAAGACTGATAATAATACTAGTGCTACACCAACGCCAGCAGCTCCTAAAGCTTCAGCTAACAAAGCAACTGTCCTTCCTAATACAGGAACGGAAGCTGATCAATTAGCTTTCCTTGGGATGACTCTCGGTGCAGCTCTTCTTGCGGGTGCAATCAAACATCGCCGCAGAAAAACTTTATAGCATATAAGGGTGAAGTGAGTGTTACAGCTCGCTTCATTTTTTATTGGTGAATTGGTTTGATTGAAAAGATTGTGGAAGAAAATTTTTTGAGACTCAAATAATTCTTAATTTAGCTAGAAAACATTCCTTTTATCTGCTTTTCAGGGGATATCATGTTATAATAGCAGAGGATTTTATACAAAGAGAGGAACTTATGACTAAAAAAGCTATTCTAATGATGACCTTTGGATCGCCAGAGGGTTATACTTTTGAGGATATTGCAGAATTTTTCACGAATATCCGTCGTGGTGTGCGACCTACTGATCAGGAGATTCAGCACCTTCATGATAATTATCAGCGTATTGGTGGCAGCCCCCTGCAACGCATCACGCGGACAGAGGTTGAGCTGGTGAAGGAAGCTTTAAAAGGAGAGTATGCTGTCTATTTTGCTAATAAATTTTCTCGCCCCTTTATTCCAGATGTTATTAAGCAGATGGAGGATGACGGGATTGAGGAATGTATCTGCTTGATTTTAGAACCGCATTATTCTTTTTACTCTGTCATGGGGTATGAAAAATTTATTACGAGCCAGACAATTAAATTTCATATTATCAAAGAATGGTATCAGGCTGAGGATTTGCTTCGCTTTTGGGAGGAAGAAATCAGGAAAATCTTGCAAACGCAAGTCAAAGATGAAAGTTTTAAGGTCATCTTCTCAGCTCATAGTGTGCCAGTTTTAGCGCTTGATTTTGAAGATCCATATATTGATCAGATTATTGAAAACTCACAGCTGATTGCACATCGGCTGGGCCTTGCTCCATCTGAGTATACCAATACTTGGCAGAGCGAAAGCGATATTGGATTGCCGTGGATCAAGCCAGATGTCTTAGAATATCTCCGAGATCAGACGACTCATCCGCAACATTATATCTTTGTCCCAATTAGTTTCATCAGCGAACATATCGAGGTACTGTTCGATAATGATGTGGAGTGTCAGGAATTGTGCCAAGAACTCGGTGTGGCTTATCATCGTCCACCAATGCCGAACACAGACTCCCGTTTGATTGATGCATTATTAGCAACTATTCGTCAGCATGAAACAGAAGAGCTTCGATACATGCATCCAGAAGAAACAACCTTTGACGAATTGGCCCCTTCAGAAGAAAGTAATCAAATCTTAAGCGAAACGGAAGAACTTCAAATGCCTGAATTTGTCAAAAAGTTGATAGAGAAAAAGGGCAGAGAAAATGTCAAAATGCCTTATTTCATAAAGAAAATGTTAGAAAAAAGGGCGCAAGAATCAAAGTAAGCCTAAGATCTACCAACCTAGAAATAAACATTTGCAACGAGGAATGATCATGAATTGTTAGGGAAGTGCATGTTCTAGGAAAATGAAAAGTTTCTATTGAAAAGATAGGATTTTGGAGAAATATGTCTACAAACAAGCTAATCCAATCCAAGCTGGAACTGTTGCCGACCAGTCCCGGCTGTTACATTCACAAGGATAAAAACGGTACTATTATCTATGTCGGAAAAGCCAAAAATCTGCGTAATCGTGTTCGCTCTTATTTCCGTGGCAGCCACGACACCAAGACGGAGGCCCTGGTTTCCGAGATTGAGGATTTTGAGTTTATTGTCACCGAGTCCAACATTGAGGCCTTGCTCCTAGAAATCAATCTAATCAAGGAAAATAAGCCCAAGTACAATATCATGCTCAAGGACGATAAGTCCTATCCTTTTATTAAGATTACCAACGAAGTCTATCCGCGTCTGATTATCACGCGCCAAGTCAAAAAGGATGGCGGTCTTTATTTTGGGCCTTATCCAGATGTCGGTGCAGCCAATGAAATCAAGCGTTTGCTCGATCGAATTTTCACTTTCAAAAAATGTACCAATCCACCTGCAAAAGTCTGTTTTTATTATCACTTGGGGCAATGCGAAGCCCATACGATTTGCAAGCGGGATAGCCAGTATTTCAAGAATATGGCTCAGGAAGTGTCGGACTTTCTCAAAGGTCAGGACGATAAGATTATCGATGAGCTCCGTGATAAGATGAATAAAACAGCTTCAGCTATGGAGTTTGAGAGGGCGGCCGAATACCGTGACCTGATTCAGGCTATTGGAACCTTGCGTACCAAGCAGAGGGTTATGGCTAAGGATTTGCAGAATCGCGATGTTTTTGGTTACTATGTGGACAAGGGCTGGATGTGCGTGCAGGTTTTCTTTGTCCGTCAGGGTAAGCTCATCGAGCGAGACGTCAATCTCTTCCCCTATTACAATGATCCCGACGAAGATTTCCTGACCTATATTGGCCAATTTTACCAAGAAAAGTCTCACCTCAAGCCCAATGAAATCTTAATTCCAGCAGACATTGATGAAGAAGCTGTTCAGGCTGTCGTGGATACCAAAGTAGTCAAGCCCCAGCGAGGCGAGAAGAAACAGTTGGTCAATCTGGCTATTAAGAATGCTCGGGTCAGCCTCCAGCAGAAATTTGATCTTTTGGAGAAATCCGTTGAGAAAACGCAGGGCGCTATCGAAAATCTAGGGAAGCTCCTTAACATTCCGACACCGGTTCGAATCGAGTCTTTCGATAACTCCAACATCATGGGAACCAGTCCCGTCTCAGCTATGGTGGTCTTTGTCAATGGTAAGCCTAGCAAGAAAGATTACCGCAAATACAAGATCAAGACCGTGGTAGGGCCGGACGACTACGCCAGTATGCGAGAGGTTATCAAGCGCCGCTATAGTCGGGTGATACGTGACGGGCTGACGCCACCAGATCTGATTGTCATTGACGGTGGACAAGGCCAGGTCAATATTGCTAAAGAAGTTATCCAGAACCAGTTGGGACTTGATATTCCCATCGCTGGACTGCAAAAAAATGACAAGCACCAGACTCATGAATTGCTCTTTGGTGATCCTCTGCAAGTCGTAGCACTGTCCCGCAATTCTCAGGAATTTTTCCTCCTCCAGCGCATCCAAGATGAGGTCCACCGCTTCGCCATTACCTTCCACCGTCAGATCCGGTCTAAAAATTCTTTCTCATCGCAACTCGATGGTATCGAAGGTTTGGGACCAAAACGCAAGCAAAATCTCATGAAACATTTCAAATCTCTGACTAAGATTAAAGAAGCCAGTGTCGATGAAATCGTCGAAGTGGGCGTACCGCGAGCAGTGGCGGAGGCTGTGCAGGCAAAACTCAATCAAACAGAACCATCGCGCCCCTTGTTAGAAGTGGCGGAGCCGATTGTAGGCATAGATTGAAAGAAAAATTTATCTGATTTTAGAGAGATTCAGATACAGCTTTCAAATACTCATCGATATTGCTCAACCAGATTGATGGAGGATATTTTTAGTGCCAGTAGTGAAAAGAGGTAGATTGTTAAGAATTTTCCCATTTAAAACCGATGGTGTCATAACTGAAATAGAACAATTGGAGAAAAATTATTCTATTTCCTTGCCTGAAAAATATAAAGAATTTTTATTAAAGTATAATGGCGGAGATACGATTGATACAAGATTTAAAATTGAGAAAATTCGTTCAGATATCCACTCGTTTTATGGTTTCTCATTGGCTAACCATTTTAGTAATTTTAACTATCTAGTCGAAAAAGGCTTTTTAGAAGATTTTATTGAAAATCATTATCTACCCATAGCTAAAGACAGTTTTGGTAACAGTATTCTAATTGGTGTCGGCGCTAGTACTTATAATAAAATAGGATTTTATGATCATGAAAAGCAAACGTATATCTCATTCACTATTGATTTTACTGAATTTCTAAAAAAGATAAAAAGTCCTGTTGTTCATATTCCATCCATTGAGGAGCGAATGAAAGAAATGGAAGAAATTGGAAGTCCTGTCGTAGTGGATGATGAGTTAAAAGCTTTATGGCAAGAAGAAATCGATGAATTTGCAGGCCGAGAGCAAGTGATTGTTAAGCTGTAATATTGATTTTTACTAGCTTTATTGCTATCTGACTTTCTAAATTGCCTCTGCTTTTGCGAGAGATGGGTAAAACAGTCTCAAAGGCATCAAGCCTTTTAACCAAAAGGGGAGTATGTTCAACAAAAATCGTAAACCAAAGATTGCGATATTGAAAAGAAGAGGAACATAAGATGAGCTTAATGATTCGAGCACTAGGTCATGCCAGCGATAAGGAAATAAAAGCTTTGGAAGAGAAATACGACCTAACTCTTCCAGACGATTATAAAAACTTTCTGAAAGAAAACAATGGTGGACGATGTCCTTCCTATGAGTTTGAAAATTCTATTGAGATACAGAACATCAATGAAGAAATTAATATTGATGTTTTATATGGGATTAAGACTGGCGTAAAAAACTCTGATATAGAAGATTGGACTGATGAATATTTAGATGATCTTTTTTCTAACTCAATAATTATAGGCAATTCCTTGCAACATGGTTTTCTAGTTTTCTGGTTGAGTGGTGATGAGGATGAAGGTATCTATTACTATGATGATACATATAATCTAGAAGCTTCAAGTGATGAAAACAATGCCTATTTTCTAGCTCGCACTTTTACCGAATTTCTAGAATTAGTCCAAAATTAATGTTAAAATGGGAGGGATTAGAATGTATGAACCGCACCCCAAAAGTTAGACAGAAAAAATCTAACTTTTGGGGTGCAGTTCAGTCTATGGTAGATTATATTGAAAATGTATCGAAACAAGAATGGATGGAAGGAAGAAAATATTTTTATGGTTTTGAAGTTAAATAAGTCCTTCAACTCGCTAAATTGCTAGCAATTTGGCAAGAAAGAAGAATAAAATGACAATTGAGAAAGAGTTGGAAAAAATAGTGGAAAACATTTCATTGATTCAAACGAGTCAAGCGGATGTGCCGTTTTCAGAAGAAACTCTAGAAGACTTTACAGACTATTTAAGGGACTACATTCCAAATCATGTAGGTTGGATACAAAAGGGAAATGAAAAGCTGGTTCAGTCTCTTACAAAAGACAATCAGTTGGACAGAGAAGCAATTTCACAGATGATAATAGGTCTACGCAATCTATCTTTGGATTTTGAGGAATTATGTGACATATTGCTTAAACTTTCCGATGAAATAGATAGAAATAGCTGAAATTCAAGTATACTGGCTATTCAAGAACAAAAAAGGAGAAAAAATGTTAAGAATTTTTCCATTTGATAAAACAGGTGTTTCAGAGGCAGTGGCTCAATTTGAAGAAAATCATGACATTTTGTTGCCGGAAGAATATAGAACCTTTTTACTAAACTATAAAGGTGGAAATGCCTTACAGACAAGCTTTAAAATAAAGAAAGAGAGTTCTGATATTCGAGCCTTTTATGGCTTTGGAAATGCTGATTACGAATACAATTTCCAGTATTTCCTTGACCATGATTTTCTATCCGATTATATCCAAGCTGGCTACCTACCGATTGCAGAAGATAGTTTCGGGAATTATATTCTTCTAGGAATTGCTAAACAAAATTATAATCTCATAGCATTTTTTGATCATGAAATACAAAAGATTATCCCCTTCCATCTTTCGTTTAAAGAGTTTCTGACTACTATAAAAAGTAAAGTGTGTAGGATTAAATCTATTGACGAAAGAATTCAAAAAATGAAAGAGGTAAATAGTCCAGTCATTGTTGATGATGAGTTAAAAGCTTTATGGCAAGAAGAAATCGATAGATATGCCGGTCGAGAGCAAGTGATTGTTAGGTTGTAGTCCTGGAGAGAAAAAATGATGTAAATAAAATAAGTTCGATTGAAGTATCAGAAATAGTAAACCAAGGTCTTCATTTTTATATACTTTCCATGTTTTCCGAGAGTTTTTGTTATACTAGTTTTATTGAACATTGATTTTTAACAACCTGCCTATTTTTCGAGAGGAAGATATTGTTTTGAAGTCAAATATTTTCCTGAATAGAATGAACTAAAGGACACTTATGAAACAATTATTGCAAGAATTAACAACCCTTTATTCAAAATTAAATTCCCATTATAATGAGCATTTAATAAATCCAGAAAAGATATCGGATGTTTATGATGATATTCATGAAGAGTTACAAGAAGATTTCGATAATCTTTCCAAAGGGCTTGCTACAATGAAAAATTTAGACTTAGAATCAATAGCTGATACTAATAATCAAGCCTACCTAAATGGGATGTATGATATCTATACTTCATTGCTCAATATTGAAAATTATGTAGCTGATTTAAGGGAGATTCACATTCAAATTTCAAAGAAGATTAGAGAAATCAATGGCGAAATTGTTGATGAAGATGTGATTGGCAGAGAAGATATAAAATGAGTTTACTCGGCGAATGGATAGATTTTAAAAAGGAGCAGTCATGCATAAATTTATTGCCAAAATAAAGTCAGATAGTAGCGATACGAAAATTTTGAAAATAATTAGAGATTTTAGCCATGAACCAATCGGAGTAATCAATGAAAAAATGAGTCATCATATGGCTGTACTTGAAACAGAATATCTGAATTTAGAGCGACTAAAGAGCTTTAAAAAGATAGTAGAAGAGATAAGAGAATTGGATGGGGAGCTTCAACTATTTCTGGATGATGAAAAGGTAAGCATACAATTTTTGAGTCATGTTATTGAGTCGCAGGAAGATACCAAAAATCAAATCGAGGAAGACGATTTCTAATCTGTTGGATGATGCGAAGTAATGGTTCCGACTTTCCAACATAGTAATAATGTAATAATGCGGAATTGTCCCCTCTTAGTCAAGATTGTGTCCTTTGAAGATAGAAGTAGATGATAAATATATAAGGAAAGTATAAAGTGAAAGAAGTATTAGAAAATTTGCATCAGGCATTCTCAACACTTAATGATAAATTTAATGGAAAACTGCTTGATCAGGAGAAGTTAGATGATTTTCTGGAGGACCTTCGTGATGACTGGGATTCAAGTTTCAAACAGTTAAGAGGTGGTCTTCAGATTTTGGAAAGTCAGGTTGAATCAATCGAATCTTCAAGAAACAGCGCCTATACAAAAGGGATTCTTGAAATTTTTTGGGGACTGAGACGACTAGAGGTTTTATTGGATGATGCGGATGACTTGCTGGTGGACTTGAATAAGAAATTGATGTTTGAAAGTGGAGAAATATCCGAGGAAGAATTCCTAGATGATGGAATCCTAAATGTTAAATATCTGGATAAAGATAATGACTCAGACTAAATCAAGTTGTTAGAATAATTAAAGATAGGTTGACCGAGTGAAGGAATGTTTAATGGAAGATCTTTATAAAGGAGCGAATGGTGTCAATAATCTACGCAAAGATCAAAATGTCAGATAATATTTTACAGGCATGTAAAATAATTAGGAAACATAGCACTTTGCCAATTGGTGAAATCAAGACAAAAATAGAAAAAAATGAGATTTTGTTAGAAAGTGATTATCTGGATCTAGACCAGTTAATAGTGATGCAAGAAATTCTCGCTAGTCTCATAGGTTTAGGTGCAGAAATTAACTTGTATAAAGGACAAGCTGAAGTGGATATGGGATTTCTAAATAATAGCATTGAAACCTATATAAATATTGCTGCTGATAGAGAAAAACTAGATGAACTCATGTTCGATTGTGAGGGATAAAAGCTATAAGTTTTAGCATCAGTAGCATTTTTAGAATGAACCTAGAATTTTTAATAGCACAACTTTCAGGATTTCAGTATAAATAGAGGTGAGAATATGGAGACTGAAAATACAGTATCAATTTGGGTTGGAAATTTTGCAAGTAGGGAAGAGTTGGATACCTATATCGACTTAAGGTATGATGATGACGGAGAAATTGTCAGTTCCAAGTTTTATGATGCTTTTCAAATTGATATCGATGATATTGACGAATACCTAATCGAAAAAGAATATCTTGATTCAAGATTTTTAAATGTATATGAACATCTAATCGGAGCCTCATATGCAGATGTTGTCATAGATAATTTAAAGAAGATTGAAGATGACTTTGCTATACCTAGAAGTAATGCCATTATTTTACTTTACAATTATAAATATTGTGGGCAAGTCAAAGAGCAGCCCAATATCAAATTTATTGCGACAGTCAATTATAGATAGGTAGAGGAAAATGAATGAGCTAGTAACGAGATATATCAACTTTTGTGAGAACTTAAATCAGAACTGCAATGGCAGTCTTTTAAGTGGTGGCAGGCTAGATGATTTAAAAAACTGTGAAAAAGCTATAAATGAATGTTTAAATCAATTAAATAGTGGGCTTAGCTTGTTAGAAAAAAAGAAAAATGAAATTTCATCATCTCAAGATCCCTCTTATACCTCTGGATTTGTAGATATCTTTCTAGCTCTAGACGGTCTGGAGGAATCATTTTCTGAACTCAAACACTTTTCAATAGCAATGAATAAACACTTTATGTATGAAAGTGGAGAAATATCTGATGAAAAATTCCTAGATGATGGTATTTTAAATGTAGAAATAGTGGATGCAGGAGATGAAGAATGAAGCTAGATACTAGAGTTGAAAAAGCCTTGCAAGATATAAATTTTGTAGAGAGATATGAAGCATTGTCCCATACATTTAGTAGGAGTAGAACTCCTAAAGAAGAAGCTTTGGATTATTATGACGGCGATTTTTTGATGGAAATAGTCAATTCTTTAGGTTATGAAGTGAAATTTAGTAAAAAAGAGTATTTTTTCTCGCTAAAAAAGGAAAAAAATGGTCAATATGAATTCGGCTTTAAGTTTTCTTTGGAATATGGAATGGTAGAGTTCATCTGGGATTTAAAAGATTCGAACCAAAATGTCTTGCTAGGGACTAATTTATTTACCATTATAAGATTGCTAACTTCACCAGACAATAAGATAATGGATCCCATTGTTTCCGACTATGTTGATTTTCGAGACGTCATGAAAATCGCCTTTGATATGTATGAGGATTTCAAGCAAGCATTTTTGAAAGCTGCTGCAGGAGATGAGGGATGAACTTAGATACTAGAATTAAACAGGCTTTAATCGACATCAACTTTGTAGAGAGATATGAAAAATTATCGACATATTATAGCCAGAAAAGAACTCCGAAAGGTCAAGAATTAGATTATTTTGATGGTGATTTTCTGATGGAAATTGTGGAATTATTAGGCTACAAAGTTCGGTATGATAAACGAGAACGCTTTTTCCATATTGATTTGGAGGAAATCGGAAATTTTCGCTTCGGCTTCCATTTTGCTTTTGAACGAGGAAGGCTGGAATTGATTTGGGTCATCTATGAGGGAAATAAAGCCATCATGGGCAGTCCCTTTGCATCTTATGCCAAATGGTTAATCTCAAGAGATTATATTATACTGAAGCCTGTGATTTCCAGTTATGATGATTTTGAACAGGTCATGAAAATCGCTTTTGAAATGTATGAGGATTTCAAGCAAGCATTTTTGAAGGCTGCTGCAGGAGATGAGGGATGAAGCTAGACACTAGAATTAAACAGGCTTTAATCGACATCAACTTTGTAGAGAGATATGAAAAATTATCGACATATTATAGCCAGAAAAGAACTCCGAAAGGTCAAGAATTAGATTATTTTGATGGTGATTTTCTGATGGAAATTGTGGAATTATTAGGCTACAAAGTTCGGTATGATAAACGAGAACGCTTTTTCCATATTGATTTGGAGGAAATCGGAAATTTTCGCTTCGGCTTCCATTTTTCTTTTGAACGCGGAAGATTGGAATTAATCTGGGTTATCTATGAGGGGAATAAAGCCATCATGGGTAGCCCCTTTGCATCTTATGCCAAATGGCTAATATCAAGAGACTATATCATTTTGGATCCCGTAATTTCTGATTACGTTGATTTTAGAGATGTCATGAAAATCGCTTTCGAAATGTATGAGGATTTCAAGCAAGCCTTTTTGAAGGCTGGCTGCAGGAGATGAAGAATGAAATTAGACACTAGCTTGAATGCAAATCAATTTTCTAGAGCTATGATAGCTTTTTCAGCGTCCTAGATTCAGAAAGGAATCGAAATGGAATTTACTCTTAATCTCGATCTTTTGCAATTTATGCGAAAATTAACAGAACCGCTAGAAACATATATAAGGAACTCGTATTATAAGGAATATGTACATGAAACGTTAGAAATCGCAGGCCGATTTATTGATAGGCTTAGTGAGTCCGACCCAGACTTTCTGTATGATAGATTGGAAAATTTAGACGAGGAAGACATCCTAACCTATTCGGAGCTGGATAGAAGCACTGATCCAGCTGTGTGGAGATGTATCGATGCTTTCATTGCCTTAGTAGTTTATCATTCATACAAAGCTGTTGGACAGCGGTATTTGCCCCAAACCATAGAGTGTGTTGATGAAGATACGCTCGAAGACTATTTTATTCATTATAAACAACTGGTTAAAAGGTATAGTGACATTGCAAGGAGAACGAAATTGCTTGAGGAGGAAGCGAGCTTCCTAGATCCGTCTGTTAGCAGTTATTTAGAATTTTTGTTTGAGGAGTAAATGCGAGCATATGAATACCAATCAACTTTATCTCATGCTGGTCTATTCAGAAGCTATCTTAATCCATATGGAAACAGAATATAAACCACAAATTCGAGTTGCCTTGGATGCTTGCTGGAGTTTTGTGGAAAATAAAAACAAAACGGGCAAAGAGCTTTATAGTCTGCTAGATGCTGGAACCGATTTTAAGGGAATTTTCATCTATATGCAATTAGACGAGAATGAGGCTAATATTCCATCTTGGGACAATATTAGCTATGCAATCGGAGCAACTGCTAAAGAAGCCTATCTACTGGACAATCAGCAACTGCCTTCCCCTTTGGAAAATATTGATTCAAGCTTAATAGACTTATTTATTGCGAATTTAAAAGAAATCAATATCGATTTTTATAATCATCTTGAAGAAATTAAGGGCTTTGTGAAGAATGATTGTCCGCCTTCAAAAAATACTGCCTTGCAAACATTGGAAAGATTAGGATTATTAGAAGGGAGTTGACGTTTGAAATGGATAATCGACAAATTCAACAAATATCTGATATTTTGTATGCTGAAAGCAATGCTAAAGCTGTGGCGAGCCTTGAGCAGCTTCAAACGGAGGATGAACTGTTTGTCTTGCTGGACAGTTTTAACTGGAATAATGGATTCGAAGTGCCAAAAGCAGTGCTTAATCATTCCAAGTGTAGTCTTTCAGTGGCTTTATTAGCTTTTTATCGTGCAGATGGTATCAGGTATTTACTTGAGGGAGAGGCAGCCTTTGCAAATTCGCTATCAAAGGAGTGGGAAGGTTTTGTAAAAGATGTCTATGCTAAAATACTCAGAGGGCAATTTCCAAGTGGAACTATCTCTTTTCAGCCTGAAACAACGACGATTCAAAAATTTAAACTAAAAAAATTAAAACCAGAAATTGATGAACGATTCCTTGAAGGCATTTCGGGCAAAGATTTGAATGTAGTCATTTAATGAAAAAATGGTAGAACCATCCAAGGGACTAGGGATGGTTTTTACGTTTTCTGAAATATTTTGTTATACTAGATTCAAACTTAGCAATCGTTCGTGAAGGAGTAAATATGAACCATAAAATCGCGATTCTCTCTGATATACATGGGAATACCACGGCCTTGAAGGCAGTTCTGTCAGATGCTAAAAGACAGGAAACGACAGAGTATTGGCTTCTGGGAGATATTTTTCTTCCTGGTCCAGGCGCAAATGACTTAGTCGCCCTGTTAAAGGACCTTCCTATCACAGCGACTGTCCGTGGAAACTGGGATGATTGTGTATTAGAGGCTTTAGATGGGCAATATGGCTTAGAAGACCCACAGGAAGTCCAGCTCTTGCGTATGACGCAGTATTTGATGGAGCGAATGGATCCCGATCAGATCGCTTGGCTACGGAGTCTGCCTATGGTTGCGAAGAAAGAAATTGATGGGCTACGTTTTTCGCTCTCGCATAATTTGCCTGCCAAAAACTATGGGAGTGACTTATTGGTTGACAATGATACGGAGAAATTTGACCAGCTGCTTGATGATGAAACAGATGTGGCAGTTTACGGTCATGTCCACAAGCAGTTGCTTCGCTATGGCAGCCAAGGGCAGCAAATTATCAATCCCGGTTCGATTGGCATGCCCTATTTTGATTGGCCAGCCTTGAAAAATCACCGTGCCCAGTATGCCTTGCTAGAAGTTGAAGACGGGGAACTGGTAAACATCCAATTCCGAAAAGTCGCCTATGATTACGAGGCAGAGTTGGAATTGGCCAAAGAAAAAGCTCTTCCTTTCATCGAAATGTACGAAGAATTACGTCGCGAAGATAACTATCAAGGCCATAACCGAGAATTATTGGCTTACTTGAATGACAAGTATGGTTACGTAGAGGATGTTTGGCAGTTTTTTCAGATAGGCGTACCAAAAGAAAATGAAAGTTGAAGAGAGAGCATTGAGTTTTGAAGGAAGGGCTTAGATGTTTGAGAAGATTAAATTAGAGCCTTTAAACCAGTTTTATCCAGTGAAACTAGATGAGATTAAAAATAGTGAATCAAAGCTAGCTATTCAAATCCCTGAGCTCCTCAAGGAATTTTATGTAGAAGTCGGATATGGCTTTCTTAAAAGCAAGGTGGACAATATAAATCGCATCATGGATCCAGAGTCAGTATTAGACTTTAGGTTGAGGCAATATGATTTTGAGTTTTATCCAGATATTGAAATCTACAAGCAATTTGAGGAAGATAAATTAGTTTTCTTTGAAGCCAATGAAGTAGCACTGCTATCTATCGGATTTGCTGCTGAAAATAAGGGAAAAATCTACTATTATGATAAGGAAATTGCTCCTAATTTAGTAGATCTTCTAGAACGGCTCATGGAAGATGATACCTTCTATTATGACTTGATATAGCTGGAGTTTTTTAGCGAACAGAAAGAAATACCGATTTTTATAATCATGTTGAAAAGGTCGAGTGCATAATCAATAGTATCGACTAACTTCAAAAGATAATGAACTAGATAGGATGATGACAATGACACAATTTGAAGATAAATTTATGGAAGTTCAGGCTAGCATGGTTTCGTTAGCAATGGAATATGTACAAGATCAGGCAGATAAAATATACATTTATGCAATAGCAGATAGTTTATATAGTTTTAATTTGTTTTATGAAATAAAAGGGAACGTTGTACATAAACACTTGGTAAATAATTTCTTACCAGATGATTCTCAAGTTGATATCGATCTACAATCAATCTTACTGAGAGAAGGTATCAAGGATGTAGAAAATATGATTAAAATTTGCCAAGAATACAATCGCGAACATCCAACTGAAATGTGGTTGATTTATGACGCTCAGAAAAACAGGCTTGAAAGTCGTTATAGCTATGAAGGACGTTATGAGAAAGATGATGACTTAGAGCTACTGCCTAGTATAGAGTTTGAAAAGTGGTTTGAGGAAGTGCAAGGCCAATAACTGTTTTCGATAATGAAATTACATTAGATTGATGAAGCAGTGGAAAAATACTGCATAGAAGGTAAGAGAGATTTTAGTGGTCAACTAGTTAACGAACTTGGAGAATAAAGGGAACAATGAAATTGAATCATCAAATTTTCGGTAGCATAGAATTTAATAATGGCTGGACAAGGCCTATTTCTATAACGATGTTTGGTAAGCAGCATGTTTTAGAGATAAATATTGATGCAGATGAAGATGCAGAATTCGAAATCAACCAAGAAAAAGCCTATACATTTTTTCAAGAACACTTAGATGAAATTGTAACAGAGGTTAATTCTGCTATTTTATCATACTATAATCGTGAAATATCAAATATTGTCTCCAGTTTTACAAATTTAGCTGAAAAACAATATTTTTTAAATAAAACTGGAGATGAGCAGCAAATTTATTCTCTGTTGCAGCCTAAGCAAATCATGTTTCCTCTAACCTTTGATGAAAGTGTTGAAGAATTTGGCTTTTTATGTGATTGTGATTGGGACAAAGAAAATGGTATAGGAATAAAATTTACCAATGGCCTTTTGTCTGAAATTGGCTATCAAGATATACTTCTATAAGTATACAATCCATAAATTTGTCTATCTTTTATATTTATTGACTAACAAGCACCTAGTCACATTTATCACATGCTTTTCAGCTTCAACCGTCCTATGGAAGACTTGTTAAAGATTTTAGAAAAATCCAAAATTTAATGGGAGACAGAGTTATAGCCGTTTAGAAGATGGGGAGAAAGGAAATCAAGCACGAATATGAATTGGTTACATTACAAGGGAATTTCCATGGATATAATAGAAAGTGTGGAGCATAGATTGCAGATTAGTCTACCAGATGATTATAAGCAAGTCGTGCTAGAATATGATGGTGGCTATCCTAGTCCCAATCGTTTTAAGGTAGTCAAAAATATAGAAATTTTCAACAATTTAATCAGCCTAGATAAAAATGAATACAATAATATATATGAAATTCTTGAAGATTTACAGAATCGAATAGGAAATCAGTTGATTCCCTTTGCAGAAGATGGTTTTGGAAATTTATTATGTTTTGATGATTCAGCTGATAAACACATCGTTTTTTGGAATCATGAAAAGAACTATGATGAATTTAAAGAAGCGACCTTTGTTTGTTCCAGTTTTTCTAGTCTAATTGAGAGTCTTTTTTAAGAAATATAGACTTTCTATGTACTATCCTTCTTAGTAAAAGATATCGACGTACCAACAGTGAGATTTTAAGGATGATGAGAAAAGGACAGAACAGGTTATAGAAAGGTTACTTGAATGGTAGAATATGAAAACAATAAACTAATAGTGAATGGTGAAATTACTAGAACTTTTCAGTTTGCTATACGAGATCTAATAGAAGTAGATGAGGAGTGTATTGTTTTATTAGAAATACCTTTTGATAGTTTGGAGAAAAATAATATTATCAGACTTGATTGTAGAGGAACTGTAGTTTGGACCATTGCTAACAGTGAATACAGTAAGCTGACTTATCCTTTTGAACAGATGATTTTGAGAGATGGCTGGCTTTATGCGACGGATTTTTACGCTAGAAGATGCAAAATTGATATAAGATCAGGAAAAATAGTGGATGTGTCTATATTCAAATAATCATCTGAAATTATTTATTCCTAGGAAGGTGAATCGCAATAATGAATCAAAATCATAAAGCATTATTTAGAATCAAAGAAATGAACTTGTTTGCTTCCATTTATGGGTGGCTTGCGATATTAATATTCTTTTTCCTATGAATAGTAATAATAGCAGGAGTGGTGGAGTTTGGTATTCTATGGAGCATGCATGGAAAGCTAAATTAAATGATATTCCTCCTGAAGAATTAATCAGATAAGGAATAAACCAGGAGGTTAAAAATGTTTGAAAATCAATTAAGCCAATTGTTTAATGATATAGCAAATAATGTAAATCGTATGATTCCGGTAACGTGGAATGATTTCTACTTTAATGTTGAGTTAAAGGAAGGGGACGGAGAAGTTTTTTTCTATTTTAATACGAAAGAAAGTCCTGAAAAATATATTTTCTCACATGATATACCAGTAATTTATGATATTCCATTTTCCGAATATATGGACTCCTTTAATCAATTAATGAGTATTTCTAGAAATATTTTAAAGGTTTTAGAAGATAATAACCAACCTAAATGGTATGCAATGGTTTTAATAGTAAAATCTCGGAAGCAATTAAAAGTTGAGTTTGATTACACTGATTGGTTTGCCAGTCCCTTTACCTCTAATCAAAGGTTGTCTTTTTTTAAACATAAATGTTTAGGAGAAAAACTTGAAAATAATGATTTATTTCAACTTTTTAAAGAAATGGAACAATATAAAAGACAAAGCTAAATATCTACGACGAACGCTTGAGGGAGTTGGAGTACTTCCCATATGATTTGTTGGTGCAGGGAGATTAAGCCTAGAAAGGGAGTTAATATATGATAAGAGATAAACATAAAGATCAAGCGTATTTTGAAAAGCGTTTGAATCGGCTACAAAAACGTTTAAAAGAAGATGTCGAGATGACAGATGAAATTGCGGAGAAGTATTTGTTGCTCCATTATCAAGATTTGGTTTTGGATAATGAAGAACTAGTGAAACTTTCCTATTCTATAGGGGGTTCGAAAGAGGAGATTTTTCCCTATTATCAAGGGGTTTTTTCTAATTTGAAACTCATTGCCTCAGAGGGAGTTCCATTTGACTTGGCAGTTAATATTTTTGCCTTGGGGGTTCTTTACAGTGAGCGCAAGGAAGAGTTTTTGGATGATTTAAAGGCTATTTATGAGCAGATAGACCACACAGATGGCTTGATTGAATACTACATGGTTTATTTATTCCATGATAAGATAGTTCCTTTCCATTCGATTCTAGAGTATCAAAATATGATTGAGGATACTTATGAGAGTGTAGCCAAGGCGCAAGGCTTCTGGTACTATAGTCATTCAGATGAACCTTGGTATGGAACACATAAGTATGACAATAGAGGTTATGATGGCTACTGGAGTTTTGACACCGCCGCAACTTGTAAGATTAAAGGGATTTTCGACGAACGCTTGAAGGAGTTGGAGTATTTTCCTTATGATTTGTTGGTGCATAGAAAGTAGCCCATAGAAAAGGAGTTAATACATGTTAAGAGATAAAATTCAAACAGATGAATATTTTCAAGAAAATTTTGTATGGTATTCTAAAACATTACAGAGAAAAATAACGGAATTTCCTGATATAAATCCAGAATATTACGAGCACCATTTTAGATCTATGGTTATTAATTATGAAGATTTATTAAGAGTTGGCTACTCTCTAGGGAAGGATGTTCAGGAGCTCTTCCCTTATTATCAAGGAATCCTCTCCAATTTAAAAGAAGTCGCCTCCGAGGGAGTTTCCTTTTATCGTGCGGTTGATGTCTTTGCCTTGGGAGTTCTCTATAGTGAGCGCAAGGAGGAGTTTCTAGATGATTTGAAGGATATCTATGCGCAGATGGACCATACAGATGGCTTGATTGAGTACTACATGACCTATCTATTCCATGATACGATTGTTCCTTTCCATTCGATTTTAGAGTATCAAAATATGATTGAAGATACTTATGAGAGTGTCGCTAAGGCCCAAGGTTTCTGGTATTATAGCCACTCAGATGCTCCATGGTATAACAATCATACAAAAGATACTTACGTAGGCTACTGGAGTTTCGACACTGCCGCAACCTGCAAGATCAAAGGAATCTACGACGAACGCTTGAAGGAGTTAGAGTACTTTCCATATGATTTGTTGGTGCAGGGAAAGTAACCCATAGAAAAGGAGTTAACACATGATAAGAGATAGAATCAAAACGGAGGAATACTTCCAAGAAGCATTTGAATGGTACACGGGATCATTACAACGGAAGATAGAACAATTTCCTGATATAAATCCAGAGTATCATGAGCATCATTTTAGATCCATGGTTATTAACTATGAAAGTCTATTAAAGGTTGGTTATTCTCTAGGGAAGGATGTTCAGGAGCTCTTTCCTTACTACCAAGGGATCCTCTCCAACTTAAAAGAGGTTGCCTCCGAGGGAGTTTCCTTTTATCGTGCGGTTGATATATTTGCATTAGGAGTTCTTTATAGTGAGCGCAAGGCAGAGTTTCTGGATGATTTGAAGGCTATTTATGAGCAGATGGACCACACAGATGGCTTGATTGAATACTACATGATCTATCTATTCCATGACAAGATAGTCCCTTTCCATTCGATTTTAGAGTATCAAAATATGATTGAGGACACTTATGAGAGTGTAGCCAAGGCGCAGGGTTTCTGGTACTATAGCCACTCGGATGCTCCATGGTATAACAATCATACAAAAGATACCTATAAAGGTTACTGGAGTTTTGACACCGCCGCAACTTGCAAGATTAAAGGAATCCACGACGAACGCTTGAAGGATTTGGAGTATTTTCCTTATGATTTGTTGGTGCATAGAAAGTAGCCTATAGAAAAGGAGCTTACACATGATAAGAGATAGAATCAAAACTGAGGAATACTTCCAAGAGGCATTTGAATGGTACTCTCAATGTTTACAGGAAGATATAGAAGATTATGAAAAGGAAAAACCCAAAGATCTCATAAGTCATTTTAGGTTCATGGTCATTAATTATGAAGATTTATTAAGAGTTGGCTACTCTCTAGGGAAGGATGTTCAGGAGCTCTTCCCTTATTATCAAGGAATCCTCTCCAATTTAAAAGAAGTCGCCTCCGAGGGAGTTTCCTTTTATCGTGCGGTTGATGTCTTTGCCTTGGGAGTTCTCTATAGTGAGCGCAAGGAGGAGTTTCTAGATGATTTGAAGGATATCTATGCGCAGATGGACCATACAGATGGCTTGATTGAGTACTACATGACCTATCTATTCCATGATACGATTGTTCCTTTCCATTCGATTTTAGAGTATCAAAATATGATTGAAGATACTTATGAGAGTGTCGCTAAGGCCCAAGGTTTCTGGTATTATAGCCACTCAGATGCTCCATGGTATAACAATCATACAAAAGATACTTACGTAGGCTACTGGAGTTTCGACACTGCCGCAACCTGCAAGATCAAAGGAATCTACGACGAACGCTTGAAGGAGTTAGAGTACTTTCCATATGATTTGTTGGTGCAGGGAAAGTAACCCATAGAAAAGGAGTTAACACATGATAAGAGATAGAATCAAAACGGAGGAATACTTCCAAGAAGCATTTGAATGGTACACGGGATCATTACAACGGAAGATAGAACAATTTCCTGATATAAATCCAGAGTATCATGAGCATCATTTTAGATCCATGGTTATTAACTATGAAAGTCTATTAAAGGTTGGTTATTCTCTAGGGAAGGATGTTCAGGAGCTCTTTCCTTACTACCAAGGGATCCTCTCCAACTTAAAAGAGGTTGCCTCCGAGGGAGTTTCCTTTTATCGTGCGGTTGATATATTTGCATTAGGAGTTCTTTATAGTGAGCGCAAGGCAGAGTTTCTGGATGATTTGAAGGCTATTTATGAGCAGATGGACCACACAGATGGCTTGATTGAATACTACATGATCTATCTATTCCATGACAAGATAGTCCCTTTCCATTCGATTTTAGAGTATCAAAATATGATTGAGGACACTTATGAGAGTGTAGCCAAGGCGCAGGGCTTCTGGTACTATAGCCACTCAGATGCCCCATGGTATAACAACCATACCAAAGATACTTACGTAGGCTACTGGAGTTTTGACACTGCCGCAACCTGCAAGATCAAAGGGATCTGCGACGAACGCTTGAAGGATTTGGAGTACTTCCCTTATGATTTGTTGGTGCAGGGAGATTAGAAAACCAAGCTTTTTATCTGAAAGAATAGCTTGATTGCTAGAAGGGGGATAAAAATGAGGATCCATTCAGATGTGATAAATGAATTAATAAATATAGACTTTTTGAAGGAAGAAAGAGAAACAAACATACAGATTACTCAGTTAAAGACGGTAAAAGAAGCGGAGAAGAATATTAATAGTTTACAATGGGAGAATTTTGTGTTAGAGAAAGGTGGTGATTTTAGTGTTTATATTTTTAAAAATCATAGTGATATTCATAAGCACTGGAACTCACTGGGAATTAGCGCAAAAGAGGAAATCGTTCCTGAAATTGAAGCACGATTAGACAACCTGATTGCGGAAAGTAAACTTCTTGCATCCATGAAGGATCAGATTAAATTTGATATCATTGGCATAGCTAGGTACTTGACCATTAAAAGCGTGGTTCCCCAAGCTGAGTCAACATTTTTCGATGATTTGTATGCTTTATATCAAGCGGGCTACATTCCTTGTGGTTATACCAAGGGACACTATAAGGTTTTATAAGAAAAAAATATAAAAGAAAACCTTGTTAGCTTATGACACTATTGACTAGAAGTGACTTAGAAGCTAATTGATTCTCAGTGATTGGAAATTTAAGCAGTTTTATCGAATTAAAGATTTTATAGAATAGGAATGTAACAATGACACAATTTGAAGATAAATTTATGGAAGTTCAGGCTAGCATGATTTCGTTAGCTCTGGAATATGTCCAAAATCAAGCAGAAAAAGTATATATTTATTGCATTTCGGAGGGAGCATTGCAATCATATAAAGTTTTTTATAAGATTAATGGTATTGTAATTGAAATGGATAAAGTTAATGAAGTTGTGGCAAAAAAAGTAGATGATTCAGATAATATGGCATTCGCTCTATTGAGATATGGAGCTGAAGATATACAAAAATTGATTGATGTTTGCCAAGAATATAATCGTGAACATCCAACTGAAATGTGGTTGATTTATGATGCACAGAAAAACAGTCTTGATAGTCGCTATAGCTATGAAGGGCGTTATGACAAGGATGAAGAATTGCTTCCACGACTAGAATTTGAAAAATGGTTTGAGGAAGTAAAAAGCAAGCAACTGTAGGAGAATAAGATGAGCCAATTTGAAGATAAATTTATGGAAATCCAGATTGACATGATTTCGTTAGCTATGGAATATGTCCAAAATCAAGCAGATAAAATTTTTATTTATTGTGTTGCTGATGGTTTTTATAGCTTTGATGTATTTTTCAAAACTAATAATCATTATCTGGATAGAGATGAGATTGCGGGTTACCTTCCTAATGAAATAGATAGTTCAGATGAAATTCAGTTTAGTCTACTAACAATAGGGGCACAAGATATAGAAAGAATGGTTAAGCTGTGCCAAGAATACAATCGTGAACACCCAACTGAAATGTGGTTGATTTATGATGCACAGAAAAACAGCCTTGATAGTCGCTATAGTTATGAAGGACGTTATGACAAGGATGAAGAGTTGCTTCCACGTCTAGAGTTTGAAAAATGGTTTGAAGAAGTGAAGAACAGCACTCAAGCTTAATGCTTGCGACAATCTCTAGTTGAATGATAGAAAAGTAGAGGCAAAATGCTTTCCATGCGACCAAGTGTGTGGTGGGGCTGTTTTTGAAAAGTAAAAAATAAAGAAAGTTGGAGACAGATGGGGCTGAATTTTGATAAGCATAAAGAATATTTGGAGAAGGATATCCGTGCAGAACTCCAGAAAAAATTTGGAACTGCTTTTGAAATAGAAGGCATTTATGATATTGTCTTGAGTTCATACTGCCCGACTTTTCTCTTTAAAATTAATCTAGAAGATTATAAAGAAAAATTGGATATTTTAGTAGACGGCAGCGATTTACACTTGAAGTGGGGTGAAAAGCCTACATACGGGATACAATACAAGTATCTGCCAGAAACCTTGGAGGAAGGACTGGGAAGAATAAAAACCTACCTAGATCAGCCAGAACAGATTTTTCTTGAACCTCTTACTCCCGAAAATAATTATCTGAAAATACGAGCTATTGAAGCGATGATTGAGAATATTTTTGATGGGAAAACGGAAACGGATAAGTGGGAAAAACCTGCTGAAAAGGGCGAAAATTATCGAGTCATTATTACAAGCATCTTACCTTGCTACAAAGCTTCTTTTACTCTAGAACTACTAGAACAAGATTTTATTGTGAGAGATATTGTCCCCTTAGATTCTAGTGTAGGAAGTCAAGAATTGCTGCTTGATTGTCCAGTCCAGCTAAATTCCTCTAATTTATCCTCTTTTCTGAGCAAGTGTAAGACTTATTTAGAAGAATATTTAGAAAAAGACAAATCTAGCATAAGTTTTTCTATGGATTCTATGTCTGATTTAGAGCAGATTTTAAAGGCTCCCCTTAGTCTGGATACGGTTGATACAAAGGTTTTAGAAATACAGAAAATTATAGAAGAGCTGTTTTTAGGTAATATTGAATTTGACAAAACGACGAAGGAAATGGATGGTGACTACCTTTATAGGGCCTATTTCTTTGTAAGATCTAGATTTTATCGGGTTTCTTTCACGATTACGTTGATTGGACAGCACTTTTACATCATGGTGTCACTTCCAGATCATCCAGAATTAAGAGAGAAATGGACGTTACGCGGGTATCCCTACAAACTAACCGCAGCAAATCTGAAGTTAGTCTTAAAAGAAGTGGTGGGGTATGGTCTAAAACATAAGCCGCAGATTGAAAATGAGGTGGTTCAGGAGATTCAAGCAAGTCGAGAAGTAACTGAACCTACAGCAAAAATTCAGACTCAAGAGAGAGAAGCTAAAGACGGTGGCAAAGAGCAGGCAGATAAACGGGCTTACTTAGGATTGAGAAAGCTCTGGAAACTGCAGGTTTTCATGTTCTTTATCTTGATGATTATAGCTTTTGGCTTAGAGATTTATATGGCTAGGTCAGGCTATAAAGCCTTCAAAATGAGGATTCGGTTTAGTTGGGTATCTATGCATAGTTTTTCGTTTTTCTTTCTTACCATGTATGGTTTTTTGACACTCTACCCCAATGGGATGAAGATAAATGAATTTTTGCAGCAGTATCCTCGTTGGAAAGGTTTCCCGACCAAAGGAGTGCCTCTTCCAAAAAAAGAGACTTTGTGGACAATATTAGTCTTGTTGCTGGTTCTACTGCTTGGAGCTATTGATTATTCTGTGCGCAAACCTGAATCAAAAGTTGAAATCCCTAAGTTAAATCAAGAACTATATAGAGGTTTTGACTAAGAAAGAAACTCAGGATGTAGTGATTTGAAAAAGAGCTTATGAGATTCAAGTAGTTAGAATGGAGAAAATGAAACTTCTACAAAGCGATAATCTTATCAAGTGGCAAGGGCAGACAGCTTTGTTTGATAGAGAATGAAAAAATCCTTTGTGAAAAACCTCTGCAAGCTCTTTCAATTTGTGGTAAAATAAGAGTAATAGAAATTAGAAAAGGAAATCAATTATGAAATTTCTTGAATTAAACAAAAAGCGTCATGCGACTAAGCATTTCAATGACAAACCGGTAGATCCTAAGGATGTCCGTACAGCTATTGAAATTGCGACCTTGGCACCAAGTGCTCATAATAGTCAGCCTTGGAAGTTTGTAGTGGTGCGTGAGCGAAATGAAGCTTTAGCGGGTATTACCTTTGGCTCTAACCAAGATCAAATCAAGGAAGCTCCAGTGACAATTGCCCTCTTTACAGATACGGATTTGGCCAAGCGGGCACGAAAAATCGCGCGTGTCGCTGGAGTAAGAAATTTTTCTGATGAACAGCTTCAATTTTACATGCAAAATTTACCAGCTGAGTTTGCTCGTTATAATGACCAACAAAAGAGTGATTACTTGGCCCTTAACGCTGGCTTAGTAGCCATGAATCTTGTTTTGGCCTTGACTGACCAAGGTATTGGCTCAAATATCATCCTAGGCTTTGATAAATCAAAAGTTAACGAAGTTTTGGAGATTGATGAGCGTTTCCGTCCGGAACTCTTGATTACTGTTGGTTATACAGACGACAAGCTAGAACCTAGCTATCGTTTACCAGTTGACGAGATTATCGAAAAGCGTTAATAAAGTAAAAAATAGAATTCGCGATTTAATTCAGATATTTTAAATCGAAGTGTTTTATAGAGGTGAGAAAATGACAATTGATTTTAAAGCAGAAGTTGAAAAACGTAGAGAAGCTCTGTTGGCGGACTTGTTCAGCCTTTTAGAAATTAATTCAGAGCGGGATGATTCAAAGGCAGACAAGGAGCATCCTTTTGGACCGGGTCCTGTAAAGGCCTTGCATAAGTTCTTGGAAATTGCTGAACGTGATGGTTATCCGACTCAAAATGTGGACAATTATGCTGGTCACTTTACTTTTGGTCAAGGAGAAGAAGAGCTGGGAATCTTTGCCCATATGGATGTGGTACCTGCTGGAAGCGGTTGGGATACAGACCCTTATACACCGACGATTAAGGATGGCCGTCTCTATGCCCGTGGTTCTAGTGATGACAAGGGACCAACTATGGCATGTTACTACGGCTTGAAAATCATCAAAGACTTAGGCTTGCCGGTTTCTAAGCGCGTGCGCTTTGTGGTGGGGACAGATGAAGAGTCTGGTTGGAAAGACATGGAGTATTACTTTGCTCATGTAGGCCTGCCTGAGCCTGATTTCGGCTTCTCGCCAGATGCTGAGTTCCCGATTATCAATGGTGAAAAAGGAAATATCACAGAGTACCTGCATTTTGATGGTGAAAATGCTGGCGCAGCACGCCTGCATAGCTTTACTGGTGGCTTGCGGGAGAACATGGTGCCTGAGTCTGGAACAGCTGTCTTGTCAGGTCACTTGCCAAATCTAGTTGATAAATTAGAGCAGTTTGCTAAGGAAAATGGGCTAGACTTTACTTATGAAGAACTAGCTGGTGGCCAAGTCACTGTGACCATTATCGGTAAGTCTGCGCACGGTGCTTCTCCTCAGTCTGGTGTCAATGGTGCAACCTATTTAGCCAAATTCCTAACTCAGTTTGACTTTGCTGGCCCAGCTAAGGATTACCTAGATGTGGCTGGAAATATTCTCCTAAATGACCATGAGGGTAAGAACTTAAAGATTGCTCATGTGGATGAGAAGATGGGAGCTCTATCAATGAATGCGGGCGTTTTCCGCTTTGACGAAAACAAGGCTGACAATACAATTGCCCTCAATATTCGCTATCCTAAAGGAACGAGTCCAGAAGCTATTCAGAATGTTTTAGAGCAGTTGCCAGTTACTAAAGTGACCTTGTCTGAGCATGGACATACTCCTCACTATGTACCGATGGAAGATCCGTTGGTGCAGACCTTGCTGGCTGTTTATGAAAAACAAACAGGGCTGAAAGGTCATGAGCAAGTGATCGGTGGTGGTACCTTCGGTCGCCTCTTGAAACGTGGTGTCGCTTATGGCGCTATGTTCCCAGATTATATCGATACTATGCACCAAGCCAATGAATTTATCGATGTTGAAGATCTATTCCGTGCAACTGCTATCTATGCGGAAGCTATCTACGAATTGATCAAATAAAAAAAGAAGAACTCATTTGGCTATGCCAGGTGAGTTTCTTTTCAAGGAAGGAGATATTATGCGGACAATAGAAGATATTAGCAAGGCCATTATGGCCGACCCAGAAAATCAAAAATTTACAGAACAGGGCATTAAGCCACTTTTTGCGGCGCCTAAGAATGCTCGGATTAACATTGTTGGTCAAGCACCAGGTCTAAAAACCCAACAGGCAGGGCTTTACTGGAAGGACAAGAGTGGCGACAGACTGAGAGAGTGGCTGGGGGTCGATGAAGAGACTTTTTATCATTCTGGCTACTTTGCGGTTTTGCCCATGGATTTTTATTTCCCTGGGCATGGTAAGTCTGGGGACTTACCACCTCGTAAGGGCTTTGCTGAAAAATGGCATCAGCCAATTTTAGAGCTCTTACCAGATATTGAGTTGACTATCTTGATTGGCCAGTATGCACAGAAATACTATCTGCATCAAAAAGGAAATGTCAAACTGACCGAGACGGTTCAGCATTATCAAGACTACCTGCCAGACTTTTTTCCCTTGGTTCATCCATCGCCCCGCAACCAAATCTGGATGGCGAAAAATCCTTGGTTTGAGGCAGAAGTGGTGCCAGAATTGCAAGCATTGGTACAAAAGATTATTCATCAATAAAGGAGAAAAACTATGGACGCCTATCAACAAGTAGCTAATACCTTGCAAGAGTTGGGAATCACCTTTGATGTGGTGGAGCACCCACCTGTATTTACGACAGAGCAGGCAGATAGCTATATTGAAGGAATGGAAGGAGTCCGGACTAAGTCCATGTTTTTGACCAATAGGAAGAAAACCCAGTACTATCTGCTCATAATGGATGACAAGAAACGATTGGATATGGATGACTTTAAAGTTCAAGTGGGAGCCGATCGGATTCGAATGGCCTCATTGGACTCCTTGGCTGAGAAAATGACCCTATCAGCAGGAACGGTATCACCTTTTGGTTTGTTAAATAATGAAGAAAAAGACATTCTAGTTTATTTTGATAAGGACATTGTATCGGAGGATATCATGACTTTCCATCCCAATACTAATGAAAAGACCATCTTTATCAAAAGCAAAGACTTGTTCCGATTTTTAGAGTCGATTGGATTTACCTATAAGTTTTTAACTTTGCGTTAAAGGCATCAAAAAAAGAAATGATGAAAGAAATTGTTTTTGACAAACTTTACCAACTTTACCAGAAAGAATCCCTTTCTGTATTAGGTGTGAGAGAAGTGGAAGAGTTGGACAAGGACCTCTTGCATTATGTCATTTGTAAATCAGGGATGAGATCAGCTCGTGCTTGCCAGTTCTTGGAGGAGCATGGATATAAGGCCATCAATGTTCAAGGTGGCATGACGGCCTTTGAAAATCTTTAAAATTTGCATTTCTCTTACTTGGTGTGGACTAGGTAGGAGAAATTTATTTTTAGATAATTCTTATTTTTAAAAATATTGAAAACATTCAATGATTAATTTTGGATACTTTTTTCAGAGTCTTAATCATGGTATACTAGGTCAGTATTTTAGAAATATGAAGGAGATTTTTATGGCTAAAAAAGGTGCCCTAACAGGCTTGCTCCTGTTTGGAATATTTTTTGGTGCGGGAAACTTGATTTTTCCACCTTCTCTAGGTGCCCTATCTGGAGAACAGTTTCTTCCTGCCATCGCAGGTTTTGTCTTTTCAGGTGTCGGTATTGCCGTCTTGACACTTATCATCGGAACGCTCAATCCTAAAGGATACATTTATGAGATTTCTAAGAAAATCTCACCTTGGTTTGCGACGCTTTATCTTGCAGTCCTCTATCTATCGATTGGTCCCTTCTTTGCCATTCCACGTACAGCAACAACAGCTTACGAGGTCGGTATCAACCCTCTCTTGTCTGAAGCAAATAAAGGCCTAGGATTGATTATCTTTACTGTGTTGTACTTTGCTGCAGCCTATCTGATTTCACTCAATCCATCAAAGATTTTGGATCGTATCGGACGAATCTTGACGCCAGTCTTTGCTTTGCTTATCGTTATCTTAGTAGTACTTGGTGCTTTTAAATATGGTGGAACAAGTCCCCAAGTAGCTTCAGAAGCCTATCAAGCATCTGCTTTTGGTACAGGTTTCCTAGAAGGCTATAATACCCTGGATGCCCTAGCCTCAGTGGCCTTCAGTGTCATCGCTGTTCAAACCTTGAAACAACTTGGATTCTCAAGTAAGAAAGAATACATCTCAACTATTTGGGTGGTTGGTATTGTTGTAGCTCTTGCCTTCAGTGCTCTCTATATTGGTCTAGGATTCCTTGGAAATCACTTCCCAGTTCCGGCAGAAGTCATGAAGGGTGGAACTCCAGGTGTTTATATCTTGTCACAAGCAACTCAGGAAATCTTTGGTTCAACGGCTCAACTCTTCCTTGCTGTCATGGTAACTGTAACCTGTTTCACAACGACAGTTGGCTTGATCGTCTCTACAGCAGAGTTCTTTAACGGACGTTTCCCACAAATCAGCTACAAGGTCTATGCAACTGCCTTTACCTTGATTGGATTTGCTATTGCCAACCTCGGTCTGGACGCAATCATCAAGTACTCAATTCCAGTGCTGGTAATCTTGTATCCAATCACTATTGCCATTGTGATGATTGTGATTGTTAATAAGTTTGTACCTCTATCAAAACCGGGTATGCAGTTAACAATAGGAGTTGTCACAGCAATCGCTGTTGCAAGTGTTCTTGGAAGCTCCTTTAAGATTGAGTTTCTAGCAAATCTTGTGAATGCTTTGCCTTTTGCTAAGGCGTCCCTCCCTTGGTTGGTCCCTGCTATCATTGGAATCTTGCTTTCCTTGGTCCTTCCTAACAAGCAAGAAAGCGATGTTTTTGAAATGGAATAAAAAAACTTGGCCTTGGCCAAGTTTTTTCTATTAATCTTAGTTGGTTTTTTCAGTGTAACCAGATTCTTCAAGCATTTTCTTCGAAGCTACATAACTTATACGGTTTCCAAAGCCAGAAAATTCGTTCGGCATTGCTTTTTTTAGGTCAGCAAGAGTTGCAACAGTCATGTCAACTTCCATGCTTAGAATAACTTTTTCGTCTTTGATTTCAACTTTTTGTGTTACTCCTTTGACACCCTCATAACCTTTATAAGTATCTTCAACAATTTCTTTAATGCCTTCTGCTGTATTATCAAGTTTAGCAGGATCAAAAACATTATAAACTGTTTGTTTTAGAATGTCGTCTCCTTTTACGGTATAAGCTAAGGTAGACTCAATACCAGGCTTGCTGTTGTGAACAAAGGTGTGAGTTGTCGTTTCCTCTTTCTTTTCAGATGATTGTTGGCTGCTCTGCTTTGTTTCGCTTGACTGAGCAGTTTTGTCTTCCTTGGCACTACTATTGGTAGGAGTTGATGCTTGTTTAGAGCATCCCATTAGAAGGGCGAGAGCAGTCGCAAGGGCAAGAGATGTTTTAAAGTAAGATTTCATATCCATTGCTTTCCTTTCATAATCAAAGTATTTGTATTATAACACGAATGGAGGATGCAAGCAATCAGAAGAACCTAGTAAACAATCCCATTGACAGTAAAAAGATATGCTTGGTTTTTCCTTCTTGGCTAGCTTCTAGATCTTAATCTCTATTTCATTTGATCAAGGATTTCATTTTGATTGATTCCCTCGTGATATAAGAAAACACCCCAAAGATAGCTTGGTGACTATCGTATGGGGTGGCCATTATAAGGTCAGGTTTTTGTCTGTTTTGAGGATGAAAGATCAGTTGCTTTCTTCAGTGAATCCCATTTTTTCCAGTGCTTTTTTAGAGTTTGAGAAACTGACACGATTGC
>ERZ773267.262-NODE-262-length-38239-cov-16.621700_pt1 | contig 38239 bp, 45 predicted proteins | sample MGYA00511959_ERZ773267 | MGnify/ENA primary metagenome ERZ773267 (study PRJEB29015, sample SAMEA2738165) | human oral metagenome | biome: human oral; feature: human-associated habitat; material: saliva | place: China | collected 2240 ...
GATGTTTCGGTGATGAGCGAAGCGAAGCACCGAAACATCATGAATCCAAATATTTTCCGATGTTTTGGAATCGATGAAATTTGAAACCAGACCAAATCCCATTCCAAACCCAACTCCTGATCACGTCCAAAACCGGACGACGTCATACGTACCGCATCACCACGACAAAGAAATCAAATAACCATTCCCCGCAAGCGGGAAATGTATGATTTCCCTGTCATCAGCGATGCTGTATGACGGGGTCATACTAGCATGAATTTCGGAAAAAATCAAAGCCGGCATTTTAAGATGGCTCAATTTTTTTATACTTGGTTGAAATCATTAGGCTTTTCGAGATTTGCTGTAAGCTGATGATTTTGCTAAGGAATTTCGGATTTTCTCGAAATTCTTTCTAGATGCAAAGTATTATTATTTGCATTTGCATCTCTTAAGTCATTGATATTATTAGAAATCCTGTTTTCGACAGTCAAAAATTTGGCAGGTTTTCAAAATGCAAAATCTCGAAAATCTCTGATTTTCCGTACATTGCAAAATCTTAATATTTCATGAAAATGCTTGCAAATCAAGAAGATATCCAGAGAATGGTGATATCAGCCATCTTCATGACCTAGAATGCACCAGCTATCGAGCATCGGTTTAATACAAGCAAGCGCTTAAACACCACGTACCATGTCCCAAGATAGCCGTCATCTCCTCTTCGACTTCCAATGCCCGTGTGATGTCAATGCGAGGCATCTTGACTTCGCGATACCACATACGTGCAAGCAGAGCCAAGCCTTCTCCTTCTTCGGATATGATGGCGAGTCTGGTATCCTTCGCATCGAAGCATGGAATGAGATTACCTTCGAGGATGGACAGGATGGAGAGTCGGCTCGTGCCGTCCTGCTGCTCGATAGCGATATCCTCGCTGCTGATGATGGAGAGCATGGTAGCGCAAGCATCCTAGCTGATAGTATCATACGAGCAACAGCTCATGATGGCGATGCTGGTCATGCCGAGCTCAAGACCATAGCGACAGCACGTATCGATGCTCCGCTATACGATGGCGATAGCACTAGCATCACGCTGCTTCGCTCGGTTCTGGTTGATGGCTCGGTCTATGATGGAGATGCTACGAGTCTCGATAAGCTCGAGTATCCCAAGGCCATCAAGCTCGATGATGCTACCGGACATGATGGCGAGAATACGAGCACTAGCCTCGATACCATCAAGCCGCTGCTTTCTGATGGTGCGATTGCTGATGGCGAGTCTGGTCGCATCACAAGTATCGTCTTTGCTGCTTACGCTCGTCTTGCTCTTGGTGCATATGATGGCGATGGTGGTGTCGTTGATCTATTCGTTCCACCAGCGAAGAACAAGCTCGATCTGCAAGCACATGATGGCGAGACTGCTTCCGCTATCATCGAAAAGAGCAAGCGCAATCCATTCGAGAAGAGCAGCTTCCTCGGATATGATGGCGAGCGTGGCATTGCATCATCTGCTTCTTTCGTGGTATTCTCTTTCGGTGCTGATGATGGCAGCAGCGTAACGACCACAGAGTTCTTCAAGGACGAAGGCAGCCTGTGGCGAGTTCATGATGGCGAGTATACTCCGCTCACGCCACTAAACATCCACAGCAAGCTATGGCCTCGTGATGCTTACGATGGTGACCGAGCTGAAATCATCATCAAGGAGAAGCCACCAGAAAGGCTAGATGGCACCATCTACGATGGCGATAGTACATGGATGACACTCGACCGACTGCTCCATGTTAAGCTCAGACCATATAATGCTACCGATGGCGAGTTCGCTCAGTTCTCCTTCGATGATACGAATATGGATTCAACCATATTCAGCCTGTGTCGTGCTTGTGCTCCGTGGATTGCATGCCAGACGGTAATCCAGTACGAGCGTGGCGTTCCACCATGGGAATACTCGAAAGATCTCGCAGAGAAGACCGAGATGATTCTTGCGCTTGAGAATCGGTTCTATCTCAATGGACATGATGGCGAGCAGGCTACGGGCTTCATGTTCGAGGTCAATAACAGCCTCGGTCATTTCTATGGCTACGATGGCGAGCTGATGCGCTCTGATATCTGGCGCGATAAGGGACTTGACTTCGACTCGACTGTTACGCAGCCCGATGGAGGCAAGACGGATATCGACCTCGGTCAGGATGATCCGAGAGCTCAGGATGCTAACAATGCTCGAGATGGCGAGCATTCGATTGCAATGCTTGCAACCATTCAGTCGTGCTATCCATATGGCTTAGATGGAGAGAACACGGAAGTTGCGCTCGATATCTTCAAATGGCCGAAGGCATACGATGGCGAGAATACAGCAATGATACTTGCTACAACAGTATGGCTGATACCACACGAGGCACCAGATGGAGAGGAAGGCGGACAGGAGCTTCCAGACCCACCGTTGCAAGCATACGATGGCGAAAGCACGAGTGCTGTGATTGAGATGATATTCGAGACCTACTTCAAAGAAACAGGATGTGTCGATAACGAGTATATCCCAAGAGACGAGCGAGGCGAGCCAGACTACAAGAATGCTACCACAGCAGCTATCGAGTTCGAGAGATTCGAGTACTCGCTGAAAGGAGGATGCCGATGACTGCAAGAAGAATCAATCAGATGCTCGCTGATGGCTACGCATTCGAGACACTCGAGCCAGATGCTATCTATCACGCTGGTCGCAATCCGGTATACAGAAGACTAGACCTGAACAACAACGATGCGATGCAATGGATGCTGAGTATCATTCGAGCAGCATCGAGTCCGCATATCACCATACGCGTATACCGCATCCATGCAAGCAATAAGGTCTATTCTGCCGATACGTACGATGCGTGGCAATGGATAAGTCGCTTCGCTGTCAGTCTGTCTGCGGGCTCGTATATCTTCTCGATATCAGCTAAGGATGATGTTGACTTCAGATGGGAGCTCAATCGCCAGCATTTCGTCCAAGCATACGAGATCAAGGGTATCCTCAACGATGGCGAGTATGGGACTGTTGAGAAGCTCGATGTGCCCAAGTATCGACCACCAGCAGAATGCCACGAGCCTCTCCGTTACGAGCTGATAGATGGCGAGCTACCGAAGGCTCTGAAACTCGCCAAGAACGATGGGATGATATACGGCATCATCGATGATCAGGATTGCGGACCGTCTGATGATAGCCCGAGCTTCAACTGGTTCTACGATAACCACGATGGCTTGCCTCAAGCATGGGCTAAGATCTATCGCTTCAAGCTGCGAGTGATGCTTAGAAGAGACCCATCGGTCTATCACGATGACTGGTTCTGCATCCGAGTCTATAACAACTGGACACACGATAGAATCGAGTACGAGAAGAGCATCGAAGCTGTCGAGAAGGAAGTCGAGCTCATGCAGACTGATGACCCATATACGGTATCGCTAGCACCACAGGAGATAAAGGAAGTAAGGAGACAAGCGCAAGCAAAATGCGAGGTCTGCCAAGACCCGACTATGACCTACGATGAAGAAATCATCGAGCTCGATGCTCGGCTTGACTTCCATTTCCCATTCGAGCTGCGCGATTACTTTATTCGCAATCAGATGGAACCAAGCAGGATGATGGCTCGTCTCCATAATGCAAGACTATTCAGGGCTGCTATGTTCGAGGAGCATCCTGGCAATATCCGGTATGAGCTAGACCTGAAGCCAGAGCGAATCATCATCCGCAAGTACGAGCTCGAGGTCAGGAACTTCGATGATTTCGATGCGAAGCTGATAGCATCGAGAAACACGCAGAATCAGAAGAGAGAGAACACGCTCAATGGGTACGATGGCGATGCTGCTTTCGTATCGGAATGGTATTGGTAGGATAAAAAAATGCCTCGAACGAGTCGAGGCGAAGAGTCATAAAACAAGGAGTGTCAATATGAGCACTAATATTTATGGCTCTGAGCGTAGGATAGCAAATCGCCAGCCTTCATCTCCATCTCATGACCATCGATACGAACCCTGACGATGCTATCCTTGCTGATACACTTGCCAGACTGTCTGCTCCACTTTCCGATAACGAAGCGATTGTTCTCGCATAGCTCAATCCATTCTTTCTGATAGTCACGAAGCTCGAACAGCTGTGGACCATCCTCAGCTATGACCTTGACGTAGTTACGAGTGAAGTAGATGATATCGCTAGCGCATCGCTTGATTTCGTCGATATGCTCCTGTGTCATCGGAATCTGAGCTCCCGAGGTCTTGAGCTGGATGTTGTTCTTGTGGCATAGCGGTTGCTTATCAAAGTCGAGGTCTTGAAGCGGCACTATCGGTTCTCCTTCAGTAGTATCATGGTATCACGCCAGCATGGATTATTCTTCGGTCCAAGATGGACTATGACTGGTCCTTGCTCGGGTTTCGTCTGTCTCCCTGGCATCCATTTATCATCACCAGCGATGGGTGGATTGCTCCACCCATTCCAGGTTCCGTCTTCATCCATCGAAAGCCATCGACACCAGCCCGGTACATTGATGGGCATTCCTCCGAGATCGAATTTCATATCGAGCCTCCGTGGGCTATGGAATCTTGGACTTTCTTCGTCATCATGCGAACCTGCATATCAGCGAATCTGTATGGGCTATGGTTGATGATATAGTCGATGGTGCTAGGCTCGATATCATGCGGAAAGCGCTGCTTCCTGATGACAATATCCGAGCTATCGCGGAAGGTAGTATCATCGATGGCCTTGACCTCATGCAGCAGATTCAGCGAATAAAGAAGATGGAGCATATCGTCGAGACAGCCGAAGTTCTCCGGTGGAATGACCACGATGCTAAACTTCCAGTTACGATCGATGGCGATGTAGTTTGCATAGCAGTCATATGGCTCTGGTCCGCTAGATGCTACCCATACTCCGCGGTAATCATCGAACTCAGGCATACTCGTGAAGGCATGAACCGAACCATCCTCATCAGCAGCGAGGACTCGATACCGATAGTCAGGCATACTAGGAATGCGCAGGCTGAGCCCGTGGTAGTAGACCAGCCTGTTATGCTCGTGCGTAGCATGATTGATCGACATCATTTCTTCCTCGCGTCGAACCGCTGCGGGCTGATCATCTTGGTCCAGCCGACTTGCTTTGAATTGCTATTGCTATCAGCAGCAAAGATGCAGCCATCATCCTCAACAAACACAGCTACCGTATCTTTGGGAATCTCCAGGATGATCTGATATCCCGGAAGCTGGAATAATCTCGATGGTGGATTATACGACTCGATGATGCGACACATCTCGCCCGTTAGCTCCAATCCAGCGTGATGCTTGAGATAATCGACATCGAACCACCATGGATGATTTCCATCAGCGATAGAATCCTTGCATAGCTGATGGAAATCATCCATATCATCAGTTCGAGCGAAGTATCGAGCAGCACCAACGAAATCCAGCACCACCGAAGCATCGTGAGCTTCGAGACTGAGCAGCTTCTTATCGAACGTTTCTTTAGCATCGATTCGATTGATAAGAGTCTTGTCGAATGCTTCGAAGACAAAGATAGCATACGAGACGGGATCTTTATTGCTGCGGTAATATACGGGCTCTGCTTGCATGCTGAATACCGAGTCGTTGATCCGGTAGATATCGCCCAAGAACAGTACAGTTTTCATAGTTACACCTTTAAGAGAGAGTCTTCGACGTCTGTGAAGTCTTCGTCGTTGATGGAGAGCCAGCTAACCGCTACCTTGCCCTTGCCTCGCCACTCGTCGTAGTTCAGATAGGGCTTATCCGCAAATGCGTAGAGCACGCCATTCTGCTCCATAGCAAGGTACTGCGTGTTGTAGGGCACTGTGATGGTGCGATTACCGTACTCGACTTGCTTAGCACTAGCTTTGCTGATGACATCATGTATCAGGATGCAGGTATCCGTAGCTGATGCGACACCAGAATGCTGGATGAAGGCATCAGCATCCTTAGGGAACCAGCTAGCGGTGGAGTTCGATATCATGAATTTTCGAGCTTCATCGATACGCCCGGTCTTATGGAGATAGCTGATGATAGCAGCGAGCTGAAGCCACTCGATATTGCTGTTGGATGCTAGCACATTGAGCTTCGAGCCACGAGCAACACCGACACCAATCGGCGTGTTTGATAGGATGCCAATCTGCTCATCTCCTTCATCCCAGCATTCATTCTTATCGCTCCATTCTGGCTCAGTCTTGTAAGCATAGACCTTGCTATCGGGATTGCAAGCTACCCATATCATGCTCTTGGGTATCCAGAAAGCCTGGCTCCTGAATACAATAGCTCTTTCTTTGTTCATATACACCTTTCGATTGTAAACATATATTTGCATTTGCTTTTCTAAGCGAAGCTATGATAGCGAGTTCTTGCAGAAAATGCAATAGCTGCCACTAGCTGAAGGCTTCTCGAAAATTAAATATACCAATAACTTGTTCTTTTTCTTAAAATATCTGAGGAAATTAAGTATGGCATTTCTATCTTCCAAGGCTCCGGGCGTACAGGTCCGCGAGATTGACCTTACTGGGAGCGTGCAAGCAATCGGCACCTCTGCTGCTGCGATCGTTGGTGACTTCACCTGGGGTCCGGTTGATGTAAGAACCCAGATCAGCAACAGCGGCGAGCTGGTCAGCACATTCGGCAAGCCGACCGACCGCAACTACGTCGGATGGCTCTCTGCTTCTAACTTCCTATCCTACTCCGGTATGCTCTACGTGGTTCGTGTCGTCGATAATGATGCCCTGAATGCTACAGCTGATGCTGGTCTGCTCATCAAGAACGAAGCAGCATTCAATGCTCTGAATGATGGAGCTACGCATATCGGCAAGCGCTTCGCTGCTCGCTATCCGGGCGCTCTGGGCAACAGCCTCGCCATCAGCATTGCAGACATCCAATCATACGATAAGTGGCAGTATGCTAACGAGTTCGATGCTGCTCCGGGCACTTCCGAGTATGCGCAGTCCGTTGGTGCCAAGTACGACGAGGTTCATATCGTTGTTATCGATAAGCTCGGCGAGTTCACAGGCACTCCTGGTGCAATACTCGAGCGCTATGCGTTCCTCTCGAAAGCATCTGATGCTAAGCAGCTCGATGGCGCTCCTGCATTCTTCGGTCAGGTCATCAACCAGCAAAGCCAATACGTATGGTACTTCGGAGCTCCCGATACCGATGCTTACGATGATACCTACGACAGCAACAGCGCTACCACCGAATGGGGCAAGAAGCTAGTTATCTCCGGTCAGCCTCAGAAATTCAAGGTTCTGAAAGCCAATGCTACCGACAATCACAACGCCTGCTTCTTCGAGCTGAAGAACGGTGCTGATGGTGCCCAGCCCGATCAGAATGAGCTCATCGAAGGATGGAGTCTCTTCCAGTCAGTCGAGGAAATCGATGTCGGTATTCTCATCACCGGAGATGGCGGCGGTGAGACGAGCCACACACGAGTCGTGCAGTACATCATCGACAATATCTGCGAGAAGCGCAAGGACTGCGTGGTTGTCTATTCTCCGAAGAAATCGGATGTAACGAACAAGACACAGAGCCAAGCGGTGACTGCAATCCTCGCCACGCGCAATGCGATAGGTCGTAGCTCTAGCTATGCTGTCATGGATAGCGGCTGGAAGCTCATGTACGATGTCTATAACGACAAGAATCGCTGGGTTCCGCTGAACTCTGATGTTGCTGGTCTGATGGCTGCTACAGAGAATGACTACGATGCTTGGTGGTCTCCTGCGGGCTTCAACCGTGGCAAGATCAAGAATGTCATCAGCCTTGCATTCAATCCGAACTCCGACAGCCGAGACAATCTGTACAAGCAGCAAGTCAACAGCGTGGTTACGTTCGTTGGTGATGGTACTATCCTTTATGGCGATAAGACACAGCAAGCGAAGGCATCAGCATTCCAGTTCATCAACGTGCGTCGGCTCTTTATTACACTCAAGAAGAGCATCGGTAAGAGTAGCCGCTACGTGCTGTTCGAATTCAACGACCCATTTACTCGAGGTCAATTCAAGGCGTTGGTGGAGCCATTCCTTCGTGAGGTCAAAGGCCGCCGTGGTATCACCGACTATCGTATACTTGTAGATGAAACCAACAATACTCCTGATGTAATCGATCGAGGAGAATTTGTTGCAGCGATATTTGTACGTGCTAATAGGAGCATTAACTGGGTGCGTCTGGATCTAGTCAATACTCGTCACGGCATGAGCTTCGCAGAAGCTGTCGGCTACGGCGGATAATCTAAATCACCACGCGTCTATGGGAGCCCGCATCATAGCGGGCTTTCTTTTGAGCAAAAAATTCAGAGCCAAAAATATCAGCCAGATTTTTTTGCTAGACCCCTACGATGATACCTCTCACCATGCGAGAATCGCCGGTTTTTGGATTTCTTTAGAGAAATCAATGACTTATGAAAATTCGAGATGCAAAAATTTGGCTGAAATTCTTTAATGAAAATAAGGCTTTGCAAATTTTGCTTGATTTTTCGATGAAAATCTATAAAATGCGAGGCTTAATCAAAACCAGGAGAAACCCATGAGCCAAACCACAATATCATCATCTACCATTCCGGTGCTCTATTACGGTAGCATCGTACCAATACCGAGCTATGCTAGGTACATTGCTATCAACAAGCAGGGCTTTATCAAAGCATACGAAGAAGAACCGAAGAGCGAGAAGGATATCGAATCCAAGGGAGGAGCCCTTCCGTTCTATCGCAGTCAGCCAAGAAAAGAATGCTTATCGACAGTTACGAAGGTGCAAGATTGCTCTTGGATGACTGATGTACTATTCATGCTCAATAACGGAGTAGAGTGGGATGCTATCGAAGCTCGAGTTCCGAACTCGGCATATCTGACTGATGCTGCTGACTACATCATCGAACATCAGCCCAGTCCCAAGATGGATAGCGAATTGGAGCAGTTCTTGAGAATGCTGCTGACTTCGTACAAGCCGCATCAGATCATGATGATGATTCCTGACTGGGCAACGTATATTGCTATCGATGAAAGCGGCGAGATGTATGCTCATAGCCAAGAGCCCCTTCGCGATATGCAAGACCAATGCTGGTCCAGTCCCAAGAGCGAGCTCATCGGTAGCATCATTGGTTATCGCGCCGATAGCAATATATTCGATTGGACCAAGAGCAAGCAGAAGCTGAGGAAATCAAAATGACTGTATTCGCTGATAAGCCCTATCTTCTTGCCTACTACGGCATCCCGCTAACCATACCGAAAGAATATCGCTACATCTCTCTTGATGATAGTGGAAACATTCGTCTTCATAAGAGCAAGCCTGTCGAGACACAGCATTGCTTCATCGCTGATGGAGACGACCATCTGCTTGCTGGCTTCAGAGCAGACCCATCTACATATGAATTCCATCAGTCTCTTGTCGAGCTCGATGGTCACCTTAGCGATCTCTTTTACCTGATGCTTGCTATCAACAAAGGAGCACCGAAGGAGCATATCATCGCTCAAGCTGCTAGCAAGCTATCAGTCTTGTCAGTTGACGATTACTACTATCTGAAGAGACATTGGATCGGCGAGCTATCCAAAGAAACCGATACCTGGCTTCGCCTGCTTGCTAGCATCGAAGAAAATCGCAAGATAGTTCTCTCTGTTGAAGTTCCCTTCTGGGCTCGTTACATATCATGCTGGATGGGCTGCTAGTTTGGCTGAGCTATGAATCTCTTTCTACTGCCCTTCGATTACAGCGCTCGGATATCCGAGCGCATTTCTTATTGTATATATAGAAGAAGGTATGATGCAAAGTAAACCAGCACACAACCGCAAGCAATTCGATGAAGCTCAGATCATCCATGATTACCAAGAAGGTAAGTCTGCATCGAAGCTAGCGAGGGAGCATAGCGCATCACCAGCAACCATCATAAAGCTCCTAAAGCGCAATGGCATCGAAACCAGAGGACTCAGTGCATCGCATCAATCAGCGAATCGAGCGAATAATAGAATAGACGAAGTTTCGACTAGATCCGAACCAATAGAACTATCCGAAGCCGCAAGACAGCAATTCTTCGACAAGATTCCAAAAGGCTGCAGACTCAGAGCTTGCACCATCGAGCGCCTTGGGCTGATGGATGAGTTTCTCGAGCTTACTAAGGACTATGATGGCGACTTCACCTACAAGATGCGCTGCTTGCAATCGGGTCATGACAACAAATGCGTCGAGTGCGGAGCAGAAACAACATGGTCAGCACTGTGGCGATGGAATCGCTATTGCGAGACTTGCCATCCACAAAACAAGAACAAGAAGCTCGATAAAGATGCTATAAGGTTGTATTTTGATGAGCATGGATGGGATGCTACTATCGAGCATTTCGGTATCAATGCTCATTCGATGAATCGCTGTGGTATCAGACGGACTAATGAGCAAGATCGCATCTATCGCTTGATTGCAGCTGACTACGAGTCAGGGATGACCATTGCTGAATGCGCTAGGAAGCATACTACATCGCATGCTCATATTCGCAGCGCTTTGAAGCAAAACAAAGTCGAAACCAGGTCACACAGCGAGGCTTGCATGAGAGCGGTGACCTATCGCATAGTAACAAAGTACAGGAAGCCAACAGTTGATGTCGATAGCATAATCAGCCAATACAAAGCTGGAATGCACCCCACGCAGATTGCTAAGAAGATGAATGTGTGCGATGAAACAGTATACAATCATATAACTAAGGCTGGGCTAAGGAAGAAGCGAGCTAGAACCACAGAACCGGAGAAGAAATGCTTAGCTATGCTCCCAGAAGGCCTCGAAATCAAGCAGCATGACCGGACTATCCTTAATGGGCGAGAAATCGATATCTTCATTCCGAGCTATAATCTTGCTATCGAGATCAATGGATTATATTGGCATTCGACTGACCAGCCGAAGACTGATAAGCGACATCTCGAGAAATTCAACGAATGCAGAGCCAAGGGAATCAAGCTCTTACAGCTCACCGATGCTGATATCTTGGGAAGATCGGATCTGATCAAATCGATGCTATCTGCTAAGCTAGGACTGAATGAGCGCATCTATGCTCGAAAATGTGCCATCACAGAGATTCCGATAAAAGAAGCAAACAAGCTATTCAGCGAATGGCACTACCAAGGGCAGACTACCAATTCCGCTAAGGTCCTTGCGCTTATCCATCAGCATGAAGTCGTAGCCATGCTTGCATATAGAATACAGCAAGACAAGATCATCATCGATAGGTATGCATCGAAGCTGGATACCACGGTTGTTGGAGGATACTCGAAGCTCGAGAAATGCCTTCCGAATCTGAGGAAAGAGACATTCAGCCTTGGATTGATAAGTGATGGGAGCCTATATGCGAACTCAGGATATCATACACCGGGATATGCTACTAGTCCGGAGTTCTATATTACCGATTGCTTCAGGCTGATGAACAGGCAGCATTTCATGAAGCATAAGCTCCAAGCCAAGTTCGGAGCAGGATTCGACCCTGGTAAGACTGAATGGGAGAATGTGGTAGCTAACGGACTTCGATTGTACTTCGGTGCTGGCATCACGAAGTGGATAAAAGAGCCAGAATAAAAGAAAGCCCAGCTTGATGCTGAGCTTTCCAATGGTATTGCAAGTCTGATGAAGAATCAGAACTTGACGCCAAATTTGCGATAGTAGATGTTCTTGCCCTGAGTGGCTTCGGTGAGCGGATTAGCCACGATGGCATACCTGCTTTTGTAACCGATGATGTTGTGCATAGTAGCGGGATCAACCGCGCGTGCCGGTTGCAGCTCGATATACGGAGCATAGAACAGACCAGCATCGTATTGGTCGACACCCTTGTACCCGATCACGCAACCGTCGTGGTACAAATACGGGTCTACGTATACTTGCATACGCCCGATATTACCAACGTAGGTAGTACCAGCCAGATCGACATCGAGCTGCATCTCAGCTTGCAGAGCCGGAGCATAGTCGAGGATACCAGCCATTTGCAATGCGCTTGCAACGTCTGCAGAGCAAATCATGCGGTTGCCGCGACCACGGAGAGTATCGAGTGCAATCTTGTTCGCTTCGCGATTGACCTGGAAGAGCAGACCCTTGAAGCGCTCGGCAGACCAGCGACCATCAGAATCCTGACGCAGGTTGAATGTACCAGGAGTGGTAGCGCCCTGTGCACCCAGGATAGCGATGTTATAGATCGTACGAACAATCTCTTGGTTCTTCTCAACGAGGATTTCTTGAGCGAGGATATTGCTCAATTCAACCTCAGCAGATACGCCGTGGAGTGCTTGCCAGTCTTGTTGCAGCTCCATGGATAAGATAGATTTCAGCTGACGAGTCTTAGCGACAGCAGTAACCTTCTCGACAGTTGCAGTCATCGTGTTCCACGCGTTGTCTGCTTCAGCAGTAGCGGTGACTTGACCGGAGCCGATTTCAGCATCAGTCAGGTCAGCAGCAGCGAACGGGTTCTTGCTGCCGTCGTGATAGTTGTCGTCGTTCTTGGTCTTGTCGCCGCTGAAGTTAGCTTTGACTTTGGTGAAGAGAGCTTCGTCGCCGGTAGCGCTGGTGTATCGAGCCTTGCGAGCGAAGATCAGACCAGTCGGCATGGTCAGTGCTTGCACGCCGCAGATGTCGTTAGCGATCAGGCGCGGCATAGAGCGGCGGAGCATGGAGATGATAACCGGATCGAAGCCAGCCACGTTCGGAGTCAGCGTAGCATCTTCTTGCAGCAAGGAAGACTTCGGAGCAACGCCTTCTTTGAGCATGTTCTCAAAGACCTGAGCGAGGTTGCGCTTGCGAACGCGGTCTTTGATCTCGCCAAAATCCTTGTTTTCGATCAGCGGCTTGTACTTCTCGACCAGCTGGTCTTGGAAGCCCATCGTTTCGTTAAGTTGTTGTTCAGACATTAGATTTTCCTTTTGAGATTAGAAATCGGTAGGTTAGTATTAAGCGAAGCGCTTCATAGCTTCGACCAGACTGTTCATATTGATGCCTTTGGATTCATCGGCAGTCTTGGACTTATCGTCCTTCTTGTCGTCATCCTTTTTATCAGCATCGTCTTCTTTGGTGTCTTCTTTCATCGCTTTCTTCTGCTCAGCGATGAGGGCATCAGCTACGCTCTTGAACTCATCCAGCGTTTTCGGTGCGGTGTACTTCAGCAGGTTCAGGACCTTGTCCTTGCCCATATCGCTGATCTGGCTTTCGTTCAGCGCTTGGATCAGATAGGCAGAGCATTTCTGCTCTTCGATCTGAGCTTTGAGAGTCTTGTTCTCTTCTTCGAGAGCTTCGACATTTGCTTTCTCCTGTACTCGCTCATCGAGATACTCGATTTCGATGCCATACTGAGCGAAGGATGAGCGCAGGCCCTCGACCAGCTGCTCCATCTGCTCGTAGCGCTTAGCATTGATGAAGGTCTGCTGGTTCTCGGTGATGAATTCATCCACCGCAGTCTTGACGCCTTCTTCAAGTGCAGCTTTCTCGGCGATGAGCTTAGCAGCAACGATTTCATCGATGCTAGCTTGCTGCTCATCCAGCTGCTCTTTGACTTTAGCATCGATGCCTTCTAGCATGACCGCAGTCAGAGACTGCACCAGAGCTTCGTCGAGCTGGTGCTCAGCTGCTACCTTCTTGATTGCTTCTTCGATATTCATTATTTGGTTTCCTCAAATGCGATTATTGAATTTATTTATCTACTTGATCAGCTTCAGGATATCTTGCATGGCTTGCAGCAGGTTCTTCGCGTTCTTATTGACGATAGACTTGACATCTTCTTCAACGAGAATGCCATCCTTATAGACCCATTGCTTGTTCTCCATGATAGCCTGAACGAAAGCATCAGGAGCGGAAGGGTCGGTAACCACATCCGCTGCTGTCAGCAGCTGGAAGTCGGGCTGTACCACAGCAACACCATTCTTCGAAATGGTAGAGCCCGTAGCTCTCGTGCTGACTGCCATCTGTACTCCTTCGCGGAGCAATCCAGCTAGAATATTGCCCATCGGTACGGTCTCGAGCACTCGTGCTTTGCCCATGTAGGTAGAGCCTTCTCTTTTGAGAGATACGATCTTGATCGCAGCGCGCTCTGGATTAACATAGGGATTGCCCGGATGATTGAGCTCGCCCAATGCCCGACTGGTTTGCACCATGCTCGTGTTGTATGCTTCGATCTTCGGAGCGATGTATTCTGATGGATAAATGCGCTTGTTACCATTGACCACATCCATCTGGATGAATGGTCCGCTGATGTGCAGTTTCTTGTCTGCGCCTTCTTCGATGATCTGTACTGCACCATCATCGATGCGCTCGCATAGCAAATTCATTTCAGCCCCATCGCCTTGCGGAATCGCCGCGCTTTACGTGTCTTGCGCAGAGTCTTGATCTTGAGTGCATTGCCCTGTGCGCGCTTGGTGATCACCATCTTGCGCTTCGCCATGCGCTTGGTTGCAAGCTCCGCTCCGCTGATCTTGATGCAGGCTTTACCATCCCATTTGAAGCCAGGCTTGCATTGCATCTTGATGCGGCGCTTGCCCTTGCTGTTGACCTTAATGCGACGGCGGACTTCATCGAGCCCATCATCTTCTTCGTAGTCGTAATCGAACTCGACGATATCAGAAGCGAACAGGTAAGCAATCACGCAGTAGCCACCATCTTCGTACTCGATGATTTCATACTCCTCGACACCATCGATATCATCAAGCGCATCAGCGAAGGCCTCGGCATCTTCTTGCTCTGAGAAATCACAGGAGAAGATACCATCTTCGTATTCTGTTTCGATAGCATGATTCTGCGTAGCAGCATCAAGCACCAGTCCAGCAGCGCCAAGGTCATCGGTGCTGAGCTCTTGTGATTCGACGACATCATCAACCTCGCCCATGCGCTGCAATAGAACCTCGCGCGCTAGCAGCTTCAGCTTGCTATCGAATCCTGCTACATCACTCGTCAGTGTAGTCATTAGGATTTTCCTCTTTTTCGTTTGAAATCTGTTCGCGCAGCTCGTTGATCTGCTCGTCGTTGAATTGCATGATGTGGCGCAATGCCCATTCTTTGCTTACGTACTGGTCTGTCAGAGAATCAATCTGCGCGAGCGTACTTATTCGGTTATTTAGAATTTCTGATTGTTTTAATTGAACAAATTGATTATCCTCAGCATAGACCCAGGCGATATCGCGCTGGATATCCTTCCATTCTTCTGTGGTGATGATGCCACGAAGCTCGAGCTCGGTTCTGAGCACATCTTCGATCAGACTGCTGAATCTGTTGCGAAGAGACTGAATGAATTTCAGGAAGCGATACTCGTCTCGATTGATCTCCGTGAGCCTCGATGCGGAGAACGGATTGTTAGCATTTTCATCAAACCGGCTTCGAGGCACGTTCAGCGATGAGTAGAAGGTATTGCGGCAGTACTCGACATCAGCAGTCTCGCCTACATTGGTGCCCTCGTCGAGCATCGATACTTCTGTAGAGCGTCCATTGGCTCCTCGAGGCAACCAGATATCTTCGAGCATTGAGATGACCTGGCGCTTGTCAACCACAGCACCAGACTCGTTATCGTAGACCATCTTGTTCTTGAACTTCATCATCAGGTCGCGAAGATACTGCTCGCCCTTCGCCTTAGGCATCTGTGCTACATCAACGTAGAACACGCGCCTTGCTGGACTACGAACGACACGATAGATGACCATGCTATCTTCCATCATCTTCATGTTGTTGTATGGGATGATAGCCTTAGATAGATGACCGATGATGTAGCCATTCGACGGATGAATCAAGCCAGAGTCGACATAAGCAATCGATTGCTCAGGGAATATAACAAGGCTGGTTGGCATTGCTGCATTGGCCTTGAAACCCCAGAGCTCATCGAGCTGCTTGTTGTCTCGGACGAATAGATACTTGACTTCTTCCTTGCTGATGTCAACCAGCCCGTACTCGTCAGCGTGAGTATTGCGTATGCGACGGATTTGCAGCGGCTCGATGACTCGCAGCTTCATAATGTGCTTCTTGTCTTTGGATAGCACCTTGTGGATGAACAGCCGCCCATCAACGTACCACTTGCGGAAGAGCCATGCGCCACGTGCATCGAAGTCGAACAGATCGTGATAGACATATTCGTAAGCATCGAGTATCTTCGCTTGCAATGCAGCTGATAGCTTGCTTCTCTCCTGGAACTCGAGACTGATAGCCTTCTGCCCTTGTGTGATGTTGAAGGATTCGTTGATTATCTCCTGCAATGCCATATCAACCTCCGCATTCATAGCGAGGCGACGATACTGCTCTATAGCAGCTTTCTCGCCATCAGGAAGCGATGCGAGGAAGAAATCGTAGTTGCTTACGCCGCCAGGAGCATTAGCGTAGTAGTCAGCAATATCGACGGAGCCATCGTGGTCTCGGACGGTGATGCTATCTTTAGCGACTCCCTTATCTTGCTCGGAGCCAAAGAAGAGTTTGGACAAGAAGGACATTTTGTTTCTCTTGATGTGGTTATTGATTTTATTTATCATTCAATCAAAGAAATGGCGCTCGGTGAGGAGCGCCATTAGAACAGATGAATGGGTAGATATATCAGGATAGCGTGAAAGATCCCGTTGATGGAGACCAATATAGCTTCCTGTGGTCTCCATCTTCGTTCTCCAAGTCAGCAATCCAGGTCTTACCTCCAAACACGTTGGTAATTCTGAATGTACCGAGATTTGGCTTGTTCGCATCTTTGAAGTAGACTGTTTTTGACTTGCTATTGCCATCATACAAGGCATCAAAGATCGCTTTCCGATCATTATCGCTAATTACGCCTGGCTTGATGGTTATCAGGGATTGCGTGCTTTCTTCAAGAGGCTTATTAGCAGCACGCTCGGCTTGCTTGGCTCGAACCTTATCATCAATTGCGATGAGCCACGCCTCGCCAGAATCGACGATCTTTGCTTGCCATTCCTTGAACGTGCGCTTCGCTGCTGTGTAGGTGGTAGCATAGATCAGACCATCAGCTTTTGAGCTGAATCGAGCCGCATTTTCGTAGTCGAGCGGCTTCTGGAATGCAAAGATAACGTAGCCCTCGATGCCAATCTTGGATTTAGCAACAACGATAGCAGCATGGAAGCCCTGGTATCCCGGAGCGCCGACACGATTGCGAATCTTGTAGATCAGGTCATTAGCATCAGCATATTCGATCTTGCTGACCTTCGAGTTCGGAGTGAGCATGGACTTGCTAGCTGCATTGTCTTGCAATGCTCGCTTGACTGCTGTTTGTGCTTGGCTGGGCAGTACAGTCAGATTGCCCAGGTCTTCGTCGAGAGTGATATTGTTGACGGCTTCTTGGAGGATGTTTTTGATGTCGATTGTCATTGGAGATTTTTCCTTCTATGTTCGGTACTTGTCAGCATTCTGATGCTGACGGATGATGTTTTGCCATTCGGCTGGACTGACCTTCGCCTTCGAAGCATATCGATAGAGCTCGAAGCGATGCGTAGCTCTATTGTAGAACAGATCGAGGTCGAAGCGATAAGCTCGAGACCCACCAGACCGCATATCCTTCCGCTCGAAGCGTGCTATGCGAATCGCTTGATGCTCGGGCTTCGCTCTATCGATGCTAGTCGTATCAACCTCAGCAGCAACCCGATAGCCATCGATGTCGAGCAGCACAAAGCCCTGCAAGATGCTCATGTTTGATGCTCGCATAATCTTATCGATGATGCTTTCATCCGCTGGGCTATCGAGCTCGATTGCGATTGGGTCGAGCGTCAGAGCTTCTGAGATGATACGATAGATGTTCATTTGGTTCCTATCTCGTGTTGCGCTAGCTCATTATAGAAGATCATGATGCGAGTCGCAACCGATTAGCTTTCAGCCCCAGCGAGACCAGCACGCTTCCAGTTCTGAACAGCGAGCGTAACCTGCATCTCAGCAATCTGGTTGGTCTGGTCGTAGCCAAGGCTAATCTCGCCAACGCTAGTCGGCCATGTGCCTTCGAGGATGTAAGTCCGCACGGTATTGCCTTCAGCATCGAGCAAATGAACCTCAGCATTAGCCATGTAGCTGCTCGGATTGCCCCATCCGGGGATCGCAACGTTGCTAGCATGACCATTCATATTATCAGACCAGACCTCGAAAGCATCGCGACTGGCGAAATCCACATCTAGCAAAACACTGATCTGCCAATCGTCAAACTCCCGATCTCCAGCGAGCTTGATCTGTCTGCCCATATAAGGAGCAATCGCTGTTCCTACTCGGGATGCTGGAACAGATGCAGCCTTGCAAGTGAAGCTCACCTTCAGCGCAGTCTGTGCACCACCAACCTCGGAAGGGAAGGAAAGGATTACCTTGTAACGAGACGGGCGGAGACCGCCACCTTGAAAGTTAGCAATAAAGGAGCTAACATCAACCTGGTTTTGAGCCATATAATTACCTCAGTATCAACAATGATTTGATATTATTTATCAGCATAATAGGTTTAATCAATTTGATTTTTCTCCTCGATCATACTAAAATGCTTCGGAATTTTAATCAAAGGAGAACCATGCTCTATCACATATACGTTACCGCCAAGCTGACCAAGGGCTACATCCCGCGCTATGCGTTCTGCATCATGGATGCTAGCGGCGATACGATCGCTGAGCAATCTCAATGCGATGCTCATCAGACTGTACCGAGGATGCTCATCCGATCATGTATCGACAGCCTCAATAGCATCGTAGAGCCGAGCGATATCATCGTGCACCACTCGTCTCTGTATATCCATGAATGCTGCATGAAGCTGAAGAGATGGCAACGAGACCAGTGGTACAATGTACCGGGACGTCGCCCTGTCGATAACCAAGACTTATGGAAGCTGTTCGTCCGAGCTATCAGCCGTCATCTTTCGGTAAGCATCAAGCGCGATGCTCCTGCTGAAATCCTCACCTACCTTTCACGCAATCCGATAGGAGTCAAGATATGACCAAAACATTCAAACCAGCGTATAGACGCATCATCAACTACTACGGTAGCGATATCATGCTGCCGCTCAACTGCATAGCTATTGCTGCTGACCGCAGCGGACGAGTCTATGCTTTCGAGTACACGCCCGAGTACAACGAACACCTGAACCACTGGGAAAGCCGAGATACCAAAGCCTACTACCTAGGCAAGTTCAACGCTCCGCTAACCAAAGAAGAAGCTCTTGCATCGCTGTGGATTGCTAACGAGTTTCATTTCGACGGCTTCGAGCTTGCTCAAGATATCGAGCAGATAGATGAAGGCAGAACCATCACCATCAATGGTATCGAGATTACCGTACCGCTTGACGTAGTCTACATCGCTGCTGATATCGATGGTCAGGTCCATGCCTTCACTGATAGCAATATCATGCTGGCTGTAGATGAAGGCAGGTGGCATGCTGATGATAGCTTCAAGATGCTGCTGGGCAAGTGCACTCCGCCCAAGGATGCAGATGCAGTCTACGATAGTGCGAAAGAAGTCGTAAGCGACATGGAGCTCTGATGCGATTCTTTTCTGATCAAGACCTGCTCTTGGCTTTCTTCGCTGGCTGCTTCGTTGGCCTCCTGCTTTCTTTCTTCTTACGAGGATAACATCATGAAAATCGACACCTACCGCTTCGTCTGCGCTTATCTGGACAACCACATCATTCAGATTCCCTACAGCTTCAACTTCATGACTATCGATAAGGATGGTACAGTCAAGGCTCACAAAGAAAAGCCCAGGAGCAGTCTGGGCGGCTACTGGGGCTCTGATGATGCTTACGTCATCGGCACCGCTCGCTGCTCGTATGATGAGCAGGAACGGAACAGCAAGCATTACTACCAGAAGCGCATCTTCGGTAGTAATGCGCTGCTAGCACCAGACCATCATCGCTATGTTGCTCGTGATGCTGATGGCGATATCTGGTCATTCAGCGAGGAGCCGAAGCTGCTCGCTGGCAAGTGGCAACCTGCTGAAGGCTCCGATTACATCGAATACATCACCGACGAGTTCATCAACGGACCACAGCTCGTAGAAATACCAGGAGACGAGTCGTGAAGCGCAATAAGGTCACCATCGAAGGCGAGACATATAAGGTCAAGAACAATCATCAATGGGCTGCTTTTGATGGTGATAGCTGCCTTTGGAGCTTTGTTATGGTTCCAGCCTACGATAAGGACCTGAATATATGGATATCCGATACCGAGGCTGATCTAGTAGCATCATCTACGCGCAGGCTCTCTGGGCTATACAAGATCATCAAGCAGCCTGATGGCAGCTACGAAGGTCAGCTCGAGCGGCGATTCTGAGGAGAAAGTTATGATTGAGCTAGCATATACGAGCTTTCATACCTTCGCATTTCGTGGAAGCATGATCACGATGCCAGAAGCTCATAACTACGTAGCTGTCGATAGCGATGGTATAATCACCAGCTTCGCCAACCAGCCCATCCTGCATGATGGCTACTATCAGGATGCTCATGTAACCGATGAGTCACCAATTGACGCAGTTCCATTCTGCATCGGTCGGGATAAGTTGCTTGCTTCGAGTATATTCCGCAAGCAGAATAATGAAGGCATCATCGAATTGGTTCCTCTAGAGAGCACTGGTGAGTATATCCGATGCTGTATCGAAGGAGCACAATACGCAATCAAGAGCAATCATAAATGGGTTGCATTTGATGGTGACGGATGCTTATGGAGCTTTGCTGCGTGCCCGATCTATGATGAGGACCTGGATGCGTGGATTTATAGCAACGAAGCTGAGCTGATAGCATCTGCTACACATAGAGTTGATGGTCATCGTTATAAGATCATCGAGCAACCCGATAGCAGCTTTAGAGCAGAGCGAATCTATAAGGATATTCCTCCAGGTTACCTTCCTAGCATCAACCCAGATCCAGAGCCACCGCAGCTGAGAATGCGAAAATCGTGGTAAGCAGAAAGCCCATCATCTGATGGGCTTTCTTATGGTCCTGGCTTTTTATTGAAATATGATGCTCATTTCATCTTCCTCAATTGTTGCTTGCTCATAATTCAGTCAAGCTGGTGTCCCATCCGTCTGTATTGATAGTATAGCCAACTTTCCGAGCTTGTCCGGTTTCGATTACATCCAATCGCCACACGCCTTCATCTTTATATGCTTTGGGTTCTTCGCTGAATACACAGATATCGCCGTTCTTGTTGGTAGCGATGTATCTAGCCCATCCAGCCCAAGCAGGAATCGGTCCGGTGATGTGATCTGGGTCTGGCTCAAGCAGCATCCATAAGCACTGCTCCAAATCCTCGCTCAATCTGGGATTGGGCTGATGCTTGAGGATGTAGTCAACAGTATCAGTATTATATGCCCAGTCTGGAACAAGAGCTTCGATGCCGTCGACATCCATGCAGCGATGGTGGAGCAGCAATAGCACATCAGCCATCCATGAGCAATCTTGCACCTTCGCTACTGTCGATAAGCATTCTTCTCTTGCTTGGCTTCTGTAGAACGGAAGAGCATCTCCATTGGATTCGATATCCTTCTCGCTCTTCGGTTCTTCCTCATACACCTTGACGTAGCCCCGTCTGTCGATAGCTATGTACTCAGCATCGCTTGGTGCCGGTATGATGCTGCCGTAGTATAGCACCGGTATAGTGCTTGATGATATTGTTGTGTCGATTTTCATGTGGTTTCTCCTGGGTTTGACTAGGCCTCGTATTTTATAGATTTCCATCGAAAATCAAGCAAAATTTGCAAAGCCTTATTTTCATTAAAGAATTTCAGCCAAATTTTTGCATCTCGGATTTTGCTAAGCGATTGAAATCATTGAATAAAATCAAAAACAGGCGAATCTCGCATGGCGAGTGGTAGGGTAGTATAGGGTCAGCAAAAATTCCATGCGAGATTTAGCTCTAATTTTTGCCCAAAAGCGAAAGCCCATCTCGATTGGATGGGCTCATGGATATCATCGCACTTAGATTAGCTTTCTAAATCATCATCTTCGGATTCTTCAATGGCTTCATGCTCTGTGGTTTCCTCGATAGCTAGCGGCTTCTGCCCTAGCTGATAGTGCTGCTTGATTGCATCGTTGAAGCCAGCATCGAGTGCCTGCTTCCATACCTCATCAGATTCGGTCAGGTCTTTCATCCGGATCTTCTCGACGATGATTTCTCCTGTATCGGGATTAGCGATGCGATACCATCCATTTGAAGGCATCGTTAGCCACCCGAGCATCTTAGCAATATCGGGCATTCCGCTCCACTTAGCAATGCCATTGTCGAAGCTGACTGTGATGGGAATCTTAGCATTCTCTCGTACGAATCTGCTCTTGTGAGCAATAAGTGTGAAGTGATATCCCTTCAGCTCGGTACCATCTTTATCCTGTGCTTTGCTGATGAAGAAGACCGTATTTGCTGAAAGCATCATGCCCTTGCCACCAGACATGATCTGCTTGCTGTACATCTCCTGCGTCTCATACACGTGGTTAACAGCAAGGATGGGTACCTGCTTGATGGTGAGGTATGGAGTGATCATCCGACCGAGGCTCTTCAGCGCCTTAGCTCGTGTCATATCAGCAGCGCTCTTATCGTTGATAGCATCCTCGAGTTCTTTCTTCGATGCGAGGTTACCGATGCTATCGATCATGATAATGACGTGGTCTTCGGGCTTGATTTCTTCGAGCTTCTTGATCAGGTCGAACTTGAGCTCCTCGATGTTAGTAATGGGGATATGCAAGACTCGCTTAGCATCGACACGCATCGATGCGAGGTAGGCTGGTGTTACGCCGAACTCGCTATCGTAGAAGATACACAGAGCATCGTCGTATCGCTCGAGATAGGCTGATACCATCTGGAGGCAGAAGTTAGATTTGAAGTGCTTGCTATCAGCAGCGAAGATACACAGCCCAGATACGATACCGCCGTTGACATCGCCACCAAGGGCGATGTTCAGTGCTGGTATGCGAGTTTGTACGCAGTCGGATGAGTTGAAGAAATCCGAGTCAGCTAGTAGCTGCTGGGCTTTGCTGATGCTGCCGTAACTGGCACCTTTCAGTCGGTTGAGTAGAGACATGTGGTTTCCTTAGTCGAAGAATGAAGAGAGAGTGTTGACTTTTTCGGTATTCCATCCCAGGAGATCGCTGAAGGACTTGATCGGATCGATGAAAGTCTTCTCGAGCATGGTATCGTAGTCTATCAGGTCATGGAGTCCGAACTCCTTAGGAAGGAAGCTATTATATGCGATATAGCCACCATCAACAATAGCATTGGGCTTGAGCAGAAGCAGTCGGATCTTGCTTGCATCGGTGATGGGCGTCATGTCGATAAGCCCGTGCTCTTGCAGCAGGCGATTGTACTCGTGGCTTGCCTTGACATGGAATGGGATGCGGAGCTTGTACGAGCCATCAGACTCAATCCACTTCCCGAGGTTATTGACTCCACGCGGTGTAGCAATTTCTTCGTACGGTACCTGCTTGAATTTCTGCTTGAATTGGCTCACGAATTCGATAAGCTCTTCCTCATTACCACGAAGCATGATAGCATAGCATTTCAGCAGAGCATCCTTCACAAACTGTGGCGTGGTTGATGTCGCAGTCTCGACTCCCATCGTTTTCAGGTGTGGCTCGTGGTAGCGGATTCCCTCGTTATCGAGGATGGAAGCAATGTACTTCTTCTTAGCACGGAAGATCATAGCATCAGCAATCACCTCGCGCTTCATGACCATCGAGTTCGTGTAGGCATTCATATGAGCAGCAAGCTCCTCGAGACATTGCTCAATAAACGGCTCGATTTTCTCCTTGGTGATCTTGTCGATGAGATCAACCATGGCTTTCTCTTCAAACGGCTTGCCATGCGTCAGCTTCTGCACCAGATAGTCGAGAGAGATGTACATGCTGTTATGGACGAGGATGCCATTAGCGAAGAAATTGTGGGTATCCTCGACTTCGATATCGTAGACATATTCGTCTACATCAATGTATTCGTAGATGTAGTCATCTGTGTATCCGATGTATTCGATTGACGGAACCGCTGTGCTTCCATCATGCAAGATGATGCTATCAGTCGAAACCAGTATATTGTGAGGCTTGCATGATAGGCATTCTCCGTCGCGCTTCACGATAACCGAATGGTCTTCGGTTACTATCACTGACTGATTGCTGCTGTCTGATATGCGGTATAGCCTCTTATTGGTCTTGTGTCGCATCACATAGGAGATGGGCTTATCAACCACGTTGCTGCCGTCGAATGCTCTTGCTACGCGACCCGATACCTGCTTGACTTCGCTTCCGTTTCTGGTGATAGACGCTGTGCTAGTAGTATCATCAAATAGCTTGCTGATGGGCATTTCTTGTCCATCCACGATGATGATGCTATCGCCAACCACCGAATCCGTATCACTATAGCTCCACCACTGAGCTACATCGGTGGTCGTGTCGCATAGCTGGTCGAGGAACTCGCAGACTCGCTTGCCGATGTACTTGATAGCCAGCTGTCCAGATTGCGTGATACCCTCAGCAATGCTGTGGTTGAAGTAGCGGAAGCCTTCGTTGCCCGATGCTCCGTATAGACTGTTGATAGCAATCTTGATTGCCATCTGGATAGCATCGAGTATCAGGATGCTAGTAGCTAGCTCGTCGGTCGGATTGTCTTCGTAAGCTCGCTTCGCTTCTTTGAGCTTCTTCTGCGTAGCCTTGCGCTCGGCATAGAGCTCGATTACTTCCTCGACGATGATGCTCAGCTGTTCTTTGCTGAACATCGCTCCGTTCGCTGCCATAGCAAGATTATGCTCTTTGGCATATTGCAGCTCGGGTACAGTCTCGAGATTGATCAGCTGCTCGAGCAATCCATCTCGGCGGGCTTCTTCTTTGACGAGCGTGTCGATGCCCATGTTGTACTGCTGCATAGTGAGAGGATACCATTATATGTTCAGATGCGCTCGCTAGGCGCATCCCGGGACTATACCCAGCTCTATGTCACCATAGAGGTCAGACTATATCTTGAACTTCGAGAATATCCGAAGCTCCGCACTGTTTCGCATCACTTGATGCTACTCTACTAGGTTCAGCATTAGCTGCTGCTTTTCGATAGTCGTTGAACATCACCATCTCTGGTAATGCTGCTGATTGTCTCGGAGAGAGTTTCCAGCAATTAAGTGCGTGTTTACGCTGCCATCGCTGACAGCGGGCCCATATCGTCTAGGCTGTTGTAGTCAAAGCTCACTACCCATTTGCTTTTGCCGAGCTTCGGCTCAGCAACGTAAGCTCCCTCGATTTCTTTGCTCTCGGTAATCTTGGGCATCGGAGGCACGATGATGCCCTTCTCGCACAGGCGGCGATAAATCCGGCAGTCCCAGAACTTGACCTGACCGAAGATATCGACTGTATTGCATTTCGCCATGTACTGTAGCTGATACGCAAGTCGCAAGAAGTTGAGCTTAGATTCGAGCTGCTGGATGCGCTGGACATCCACGATATTGTATCTTACGAAGCCCGTGGGATTACCGAGATAGAAGGCCTTGATATCTTCAAACTCGCCGTAGTCCATCTTACCTACGCCAAGCACGTGCTGGCATACGGTCTCGAGCTTGAAATCGGGCAGGCGCATATAGCCGAATTTCTTGACCAGCGCCATGTAATCGAGCTTGGCGATACCAGCGATGCGATACTCGATTTCTCCCGATGCTCGGTTCTCCTTCTCCTCGATTGCATCGGGCACCAGATTGTAGATGGGCGATATGCGCTCCTCATGACCAGGCATGATGCGCTTCAGTCGATTGATGATATAGACCGTATCGAAGGCATCGCCGTTCCAGTAGGTAACAGCATCGGGCATGCTAGCATTCCAGTAGTCTAGGAATGCTGACATCAGCTCGATTTCTGAATTGACTCGATGGATATGATTGTTCGGGCTTGACTGGTCGTCGAGATGCTCCTGATAGTCGAGTGTGGTCCAAGAATGGGTTACATCCGAGCCAATCCAGCCGACTGTGATGACGTTGATCTCCTGCTCGGCTACAGCAGAATTAGGAAAGCCATTGCCTACCGCAGTCTCGATGTCGAGCACAGCAATCTTGATATCATTGAAGCGATACTCGACATTGCCCGGATACAGCTCGTTGATGGCTTGAATCTCCGCATGCTGCATGGCATGGACTGGCATCATCTCCGAGTACTCTCGGATTGCTTTGCGCAATGCAGCTGGTGTTGATGCAGTCTTCTTCGATAGAGTCTCGCCCTTGAGACCTCGGTATTCTCCTTGTTTATCAGGTAAATAGAAAGAAAATTCGCGCTTGGTCTTCTCTACATGCTGCTTTCCTGTTTCGTCAATCCAGCGATGCACGATAGACTGCCCATGCGCTCCTACGTAGGTATAGAAGGATGATGGCATATGATAGCTCCGTTTCTTACAGTTGAGTTCGTGTTTTCTAGCTTGCTAATCGTGGGGCTCACCATCGCTCTTATCAAGGGAATGTGGGGTCTATCCTACTCGACGATGTTCAATAGCGAAGGCGAGACCGATAAGGTCAGCTACACGAAATTCTGGGCTAATATAGCATACTTCGTCGCTACAATCAGCTTCATCAGACTGAATTTCAGCGAAAGCGACAAAAGCTACATGCCCGAGCTGTGGTTGATTTTTCTTGGTGTTGTTGGAAGTAATGCTGTGGTTGCGAAGTGGCTAGCATTGCGCTACCTATCGCAATCACAGCAGCAAGAGAGCCAGCAGGTTAATCCGCAGCCTCCATATTACCCGATAGACCCGCAGCCTCGATATATTGCTGACGGAGACTCGCGCAAGGAGTGAGGTCATCGGGACTGCTGATCATGCAGTCATCGTAAGCGAAGGACAGCTCGTCCTGTTCGAGGATAGCATAGATGGGCACCAGCTGCCCATCTTCTTTTATCTGAAATGGCTTCTTCAGAGTCACCACAGAACCGCTGAAGTTCTCTCGGATTCGCTCTCCGATTATTGCAGAGCCGAACTTATGGAAGAGGATGATGATGTCTCTCATTTGCCTGTACTCCCGAATCCGCCTTCACGTTCTGCATTGCCTTCTGCTTGCTTGGTGATGGTGTGCATCGACATCGGAATCAGCTGTGCGATGCGCAAGCCGCTCTCGATTGATTGCTGGACTTCGCTTGTGTTCTGCAAAATGATGAAGATTTCCTGATTGTAGTCGGCATCAATCACGCCAGGAGCATTAGCAATCCTTAATCCTGTTTTCAGCGATAATCCGCTTCGTGGTGCTACCATCAGCCATTCGTTTTCTTTCAGATTAGCCTTGATACCAGTTGGAATAAGCGCCGTCTCTCCTCTCTGCAAGGCGATGCCGATGCAGAAGGCATCATCGATGATCATGCTCCTGGCAGTCTTCTTGATGGCGGCATTGCCGGCAGTATAGCACTGGATTTCTTCTCCTTCTACGAAGAAGGCACGGATATCAAATGCTGCTGCATTCTTTGTAGCGCGCTCGGGTATGCTTGCTCCGTCCTTTATGGCGTCGAAGATGTTTGCTTTTTGGTTTGTATTTGTTGGTTTTGGTGCCATGGTGTCTCCAGGTCGGTATTGTGGTGTAGTAGACAGCATCGTCCTTCGATAGAATGAAGAGCTTGTTGCATTCTGTCTGAGGAATCTCCTCAACGGTACGACAGATGCTATGCGTGTCGAGGTGATATGCTACCTTGAGCAGCATATCCTCCTCTTCTTCATTCAAGAAGATTCTGCCATCGTGCTTGGGATTGAGCAGAGCGTTTGCTGTTCTCGAGTGCATCAGATAGCATCGATCGCGGTAGTCGATCAGGTTGATGACGTTCTTTAGCTCCGCTCGTCTTGTATTGATGAGGCCGCATCTGCTCAGAGTATCGGATATCAGCACGCGCTGATGACGTGACGGAAGCTCAATCTCAACAGCATCTTCGAGGATTTCATCTTGCCTTGCCACCAGTCTCTCCTAATTCACGCAGCGTAGCAGCATCGAACAGGCTCATGACCTGCTCGGCTTTGCGTCGGCTGTAGTTGTATAGGCGCATGATGAGCTCGACATCTTCTGACTTCGGCTCGGGCTTGTCCCATGATGCGAAGCGCTTGCCCTTCGGTACAGCATGATAGAGGAAGCGATATTGCTGCTGCTTATCCAGATGCTTGCATTGATTGAGCTCGTTAGCGAAAAGAATCGTATCGCGGAAGCGGCTGAATGCTCGGTTCACGATGAACATATTATCGGGCTCGTCGAGCAATCCATCCTTCGCGTTGATGTTCTTGACGATATCGAATGGATTCATCGCATCTCCACATCGATCATGCACTCGGTAAGGAATGCTGCGAGGTTGATTTCTTTGTCAGCTACCATAGCATCGCTGACCTGGTACTTGTTGATGAAGAGCAGGAACTGAGGAATGGAGTCGGGCTTCACGTATTCGTCTACATGAGACCACATCATCTTCGATAGCATGGCGAAGTCGATATCGGGATTGAGTGATACCCATTTGCGCATCTCGCTGAATTTCTTGTCTTTGATGTAGCTGTAGATCTCCTTGATAGTATCACCAGATAGCAGCTTCATCTTCGAAGCATCGAGCTCACCGCCTCGGGTCAGATGCTGCAATTCATTCAGGCACTTGCGCATATCTGGGAAGTACTTGATGATGAGCTGAGCTAACACCTTCGGGTCATAGATGATCTTATTCTCATCCAGTATGGCTTTAACTCGAGCATCGAACTGCTTGAGTACCTCGAGCTTCTCTTCTTTGGTCAAGCTGAAGTCAACCTGCACCGTGCGAGATTTCAATGGGTCGATGATCTTGTTGGCGTAGTTCGCTGTGAAGATGAAGCGGCAGTTGGCGGAGAACTCTTCGATGAAATTGCGCAAGCCCTGCATTGCAGCTTGCGAAAGTCCATCACATTCGTCAAGGATGACGCACTTGGTATTGCCCATCAGACTGATGGTAGATGCGAAGTCTCGGATGGTAGTACGAAGCGTATCGATATTACCGTTCTCGGAGCAGTTGATGATGAGCGTATCCATGTTGAGCTCGTTGCATAGAGCACGAGCGACGCTCGTTTTGCCGACCCCGGCAGTTCCACAACACATCAAGTGCTCGATATTACCACTATCCACCATCGACTGGAAGTAGTCCTTCAGTCTCTTGGGCAATGCGCAGTCTTTGATAGTCTTGGGTCGATATCGCTCGACCCATAGATGCTGTTCGATGTTTGCTGTCATTGTGCCACCAGAGGAATGTAGTAGATCAGATCAGCATCGTCTACATTGGTGATACGGGCGATACCAGCGCTGCTGATGTCGATAGCATACGCACCAGCAATCATCTTCAGGTCGTCGATCTTGAAGCGTACTTCATCCGCGCTGCTAGTCTGCACAGCAATCGCCATCTTGAATACGTTAGACGTGCTATCAGCAGTCTTGCTATTGAATGCTCGGATTCCTCCCTGGCTGACACCAATCATATCGAACTTCATGATAGCAGCAGTCTTCTGAATGCGACTGATCTCGGCTTCGCTAAGATGGAAGCTATAGTCTTCAGAGGGCATGTTGATGTTCTTGCCCTCTGGCGGGGCAATGATGATAGCTTCAGAAGCGTAGTAGTAGGTGATGGTGTTGTCTCCTTCTTTGATGGTGAGGTACTTCTCCTCGAACTCGATTTCCGGGTCATTGAACAGGTCGATGATCGCCAGCAATTCTGGAAGGGAGTAGATTGCAAAGCGGCGAGGAATCTCCTCAGAGATGACAGCCTGGGCGAATGCGGTCTTCGTCGTATTCATCGTCTTGAGCTGCTTGCCCGGGAGGAAGAGCATGCCCTGGTTGAGTGTCGAGAAATTCTTGAGCAGCTCGAGTGTTTTACTTGAAAGTTTCATTTTGTCTCCATTATTACGGTAAAGCCATCTTGCTTGGTTAGCTGGATGGATGAGGTGAAGCTATCGCTTAGTTTCTCTGGCGTATGCGTTATCACGAATACGTTGAGGTCAGCGATAGAGCGAAGCAGGTCAGCAAATGCTGCTGTGCCTTCTGCATCAGCGGATGAATCGAAGATTTCATCCATTATCAGAAGATTGGTAGAGCAGTTAGCTTTGTAGCGTGCTATATCGCGCCACGCAAGCATAACTGCCATATCGAGGCGTAGCTTCTCGCCTTCAGACAGCTGATTATAAGCCATCTCCTCGAAGCCACGCATTTTTATTTTTTCATCGAAGCATTCATCAATCTCAATCGTTGCGAAAAGCCCCAGTGCTGCTAGGTTCTGGTTGATCACCTGGTTGAGCATGGGCACGAAGTCTTTGAGGATGATAGCTTTGATACCATCGTCTCTGAGTGCCTGTATGATGAAGTCGTGGTAGCGCATATCAGCAGCCTGAGCATTATATGATGCTTCGAGCGATTGCGCTGCGGTTGCAGCTCGGTCGACTTCGCGCTGTGCATTGCTGATATCGGGCATCTCCGAGCAGGCATCTTTCTGCCTTCTAAGAGACTCGATGCTTGACTTAACTTGGGCTATGTCTTTGTTTTTGTGAGACAGAAACTCCTGAGCCATCAGATATCGTCGCTGTCTGGTTTCGTCCTTGTAGATACGCTCGCGCATCTCTCGTATCTTGACTTCTGTGGCTTTCGTATCGTTGATAGTGGATTCGAAAGACTGCATCATCTCCTGCTTGTATGTATCGCTGATAGACTGCTTGCAGGCTGGGCATTGCTCGTTATGATGGATGAATGCAAGCTGCTTGCTCGATTGCTCGATGCTGTGCTGGTACTGACCGATACGAGCATCGCAGTCAGTCAGGGCTTTGACTAGACGGTCGTGCAATGCCTTGTCGTACTGGATAGCTTGCTCTTCTAGCAGTTTCTTGGATTCTTGCAGCTCGTCGAGTTCTTTCTGCTTTTCTTCGATCTGCTGGTCGTAGATGGCTTGCTTCTCCTGCAACGATTGCATCGCTGATTGATAGAGCTTATCGTAGGCGGACTTCGCGTGCTCCACGTTAGCATTAGCTAGCAGCAGGTTTCTTTCTGCATCGGATAGCTTAGCTTTGGCTTGCTTAGCATCATCCTTGGCTATGGTCGACATCGAGGAGAAGATATCGAGTGCTAGCACTCGCTCAACGAATGCTCGCTTGTCAGCTGCACGCAGCGACAGAAATGGCGTGTAGTTAGCACGCCCGACAATCACCATCTGCATGAATGCTTGCTGGTTGATGCCCAGTATGTTATCCTCGAGCCATGCTTGGTAATCCTTCGCTTTGGCGGATTGGTCGATCAGATTGCCATCAACGTAGATCTCGAAGATAGCAGGCTTGTAGCCACGCTTGATGATGATATTCTGCTCGCCTCTCGTAAGGCTGACTTCGGTCATCAGCTCTCGATTGTTCTTCTGATTGACTAGCTGTCCTTTCGTAATGGAACGGAAGGGCTTGCCATAGAGATTGAAGCACAGAGCATCGAGAAGGAGGCTTGACTTGCCAGCTCCGTTCTTGCCGATGATAAGAGTCGATGGATTCCTATCGAGCTCGATGGTGATGGGCTGATTGCCGATGCTGGCGAGATTCCTAGCAGTCAGCTTCTTGAAGTGTATATTGTTCATCGTAGTATATGTGCAGCTTCTTTCATGCACTCTTCCATCTTCTCGATGCACTGGCTGAGCTCGTCAGCGATGGCTCGCTTCTCATCGGTCTTGCTTCTCTTGCCTCTGAGGATAGCTATTGCATCAGCAAGTGCTGCGGTTTCGTCAGCCCAGAAATCCTCGCTAGCAACGGACTTGTATGCTGCTTTCATGAAAGCTACCTCATCCTCATCATCGACATGAATAGATGGTACTCCGATATCAAGGATCTTCTCGACGATAGCAAGCGCAAGCGGATTGTCGTGTGCTATCCTCCGGAGGTGGTAGAGGTTCGCTTCATCATAGAAATCTTCTTGGTTGAGCTCTTTCAGCTCGGCGATGTGGTTACGCACTTTGTTGCTCCAATGCTATATCATAAAGGGAAAGTATTCTAGCTTTGATCTCGTCTTTCTGCAAGCTATCATCTAGCTCCATAGCATCGATGATAGAGCTGATACGAGATCTGGTATCTTGTAGCTCCGCAGCTTGATCTTCGATGCTGATCGAAGCTATATGCTGTGTCGTATCGATGAGCTCGACCTTGTAGGCATGGGCTTGCAGGTCAGTCAGTGCTTGGTTGAGCTTCGCTTGATCTTTGATGCTTCCGAGCTCGCATTCGACACGAACGATCTGGTCCTGATGGCTCTTGGCATCGATAGTTGTAGTATCATCGTACTGCATCAGAGCGAACATCCGATAGGGATTCTCAACACGGATTCTTTCGGTACCATCGAAGAAGAAGCAGCCCTTCGGTGTATTGTAGTCAGCCCAGGTCATATCGAAGGGATTGCCGATATACTCGATGTTGGCTGTCATGCTTGGGATGTGGAAATGACCAGACCAGACTTCCGGGATATGCTTGAAGAGAGATGGCGATAATCCATGCTCGCAGTAGATGCCCTTGGTCATCAGTGCTCCGTTGACCTCGAGATGACCGCATAGGATATCAGCTTTGCATCGCTTGATAGCATCGATGCAGGTATCGTAGTTTTCCTTGCATATCCATGGCAGGAGCATGAACTGCTTGCTAGCAAGCTCGAGCTCGGTAGGCTCTTCGATGATGCGAATGTTGTCATACTGCTTCGCTAGCAGGGCGATGCTGTGTACTGCATTGGTATTGCGGTAGTAGATGTCGTGGTTGCCGATGAGCGTGATGAGCTCGATACCTGCATCGTGTAACGGACCGAAGAACCTATCCATGAAGATGGACTGGGTCCGGATGTTCATGAGCTTGCGATTATCGAATAGATCGCCGAGATGGAGAAATGTCTTGATGTTGCGCTGCTTCATCTGATCCAGCAGGATGTCGAGATAATCCAGCTGCTTGCGCATGAAGGTCTCATCGGAGTTTCGCATTCCGATATGGAAGTCTGTGCCTACTAGTATCACGGGGAAAATTACCTTTCTTGTTGTATATCAGCGATGATGCCTGTACCGCGAGTAAAGCAGCTTTTGGGTCAGGATCAGGCGAGGGTTCTGCTACTCTTAATGCAGACAAGCATCATCGCTGATAGCTCTCGATTTCAAGAGCTGGTTATCATAAAACAGAGCGCAGTATAGCTCATATTTTAGAAGAAATCAAGACTGAAGCAGCAAAATCATATTTGCTAAATCTTTTCATATTTGTAAGCCATTGATTTTATTAGCATTTGCATGAGCATTCTTGAGGAGGTTCGAAGGCTCGAAATTTTCATGTAAGTCATTGATAGCATTAAAGAAAATCATGGTTTTGATAGATTTTTGCTGCAACGAGAGCCGCTCAAATTTCATTTGGGTATACTCTTACCTAGCTTGGACTGCGATCGTTGCATTTCTACAAAACCGAGGTATGCTGGTTTTCAGTTAGAATCTGCTCGTTTAGCATCGAAATTGCATGAAAATTGCCTTAGAACTTAACGAAACCATAAAATTTCCAGCAAAATCTGCATTTTGAGCTTGATTTGAACACCAAAACCGCTATAATAGCCGCATCAAATGCAATATGAGCTATAAGAGATATGTACCTAACAGAAATCACAGTCATCAAACCATCGCAGCAGGCTCTTTATCGAGCCTGTGATGAGCTGTGCTTCTTATCGAAGAACTTGTACAACTCAGCGTTATATATTCAGCGACAAACTACTTTGATGGGAATCCTTACCTTGATTATTTTGATATGATAAATCGGATGCGCAAGGAGAAGGATAAGGATTTTTATGCTCTTCCATCAAAAGTAGCAGAATATGTTATAAAGCAGCTTCATGAAAGCTACAAATCCTACTTTGCTCTTCTAAAGCTCAAACAAGCTGGAAAATACCAAGGTAGTGTTAGACTTCCTAGGTACAAGGATAAGATTCATGGCAGGAATGTAACTACATTTTATAAAGAGCTCCTGCGCAAAACCACCTACAAAAAAGAGGGGCTTATTCATCTTTCGAAGACCGGTATCAAGCTCAAGAGCAAAATACCGCTTGAACGTATCCAGATAGTCAAGATTGTACCGAAGCATAGCTTTTATGAGCTCCAGGTGGTTTATCATGCTGATGAAGCACCGAAGCTCGAGAATAGCAATTATGCTGCTATCGACCTTGGTCTTAACAACCTAGCTACGGTAGCAACGAACGTGTCGAAGCCGTTTATTATCAACGGAAGACCGTTAAAATCCATCAATCAGAGATGGAACAAGCGGAAAGCTCGATTGCAATCCAAATTGAAGAAAGGAGTATACAAATCTAAGCAAATTCAGACTATCACGAACAAACGAAATCGAAGGGTCAAAAACTACCTTCATCAAGCCAGTAAGGCACTTATAAACGAGCTTAGGAGACTAAGCATCAGCAAGGTCGTTATTGGTTGCAATAAAGAGTGGAAGCAGAACATAAGCCTTGGGCGTCGAAACAACCAAAATTTTGTTCAGATTCCACACGCTAGGTTCATCGAGATGGTTACCTATAAGGCTGCTCTTGCAGGAATTGAAATAGTCATAGCCGAAGAAAGCTATACTAGCAAGTGCAGCTTCTTGGATGATGAGCCTATTGAAAAGCATGAAGAATATGCTGGAAAGCGCATCAAGCGTGGGCTATTCAAGTCGAAGACAGGAAAGCTAATCAACGCCGATATTAACGCAGCATACAACATCATGCGAAAGCATCTGGGAATATCTGTTCATCAGATAGACTCAGTACAGGTGTTAAGCACGCCTAATGTTTTGGTGCTTGGTTCTTGATGGACCAAGCATCGCATAAACATTAAAGCAAAACTACAAGTTGCAGCTTTTGCGAAAGGGAGGATAAACCCATCTTCGCAAGCTCGCAGAAAGCAAGGAATATGCTTGTGATGTGGCTTACATCAAGACCATCAACCATCAAGGCGATAGATAAGCCACGTCATACGGACGGCACCATGGGATGATTGGTCCGTAGGCTCGCAGTCGGCTTCTGATGTCGCTGTTATCGATAGCTACGATATCGACCGGTCTATCATCATGGAGATGGATGACATAAGCTCCTGTAGCTGGATCGGATTGGACCTCGTTGATCAGCTGTCCGTTGTGGTGATAGTACGCTCTGACTGTAGCTCGCATGGGATTGCCCTCGAGCATGATGATACCCTTGACGTAGTACACGTGCTCGTAGTCGATCATCGCATTCATGAAGTCTCTCGAGATAGCTCGGTCCCAGACTATTGTGTTAGCTAGATGAGCTCGGCATGGCTCGGTTACATTCCTTCCTATGAGCAATCGTCCGGTACCGAGCTTAGCACCAGAATGCTCGGGCTTGCGCATCGTGATGACTCGCTCATCAGCATAGGTTTCGCTATCGAATATCACCGTCAGTCTATTGCTCTTCATCCGGATGATAATCTCGTGCCATTTCTGCGTATCGAGGTTATCAGCTAGCTGGATGCGACTGTTACCAGCACCGAGCACCAGCTCAGCATATCCCGGCTTGTGGCTTCCGCCCTGCGAATTGACCCACAGTGATATCGAGAAGAAGTATGGCGTGATGTTTTCCTGCTCGAAGATACATCCGCGCTCGCCGTGCTGGACCTTGAAATGCTGGAAGTACGTGAAGTCACCATTGATGGGAAGCAGATACTCGCGGGTTCCATATGCTGATTCGAATATCGGAGCGGAGTTGATGAACTCGATAGAGTGTGTCAGCTTGAATGGTCCATCTTCTCTATACCTAGCAGCATTGCGATCTCCCATCACGATAAGACTCTTGCTCGTTCTCGATAGGTCTCGTAGCTGGCCATATCGAGTGTCGGGCTGCGTATCCTGGTAGTCGATATAGATGACCGGATGTTCCTTTCTGACCATATCTGGGAAGTTGTAGAGCTTCTGAAACAGTCGCATCACCTCGAGATCTGGGAGGAAGCGATTGAACAGAGCTACGTTATCGAGCGTCGTTGGGATGTGGCATCGGTCGTGTGTTAGCTCTGGCATGATAGTACCAGCAACGCGAGTGCCAGTTCCGACTCCACCGATGCTCAGGTCATGCTCGACTGTATCGAGATTGAGCAGATTGATGTCCTGCGTGTATTCCTTCTCGAATATGATGTCGAGGTTACGCATGATGGAGAGCTTGTTCTCCTTGAAGCGGATCGTAATCATATCGCCGAGCTCTTGCTCTTCTGTGCTGCATAGCTTCTCGTCCAGCACGATATCATCGTTGTAGAAGGGAATCCACACGTGCCAATAATATCCTCCATAGCGCCGCATCTCCTCCCAGATCGTTATCATGCCCTCGTGGTGGATGATGATATCAGCGTAGTGGTTGTTGGCATCCATCGGTGCGCGCCAGATGTAGTCATGATCCTTGTAGCTACGCTTCATGCAGAACACGTAGGAGAATTCCTTCCTCGAGTAGTTCCATTCTCGCACGTGATGAGCGAAGGCATAGGCCTTGGGATAGTACGATAAGCCAACGGTTCTAGCATTAGGCTGGATGCCCACCGGACAGAATCTGATAGAGCGCTGCTCGTATAGGTCGATAGTGCTGATGGGACTAGCCATGTAGTAGCAAGGATAATCATCGCGCTGATGCTCTACGTGTAGCTCGCATTCAGCGATGCCCATCTGGTCGAATAGCTGCAAGGAGCGGAGGCGTCGTGTGTCTTCGATTAGTGTTTCTGAGTCGAATCCAAAGAGAGCAATCGGCTCCATGCCCTCGAGTGTTTGCTTGTATCCTGCCATTGCTAGTGGTTCTCCAATGTGGTGAGGTTTATTGAGATTATTAAAAAGCCCAGCATCACGCTGGGCTCCATATGCGAGTTATCGATTATCCAGCCTTCGCCTGTCGCTCGAGGACTTTCTTTCGCATCGCCATATCCACATGGATGAGCACCAGCTCAGATTCTCCGGATGGCAGGATGTTGCCCAGCTTGAAGCGGCTGCCACCATCGTTCTTATTCTGCAATGCTCGTACCTGCTCCTGCTTGGTCATAGCATTCTTCACCGATGCAAGGACTGACACGTAGCTATCGAGCGTGAGGCCAGATGTGTCGGTGGCTGCCATGATGTAGCTGAACTCGCTATTGAGCAGCACCATCGCACCGATGCGCTTACCAGCAATCGCCATCAAGATTTCCATCTTGTTCGATGCTTTGATGCCCTCAACCTCGCTATCGGGACTGATGCCGACTTGGTACAGCAGGGCTCGGTTGCTGAAGATCTTCTTCAGGATGGGCTGGTAGCTTGCATCGAGTACGTTCAGGTTTTTGAAGGATTCGTCGAGCAGCGCTTTGATGTCTTTTGAGTCCATTGGTTTTCCTAATCTGTTTAATAAGTTATATCTATTAAATGGAGCTTCAAATGGAAGAGCTAATGAAAGACCTTTGTCCACCATGCAATCCGATAGTACCGTTACGAGTATCAGATGCTCGTATGCCCGAGCTGTGCCCATGCCCTGATACCAGCACCAAGATCGAAGTTGCATTCGTAAGGGAGCGAGCTCCCAGGAAGATGCGAGATATCAACGTCATGGGCTACATGATGGACATCTCGAAGTACCGAATCTGTTCAATTGGAGGAATGTGATATGCCGAAGAATGCTGTAAGACTCAACGACATGACTACAGGACACGGATGCTTCCCACCGCAGAAGATCATCGAAGCATCGCCCAATGTCAATGTCAACGGACGAGGCGTAGCTCGTGATGGCGATGCCGTCGAGGAGCACATATGCAAGGCGAACTCGCATGGTGGCACCATCCAAGCATCTGGTGGCACGGTCTTCATCAATGGCAAGCCTGCAGCTAAGATACTCTCGCCGGTGAGCTGCGGTGGCAAGGTCATGACTGGCTCGGGTAATGTCTTCTTTGGGTGATAACACGATGGCAATCCAATACTACAGTGATCTAAACCTAGCATTCAAGCCGCATCCCAAGACTGGCGATGTAACGCTACTCACGAATGAGGATGCAGTCAGAAGAAGCCTGCTCCATATCGGCATGATGCTGCCGTACGATATCCCATATAAGCCCGATGCTCATGGTCATGTGCGAGAACTGCTGTTTGAGATTCCATCGGATGCAACAAGGCTAGCGCTTGCTAGCAATATCAAATGGGCGCTAACGACACTCGAGCCACGTGCTGACATCAGAGAAGTCAATGCAATGCTTGATAGCTCCGAGGCTGGATATAACATCGAAGTCATCTTCTCGGTGCTATCGCTGATTGGCGAGTACAAGGCTCAGTTCTACCTACAGCGGATTCGATAATTGGATTTTCCAATTGATGCAATTGGAAAAATATTAGCACTTTCTCGAGACAATAGGCTTGCCGAAGACGAAGCGC
>ERZ773267.263-NODE-263-length-38222-cov-3.474756_pt1 | contig 38222 bp, 42 predicted proteins | sample MGYA00511959_ERZ773267 | MGnify/ENA primary metagenome ERZ773267 (study PRJEB29015, sample SAMEA2738165) | human oral metagenome | biome: human oral; feature: human-associated habitat; material: saliva | place: China | collected 2240 ...
AAACATCACCGAAGAATCTTGCCTACCCAAGGGTGAAATGTCAGCAATACACAAGGGAATACGGGAACTAGGTAGAAACAAGACGAAGAACATTATCCTCAGCTTCTTAGAAGACGGTGGGGCAACGCAAATCCGTGAAGCATACAATACAATGCGCAGAAAGTCTCCCCACTATTGGGAAGATACACGGAAATTCCACGTATGGGCGAACGGACTCATGCACCATATCCTTTTCGGTGATGCACCCAGTAGGTAATACTGGTTCACGATAAATATTCCCCGTTTCAATAATAGAATAAACAGTGAAGCTTGAGTACAATAGTAATGTTCACTCAAGCTTCCTCTTTTTTCCCGACACCACAAAAACCAGCCCCCAGTAGGGCTGTAGGCGGGATATAATGTCCTGCAGAATAATTTTTTCACCGAGTAAAGAAAGAACCGTGGATAATATGGTGCAGGAATACTCCACCCCACAGAAAATTGAGTGGGCAAAATCAGCTAACCTCACCGACATTCTAGAGAAGCAAGGTAGAGAACACCCTGACAGGGTGTTGTATCGTCTCAAGAAAGACACAGGGTGGGAGCCCCTAACGGCAGAGCAGTTCCATGAGCGAGTCACCCAACTAGCTAAAGGTTTGATTGCTTGGGGTGTGGAACCTGGGGATCGTATCGGGATCATGAGCCGCACTCGGTTCGAATGGTCTCTCATTGATTTCGCTATCTGGTATGCGGGCGGCGTGTCTGTGCCGATCTATGAGACTTCCTCAGTGCACCAAGTGCACCATATAGTCACAGATTCAGGTTTACGGGCAGTGTTCGTTGAGACCGAGAAACTGGCGGTGCTCGTTAATGAAGCGACCAGCAGTGTTGGGGGTAAGCTCACCACATGGGTTATCGAAAGCGACGCAATAAGCACCCTCAACGCGCTCGGGGAGCCTGTAGACGACGGGGCGCTAGGGAACGCACGCACCTCACGGGACAGCTACAATCTAGCAACTATCGTGTACACCTCAGGGACCACGGGTGAACCGAAGGGGTGTATGCTTACGCACGGTAATTTCCTGAACCTCAGCAGTAACGCGAAACTCGCTATGGGTGAGCTCGCAAACCCCAGCAACTCAAGTATCCTGTTCCTACCTCTAGCTCATGTCCTAGCCCGCACAGTGCAGATCCTTGCCCTCGACTCAGGTATGACGGTGGGGTACGCACCCGATATTAAGAACCTCACAACTGACCTGCAGGAGTTCAAACCAACCATGCTGCTCGTTGTGCCTAGGGTACTTGAGAAAGTATTTGAGGGCGCGTCACTGAAAGCCAGTAAAGGCGGGCGTAGGAACGAAAACATTTTCAACAAGGCAGTAAAAGCAGCCCAGAGCTGGTCCGAACAGAAAATACGGGGACGCATCACATGGGGACCCTACCTGCAACATAAGCTCTATGACCTGCTCGTGTACTCGAAACTACGGCGGGCGCTCGGTGGTAACCTCAAATACGCTGTCAGTGGTGGTGGTCCTCTCAACCCTGACCTGACGCATTTCTATCATGCTATTGGGGTTAAAGTCCTTGAGGGGTATGGGTTGACGGAGACCTCAGCACCTATAACCGTTGGTTTACCCGACAAGTTCAGTGTTGGTAACGTCGGTTACCTTCTACCTGGTTCTTCTGGGAGGATCGCGGCTGATGGGGAGCTGGAAGTTAAAGGCCCAGGTGTTTTCCCTGGGTACTACCAGCGCCCGAACGACACGAAGGACGCTTTCACTAGTGACGGCTGGTTTAAAACCGGTGACCTCGCGGAGTTCACAGAAGATGGTGCTTTACGGATTATTGGGCGGAAGAAAGAGATCATTGTGACCGCTGGCGGGAAGAACGTCATCCCAGCTAAAGCAGAGAACATGCTAAAGTCTTCTCCCGGTATTTCACAGGCTGTTCTTGTGGGAGATAACAAGCCGTTCGTGTCTGCACTAGTTACACTGGATCCTGATTCCCTACCCGACCAGTTGGAGCATATTGGGCTACCTAAAACAATGAGCCTGCGGGACGCTTCGGTGCACCCAAAGATCCGTGAGTACGTACAGAAAGCCGTAGATGAGGTGAACAGTTTCGTATCGAAGGCAGAATCGATCCGCGAGTTCCGTATCCTCCCCACTGATTTCACGGAGAAAGCGGGGCATCTGACTCCCTCAATGAAGGTGAAACGGGTGAAGGTTTTAGAGGATTTCTCGGCATATGTTGAGGACATGTACTCTCGCGGGCGTAAAACGCTTTCAGAGAAAACACTGGACGCTAAAGCAGCTGTCGCTGACCGGTTGCATAGTGTTGCAGATAGCATTTCTCCAAGTAAAGAATAAGTAGGAAAACAGCTGAGGGGTGCGCTTGTCGTGTCTTTGGGATGCGCGAGCGCACCCCTTTGCTTTATCCTTAGAATAAATAAGTACGACAGAAGAAAGAAATGGAACAACCCATGAGCAACCAAACACCCGACCAGCTGCACTGGACGGTGCGACCCGCATGCAAGAGCTACAACCTCAAACCCGTTATCGGTATCACTATCAGAAGCGCTGCTGCGGACACCCCCAGTATCCTAGTAAAATTCGTGAACCTAGGGCACGAAACAATCTACGACAGCACCACAGAAGATGTGGGCATGGAGAAGCACCTCTTCACCGAACACACCGTCCCCGAAGCTGCGACCATCATCAAGGAAACTCTCACCTCACACCCGATGGTGGATCGTATTGCCCATTTCATTGAAGAATCACGGAAAACCCCCGCCGAGGAACTGCTACGGGAGATACAACAAACCCTCATCGTGGGGATCCACAAGAACCTGCACGAACCCACCCAATAAAAACAAGCAGGGGCACCAAAGCCGCTCACTTGCAAGTAAAGGTGGAAGTTGATATACGAAAAGACAAACAACTAACCCCATGCTAGGTGAGGAAAAATGCAGGCACCCCCAAAGCAACAAACCGCAGGATACCAGTCCACCATAGTGTTAAATCTCAACACCCTACAGTCAATCGTGCCCCTACAGGAAATCAGTAGCACACTCCCAGGGACAGTGATCAGACTATCCGCTAGAGTAGTCACCTCAACCGTGACCCGCCGCATCAGCTGGGAGCTTCTAGCGTGGTATGAGGGCATGTTCGAGCCTGAGGTGTGGGTATCAGACTATTTCGAAACCCACCCAGGGTACAGTGTGTGGGGTTCAACCATGCCACAACCGAACCTAGTGTCCGGTGGGCGGAACACGGAGATAATCAGTGGCAGTGTCACGGAAGGAAGAATGGTAGGGCTACCCAAAACCCTGCTGCAGGTGCTATCCCTCGATGGTGTCAGCATATACGCCGAGAAACTACTGAAACATATCAGTATCGTGCGTGGTGTAGGGTATAGGCTCAGCATGAAACTGCAATCAGTGGACACGCAAGAATACCTGAAATACCCAGTCACGAGCAGGGTGAAACTATCTAGGCTGATCAACGCACCGTTCCGTGACCTGCCACCAGAAGCCAGCAGGCGCATCAACACCCCGTTCATGTGCTTCACCTTCCCAGAGGACACCACACAGCAAACAGGGCACGGTGACAGGCGCATCATCCCCACCGCAGAAGGTGTCATGGGGTTCGGTGAAGCCGTGGGGCGCGGCGGTACGGAACTGAAAATACTGTCATCCCGCACATGCCACCTCGGCAACCTGAACACAGGTGTGGCATCCCCAGGGTCTTTCTACCCGTCAGGGGGCAACTATGCGGGGCTGCAGGTGGCGTCCAAGGACTTCCGGGGCTTCGTGAACGAAGCCAACAGGTCATTCTCTTCGGGGGTTGACTACCGGATACCTATCATCGTGGCAGAGAATAATATGAAAACAGTAGCTTAGAGGAGAAGAGAGCTTTCCATGAAAGCAGAAAATTACAGGTTCGTTTCACTGAAACAAGACATTCAGGATCAGTGGGCTACCCTTGGGGTGTCCAGCAGGTCGGAGTTTAGTGTCAATACCAGCATGTGGTGCAAAGGGAGTAGTATCGTATGGGGGACGTTGGTAACTACGGTTGAAGGTAGAAGAAAAGCCCAGCACCTTATTGCGGGTGGAGGCGTTTCTTCCTCTCATGGTTGTTTCATCGTTCACCCGTGGGGTGATAAGGCGAAGAACCTTGTTGAGGTTGGGGATAATCCTAGTGGACTCCAATCGTTTTGGGGTAAATCTCAAGAAATTGACCGTGTTGGTTCTAAAATCAGTGGGCTTTACAGGGCTCTCGCGTTAGATGGGTTGTCTGGGTGTGCCGAGCCTTTCCCTATTGGTAGGCTGGGTGAGAAGGAACAGTCCCTCACGTATTCACCCAACAGCGGGTTAGAGATTCGCCGTGAGAAAGTACTAATCCCTGGGTTTGTCGGCGTGCCGTCTGACAAGGGGTTCTCTCACGCTTTGTTGTCCCCTATTTTTGCCGTTTACGGGACGGGTGTTCTGCCGTGTGTGGGGTACCTTGCTGCTGATGGTACTATCTATTGTTTAGCGGCTGATACCCATTATTATGTTGAGGATTTGAGGGATGCTGGTCTTGGTTTAGCTGCTGGTTTCAGGATAAAGGCGGCGGAGTTACCTCCAAGGGTTGCGTTGGTGAAGGAACTGGTTGCGCCTGTAGCTTTTTGCTGATTGGTTTTTCTGTTGGTGGAACACGCCGTATTTACTATTATTTTGTCTAAAAAACAACATGTGCTATTCTCTGTAGCAGAAAGCAAAGTAAATATGAAACCCAGTCAGTGAAAGGAAAAACAATGGGACTACTAATCGCAGGCGCAATCATAACCCTATGGTCATTCAGCCGATTCGCGCGGAAACCACACGCAAAAACCAGGAACTTCATCGTCTTCGGAATCGGCGCGACCCTATGGCTCTTCGGAATCCACGCCCAAGCAGGCATCCCCGGAGTACTGATCAGCCTCATCGGACTAGCGGTAATCGGAGTCACCCGCATGCTCCGGTCACCCATCAACTAGCCAACCAGAAGATAAGGAAAAACCCAGTGAACCACGCCAGCCTCCTCACCCTACTCGCGCTCATTAGCGTCATCACCTACCTGCGGGTAGCCCACCTCACCTGGGCTAAAGAAACCCGCAACATCCTCCTCAACAACCCCGACAAATACAGTGAAAACCCGCCCACCTACACGGCGCGAGACGCCACTGACGGGGAACATGCGGAGACCCTGCGGAGCCTCAACCAAGAATTTTGTGAAGAGCAGGCACAAAAGTACACCCTGAACAAGCTCCCACAATACCTTGAGGCTCTGCAGGAAACCCCGTCACCCTTGAAAGTCCCGAAAACACAAGACGGCATGAAAGCCGACTACTCCCCAGGTATTTTCAGGACACCCCTCATCATGTGGATGATGAAGAACGTCCTGCCAGTCGTGTATAAAACACTGTACTGGCTGGGTTCACCATTCATTGTGGATAGGCATGCGAAAAGGTACAAAGAGTTCTTCAACGAGAAGCAGGGCGATGCTCAGCTCATGATCCCCTATGAGGGGCGTGTAGCTTTGAAATATGTTGGCTCCGGTGTGAAATGGGGGCTACTGTTCCTCCCGTCAGCTGTACTGAGTGTCCTATTCGTGTGGGTCTGGCTGAAACTCCGTGAAGCCTACGTGGATAACAGCTACGTTGTGCCTGAGGGTGCTGTCGTGTATCAGCCTGCAGGTAACGAACCGTATCCGAATTATGATGATGTTGAGGAGCACCCCCTTGAGGGTGAAGGGCACCCAGAGGCAGCCCCTAAGAACCAGTTTGAGGACTGGGATGCACCCACCCAAGTCATCGGGAAAGTCCTGCCCCAGCCCTCAGACATGAGCGACGGTGAACCAACCGTACACATCAGCAACTCTAATGCGCTTGGGATGGAAATTACTCACGAGACGTACAGTAGCGGTGTTGATGCGGGTTCTAACGATTTCTAACCCCACAAACTAAACAGAGTTGTGATGCACCACCCCTACTGTTTCCTGTGACCCGATATGTGTTTCCCACGTGACGCGAGAGTGCTAAAATTACTTTTAGCTTCACGGCTACCAAATAATTGCAATTATTTACGGAGAACACAGAAAACAGTTTTATGGATAACAGGTCTACACAAAACAGAAAACTTCCCCAACCACGAAACAACCGCTCAACCCCGCGCCCTAAATCCTCCACCGACCCGCGTAGGGACAGGAGAAGGGGTGAGCAGCAGCAAGGGGGTGCGGCACAGCAGGGTCTACCTGTAACCAACGCTGCACACAAAAGCTTAGGTGCCCGTGCGCGGATCAGGAATGCATTTGACTACGCCGTGTCTGAATTTAAGGACAAGGGGTTCAAAATGTTTAGGTTCCGCGAATTTATACTGCTTGTAACATTCGTGGTTTTCGCTATTTATGTTATGGGAGGCGAAATCATCCCAGGATTCGGAGAAAGCGCTTTCCGTAGGAACACGGCCATGTTCGTATACTTTGGGTCTTTCATAATTCTATGCATTTACTGTGTAATGACGCCGAATAACCCCATCGGAACTTGGGTTAATAGTATACGGTTCGGAACTGCCCTTAGGAAGAAAAAGAAGGGTAACAAGCTCAGTAAAAATAGCGATAAAGGTAAAGACGGTAAGAAGCTGAAATAGCCCCTAACCCACCACCAGTAAACACCCCTCCCTGGGGTGTTTACTTTGTTGTAGAAAGGGTTTCATGCTAGTATTTGAATGATTACTCAACAAGAACCAAGCAAGGAAAAACCATGACAGAAGCCCCCCAGATCGGGAACGAAAAACTAGCGCATAATATTGCGCTCCTACCAGTCCCTTACCTAGACTCTGATAGGGAAGAAATCGCAGCATCAACGTGGCGCGTGAAGAAGAACGATACGGAGACGTGCTCTGGGCGTGTCCTCGTGGACTGGTTCAGTAACATTGATCGGGGTTTGGAGCACACGAAATACGAGGCTTCCATCATTGATTTTGGGTCCACCACGGAAAAACCTAGTAGTGGTGTTGTCAGTCTTGTGAACACTCGGGTGCCCACCGAGAACATCGGTTGGGTTGATAATCTTGTCACGGGTGTAACCTACTTCGGGATTCTCGCGCAACACAAGTACGGCACCCATCCGTCCCTCACGGAGCTGACAGGAAGTATATCGCAGCACCTTTTCGTGTCTAGGAAACTATCTGTCTCGGCACCAGTTGAGGTTCTGAAACAGAACTCAAGCAACCTACTCAAAGCTTTCGTGCTCCACACTCAGAGGATCATGGGGCAGGACACTATCAGCCTCGATACTGATAAGGTTCTTCTACGCAACTTTGTGCAGCAGATGCACGCTATCAAGGATTCCCTGCAAGTATATAGCGCATTTTTCTTCCACACCCTACTAGGTGAGCAGCAGGTGCTAGGTGCCCCTGAGCAGGCTGACCTTGAGCATGAGGCGTCATCTTTCATTAACCCTGAGACAGGTGAGGAAGAGTTCTACCCTGGTGTCGGGTATGTTTTCTCAATCATGCCAGCCCCACCCGTGGATGGTGACAAGACGCACCTGTATACTGCTCGTGACATTACGCGCAGGGTGCTAGACATGGGTGTCCCCCAAGAAGACAAAGTTAAGCTACTGATGCCATACCAAGAGATCATGGCGTTCACCCACTGCCTAGAAGCCCTACATGAGAGCCACATGTTCGGGTTCACTATCCAGGAGTTCGTGGGCTCCGTCAAATTCCCTGAGCTGACAATCGAAGCCGCCAGAAACATTATTGACCTGCCCGTCAACGCAGGGGAAATCATCAGCCTAGCCTCATACTCTGCAGATATTATCGCGGGCATCCTCCTATCCAGTGAGTATATCGAACACCGGAAACAAGGAACCACCCGAGAATACCTCAAAGAAATCACTGGCTCAAAAGAAAAGCTTCTGCAGCTCAGGGACAACTATTTCGCTTCACCTGAGGAATAACAGGGCGCATTATTCCGCTAGTGATATGATTAAAAAGTATCAGCATATCCGCTAAAAAAGTTTTATAGGGTAAAAATTTTGAAAACAACATACGCAGCCCAAACATACGACCCAGATAAACACCACCCCAAAATCTTTAAAGGGGTTACTATTACTGCACTGTTCTTCGGTGTATTGTTCTGGGGGCTATCTTTCAGCACGTACATGGCTAAAACCATGACAAGCGGCGCGCAGGGTTTCAGTGCGACACACCTGCTTTCCGAAGAGTTCATTGATTACGCGCTACGTGTATCCATGCTCTACATCCTACCCCCCTTGATCTACGTATCCTTCGTTCTCCTAGTAGGCAAGTTCGCGGTGCGCCTATACCACCGTCGGAAACCTGAAACATATGAGGTTACTAGGGCAACCCAACTCAGAAATGATGGTGACGGGCTGGCGCTATGGGTGAACGGGCGTTTCCAAACCTATATTCTGCTTCCCCAAGTCATGACTCTCGACAACGCTACAGGTTTAGCGTCCTCCGCTGGGTTCTGGGAGAACAATAAGTATCTGCTGCAGGAAATTGAGTCACTAGCAGCCGAGCAGGAGCAGCTACAGGAAAACCATGTTGAGTCGCTGGGGTACCCAAACCATGCTAAAACTAATACGCGACTAACAGAGAACAGGGAAAACCTGAACCAAGCAAACAGGCGTTTCGTGACTAATTTCTATCACGCCGTGTCCTCACAGATACCCCCCCTGGGTCCAGGCATAACAGTCGCCCCATCCGCAGAGAACCAGGATGGTAGCCTCTCATTCATGGAGAAAGTTACCCAAGCATCAACGATCCTAGTGTTCTCCGCTTTTATTGCGACCATACTGTACTTCCTCCCACCCATCCAAGGCGTATTAGGTGGAGTATCTGCGGCACCACTTATCCTGCTCTTCACAGCTGTAACCTACCTCATCTTCTGGCAAGGATACAAGAGGTGGAGGAAGAAAAAAAGCCAACAGCCTCAACGCATCGCGCTACTACTGCACTCCCTAGCCCACAACGAAAAAGGGCGCAGGATCATCAAATTCGAGTGGGAACAAAAACTAGGGGAAACCACAAACGATGAGTGCGAGATCAGTGTGATAGAGAACAACCGTGAAACCATCGCATCATACCCCCTCACCATGAGCGCAAGCATGCTGCCACGGTACGCAACCGAGCAGGCTGCAGCGCTACGGCAGACAGAAGACGATGCTTTGATCGCGTTCGCCGCTACCCCAACTGAGGAAGGCGCACAGAAGGTTCTAGAACTGTTCGAGTCGGAGGACCTTCAACAAGCACGACGACTAGGAATCAAATAGGCAAGAGGCGGTTTCATGAAAAGCAAATATTTAGCCTTCTCAGGGGCAGACCTGAGAACAAACAAAATTTCCCGAGGAATCGGTGGACTGTTCGCAGGTGCTACAGCGTTTAGCCTCCTGAACCTCATGACGGCAAGCGTGCTCTTACCTAGGATTTCAGCTCAGGATGTTGCGGAAAGAAAAAACCTTCTCCTGCTCCTAGGGCTTGAACAGATCGTGCTGTTCCTCCCGCCCATCATCATCCTAAGCATCCTATTCGCTAGGGTGTTCTACTGGGGAGACGAAAAAATCTCCAAGAACATGGGTTCCATCGGCGACCTAGACGGGCTACACATCCTGAAACGCGCGGGGCATAAAGAGTCCGCTAAACCTGTTCTAGCGTACAACGGGGATATCCTAGGTGAAATCATTATCCCTGGGTGTGTTACCTGGCGGGAGCTGACTCTGCTAATCAAGAAAACAGGTTTACTCGCTAAAGATAGCACGGAAGCCAAGGCGGTCACCGAAGCCTACGATGCATACACGGAAGCTGAACAGGCGTACAGGAGAAACCCCTCCGACGAGCTGGGTGCGGAAGCCGCGACAGCATTATCAGTGCTGAATAGTGCGGTGGATGAATGGGTTGCCTCATTCTACGCTGAGGCACGGACCCGTCTCAACGACAATGATCTTGAGGACATCGACCCGGGTATCAACAGCAAAATCACCTCCGTGACGTTCAAATCATTCAGGTGGCTACTAGCCCCAGCTGGGGCGTGGGTTGCAGCCGCAGCATATAAAGCTGTCATGGGAATGACTGGGCAGCCAGCTCTCTACGATTACGCCGCTCTAATGGGTGAAAACCCGCAGGTTACGGAGCGTGTGTCGTTCTGGTTTGATATGGGGTTCCCCATGATACTAGCTGTACTCACAACCATTGCGGGTGTTGTCGGTTACTATATCTCGGCGCACCGTGAGTCGAAGGAGGCACGCTCCACCTTATCGGGTCAGGTGATCTATAAGTCGCAGGTGCGTGCTGAGACTAGGGTGGTGAAACTGTCCAAGGCTGGGGGTTCCCCGTCGGATTACATTATCTCTGTTGTTGATAATGGGGAGGTTGTGGACAGCCACCTCATTGGGTTCACTGGTACGCTATCCTACGCTGGTGCCTTAGCGTTGAAGCGGGTGTTCACGGGTGACCTCACCGCCTATGGGGAGGTGCTGCACGAGTATATGCGTAACCCTTCAAAGGAAACAGCTAACCGGTTTGCTGAGAGGCTGAACTCTCAGCTGGTTATGTTCTAGCGGGCTGTTGGACGTATAATCAAGGTGGGGAAACAGGTTTTGGTTGTTTCCCCACATTTTCTTCATTCTTTACCTACTATCCAAGTTACCTAGTGGTGGGTGCTGTTTGGATATTAGCCTAAAAAATAAATAAAATATTCTACTTGTTAAGGCAAGGATCATGGAAGCAAAATACGAATCGCGTCTCACGAAAAGCGTCTTCATTACGAACGTCACCAAGCACAAGAACGGTACCCTAACAGCGTCCCTGCAGCTTGTTATCTACAGCCGAGACGATCACCCCCGTACTGTGGCGACAATCAGCTCCCCAACCCTCACAGGGTTTCAGGAGGTTGGTGCTAAAACAGCCCTAGAGGTGGCAGCGGAAAAATACGGTTCACGGGGGACTATTGAGAGGGTTGTTTCCTGGCTTGAGGACGGCGGGGGAGTGTTCCTCTATAAACTGTACGCGGATATGGTAGTGAACGGTGTTGGGGGTCAGGAAAGGTTGAAGAATTTCTATTATGAGGTGAACCGCGCATTGATTGAGGCACTAGAGCTGTTGCCCTAGTATTCTGTTCTGTTTGTTATTGAAAGGATAAATAGTAGTGTCTGAGAGCGTTGATATTAGACCAGTGTTCCCTTTGAGGGAGCTTGTGTCTCTGTATAATCAGGGGACTTTGAAAGTAACTGGGGGTGCTGAACCTCTATCTGATCGTGACTCCGATGATCTTCTCCGTATTATTTTTGAGACTGGGGTAGTTCCGACCCCTTTTATTTGTGTCTCTAACGGGGCTGAGGGGTGGGAGCTTGTCGAGGGGTCTAGGGTTTTTAATGCCTTGGTTGGTGAGAGGTTCGACCCTTATTGGGCTGATCTTATTGCTAGGGGTATTGTGTGTAATGTTGTTGTGCTCCCTAGTTCTGATCGGGGTTTGTTGAGGTTCTGGGGTTCAGATTTTTAGGACTTTAAGTTTTGGTTGAGAATTTATGCAATATGTTTGTTGAAAGTTTTTATTTGAGATTGTTGCGTATTTTTAAAACCATTGCTTGAATCCCTGAAAAAATGTTAGACAAGCCAATACCCTTATGAGGGAAATCACCCCTCAAATAATTTTTACACGTAAAACAAACATGCTATGCTATGCATGTCTACGGAAGACTATTCACTCAGCGTAAAAACAAAAAAACACATAAACCACGCACAAAAACGTGTGAATAGAAACGCATGTAGACACGCAAAAACTCTAAATTGTGAGGAAAACAAACATGCGAAAAACCACACTGCGCAACGCACTCTGCGCAACCACGCTAACTGGGATCACCCTGTTCAGTACCATCACATCAACTGTCGTAGCAAACGCGGCACCAACAACTAACCAGTCCGCAGCAGCATACCAGCAGACAAACACCCAAATCCCCCTAGACGACAGCGCCTTCGAGCAAGCAAAGAAAGATGCTGAGGCACAAGGATTCACCGTCAATGTCACAGAAGACCCGACAGTAACCGAATCCGGTAACCTAGAGCAGGCTAAGAAAGACGCACAAGCTAAACTCGACGCCGCAAAGAAAAACATTGAAGACGCTGTAGCCAAGTGGAAGCAGGAAGACGGTGCCGCACAAGCAGCACACCAAGCAGGCTCCGCAAAGATCAAGGCTGCAGAAGACCGCCTCAAGCAGGCTGTGCAGTCCGCTAAGGACGCGAACCTTGTCGTCACCAGCGGGGAAACCCAGAATATCACCAACTATGATGAAGCAGCTACCGCAATGATTAAGCAGGCTGAGGCTATCGAAAAAGCCACAGCCGAGAAGGTGAAACTGGACCAGGCTCGCGCAGCTGCACGCGCTATTCATCCAAAACCTGGGTCCTTGCCCACCTGTAACCCTGCAACTATTGCAATTAACCTTGACCTCTCCAACTCATTCACAAATGACGAGATTCAGCAGGAAGCAAAGGCAGCTAGGCGCACCATTCTCACTCTATCCAAGACTGGTGCGAATGTCGTCCTGAACACCTTCGCACTCACCTCACCCGTGGACTGGGCTAAGGGTGAAAACCCCTACGGTAGCCACGGCGAGATCAAGCCGATTTACGCTAACCACCAAAAAAAGTTTGATCTGTCCACCAGAGAAGGCGTGGATGCCGCACTGACTTGGCTTGATGGTGTTACCAAGGGTACTGACGAGCAGGGACGCCCTGCGGTGAACGTTCCCAAGGGAGGTAACTGGGGTGATGTTGTCTCCAACTTCCAGACTGCAGGCACCAACTATGAGGCTGCCCTCAAAGCGAACCGTGAGTTCGCTCAGGCTAACGGCATCCATTTCTCCAACATTATCCTGATCTCTGACGGTGCACCGACCCACTACAACGTGAACCCGAAGACCCTGACCGGTGAGCAGGGCAACTTTGATGCGACCTCATGGTCTTCGCTAGATGCTTTGAAGAAAGCTAAAGAAGTAGCGAACGAGTTTGAGAGTGAAGGCACTGTCATCACCCCTGTGATGGTTGCTGACCCTGACGCTGAGGCTTTCGCCACCGGTGGGCAGGACGCACTGATCGCACAGATGAAGCAAATGTCTAACGTTCGTGATGGTATTGATCCTGAGTCTGTTGGGCTGTTCTTCTATGCGAAAGACATGGACGAGCTTTCCCGGAAGATCGAAGATGGTGTGAATGTCACCTGCGCAACCTTCGAGGCACGTGATATTAAGGTTCCCCCAACAACCGTTGAGAAGCCCGTCATCAACGTTGCTAAGCCTTCACTCGCGGCTAAGAACATCTCCCCCGATAAGGTTGCAGACAATGAAGGTAAGACCGTCCTCGCAGGTCAGTCCACCACCCAGCACGTTACCGGACACACCGGTTACCGCACCCTCGACGCCTTCACTATTGGCGACAGCTACCGTTGGGTGAAGGATGCTGACGGCTCGTGGCGTAACCCTGTAGCAACCGACCTGTCGAAGGTGACCGTCACCGACGAAGCAGGGCAGGATGTTACCAGCCTTTTCAAGATCGACCAGGTTGATGGTGTCGGGCCTGACGGTGTTAAGGTCCACTCAGTTGTCGCTGAGGCAACCACTGAAGGTCTCGCGCAGCTGAAACTGAACCACAAGTACACTCTGCATGTCACCGCAACCGCGCTGGATGACGGTCACGTGGATGAGCAGGTGGACTACGGTTTCTCCATTGTGAACGACAACTTTGTGTACACCACCGACCACTCGTACCGCGAGTACATTCCGATGCCGCGTAAGACTGTGAACACCTCTGATGGTGTTGATGCTAACGGTAAGACTGTGCTGCCCGGTCAGGCTCTCACCTATAAGATTGAGTTGGATGCTGACAAGTTCACCCCGAAGGATCTGGCTGAGAAGCTTGAGTCTTTGGGTGCGGAGGATGAGTATGACCATAACTACTTTACCCCGGACGGTAGCTACCGTGTGAGCGCTTCTGATGGTACTGATGTGACCAACGATTTTGAGTTCAACGCGGATGAGAACGGTAAGGCTACTTTGAAGGCTAAAGCTGACCGTGTTGAGGCTCTGACTGCTATGGGCACTGATTTCACTTGGGAGCTGCCTGGTGTGGTGAAGAACGACGCTAAACCTGGTGAGTTCTCCAACACTGCCGCGCAGCTGACTAACGGGCACCGTGTACAGACTAACACTGTGAAGAACGTTGTTCCGAAGGTTGAGCCGCACAAGTTCGATCTGTCCCCTGTGGACGGTAGCAACATCAACGGCAAGTCCGTTGTTGTGGGTGACACCCTGAACTACGCTCTCGTGGGTGACGCATCGAACCTGAACAACACCGCGTACAATGTTTCTAAGTTCGGTCACCGTGACGACTACGATCAGGAGCATGTCGCTATCCAGAAGGATGCGGTGAAGGTATTCAAGGTGCCTGGTAACACTGACACCTCCAACGTGAACACTCTCCACAAGCTCGCAACCGCTGGTGAGGACGTGACCGACCAGTTCGAAATGAACGACGACGGGGACAACTTCACCCTGACGATGAAGACCACCGAGAAGGACGGGAAGCAGGTTCTTGTTGGCGAGATGGGTGTGAAGTACATCTACTTCCTGCCTGCTAAGGTCATCAAGAACACCAACGCGGACATCCCGAACACCTCATGGCAGATCGTGAACAACGACGAGCACGTCACGGAGACCGTGGTTAACCCGCTCAAGAAGATTGAGCCTTCGAAGGATATTGTTGTTGATCATGAGCATGCTAAGGACTCTCTGAACGGTAAGACCATTGAGCTTGGTGCGACCTTCAACTACAAGCTGAACTCTTCGACCCTCCCGTCGAACCGTGCATCTGATGCAACCTCATGGTCCATCACCGACAAGTACGACGTGAAGCACGACCAGTACGAGGGTAACTTCGAGGTGTTCTCACGCGCCCCGATCTTCGGTGAGAACGGTGAGAAGATCGTCGATACTGACGGTAACATCACCAAGTACTTCACCCAGGAGATCGACGCTAAGAACGGCACCGTGAAGTATGTTGCGTCTGAGGATTTCTTGAAGCTCATGAACCTTGACGCGAACAAGAAGCAGGATCAGGGTTTCGCCGTCTTCATGCAGGCTACCCGCGTTGCTGACGGTGAGAAGATTGAGAACACCTTTGTGGAGAACTTCAATGGTAATGACCTGGTGTCCAACACTGTTGTGACTAACACCCCGAAGCCTCCCGCCCCGCAGGAAGACAACCCGCCTGCCGAGCCGACACCGGAGCCTACTCCCCCACCAGCCCCGAGCACCCCGCCTGCGCCTACCCCCGCACCGAATGATCCTCCTCAGCCTAATAAGCAGGAGTGGCACACTGGTGAGGGTGGTAATAGTGGCGTGACCTTCGGTTATGGACTGCTTGCGGCTGGTTCGGCTACTGCGGTCACTGTGCTGAGTGTTTCGACTGCTAAGGCGCGTCGTAAGCGTAAGGCTGCTGATGTTTCGGTGTCTTCCGGTGAGTAGTTTATTCACTGGTGTGACCCGCAGGGTTTCCTGCTAGTGCTGATGTGAGCTAGTATGGAAATGGTGACGCCCCACATGCATCAACCCAACGTAGGGCATGTGGGGCGTTACTAACTCACAATGGAGTGCGGGGCGAGAATAGGCTATTTCTGCTATCTTTTTCTTGCAGCAATCTACCCACCCAGTTCATGGAGGAGAATTTTTGTGTTCCTCTCTTGTTCTGGTGCTACAAGTGTGAGCAGTAGCGGTGTGTAGCTTTTATTCTCGCCCCGTTATTATTATTTATACCATGTGGAACCTCTGGTTATGGGTGAAGGTTCCCTTATTTTTGTGTGAAAGGGATTATTGTTTTGGGTTCTGACGTGCGTGTTTCCCCCGTGCTGTCGGGTTTCCGGCGGGTTGGCTGGTTGAGGTTTTTCCTGATCCTGTTGGGCGTGTCGCTCGCTGGTGGTGCCGTATGGTTATTCACTGCGGGGGGCGCTAAAGTCACTGGGGATGGTGTCACTGTCCCCGAGTCCACGATCTACAAGATACTCCCACCAGACAGTGCACGCCCCTACACGCGCCCAGACGGGCATAAAGTGTGGGACAGGACCAGTGAAGGGAAAATGAGCGTCTGGGACGGCTCAGACCGCCTCTACGCACCCGACCTGCCAGAAGCCATACACGCTACCTGCGACACCACACCCAAAAACGAAACCACCACCACACCAAACACCTGGGCAATACCCCAACTCAACCAGACCGCGAAAGTAACCACCAGCGGACACAACGGACAACTCATCGAACTACCCTTCAACAACGCTGGTGACGGAACCATGTACGCAGACGGCGCGAAACTCGGCGCGACACAAGGAGCGATACTGGAAGGCGGGCACGTCAACAAGGCACCCGACCTGTCCCTATCACCCTGGGGGTACCTACACAAACTCAAAGGCTGCGAACACATCTACCAAGCAGATGCGACAGGTAAAACCCACGAGTATGTGGTGACCGACGTGTGGACCGTGCCCCACGAAAAACTAGTAGACACCGAAGTCTACCGGACAGATGGGGAACCAGCACTATACATGGTGACCTGCTCAGGCCCGCGCGTAGGTGATAGCGGTGAAACAGCTGATGGTGGAACCGCTAGCCTAGGGTTTTATCAGGATAACCTGATTGTGAAGGCTGTACCCGTATTGCGGTAGCATGTTTTTGTAGTGTGGGGCTGGGTTTTATTCTCAATGGGTGTGCATGTTCTAATAGGGGTAGAAGATACGCCCACCCTAGAAAGGAATGATTAGAGTATGACTATTCCTTGGGGTAAACCATATCTACTGTATTCTTAGTAGTCTGGGTATCCACTGGATTTGTCGTGCCGCTGTTTGTCTGAAACCATTTCATGTGGTCCACCGCAGAAACCCTAGTGTCTGCGGGGCATATCCTTACGTTCACCTCCCTCCTAGGGGCAGGAGTGTGGGTCTTTTTCTGGTTTTGTGGGGCCTTAGGTGTGGGACGGTTCTTCGTACCTGGATGTTTCAGAGGCTTCACGTGGCACTTTGATCTTCTAACTCGTTTGGTCTTTGTTGCGTGTCGCTTCCTGGTTTGGCATGCCTTGGCGTGGTTTGTTCTTTGGGCAATGTTCGCGGCAGCGTTGATGTCTCGGTGGTGTGTGATGTTGCATGAGTTGCACATGGGGTTATTGTAGTTGCTTGTGTCAAGTTTTGTCTGGCAGATATAGCATTTTTGGGAAGTGTAAGCCGCATGAACCTTAAGGGCTCTCCCTCCATCGGCTTCAAGCATGTCACGTGTACGTCTGTACACTTCACCTCTGAACCATCTACCGAACCTCATAGTGTTACTAATATGTGACAAGTTTTCGAAGACCACTAAGGCATTGCCGTACCTCCAAGCTGTGTCCGCGATCTCTTGAGCAATAAGTATGCTCAGCTCCTTACGGCGGTTTGACAGGTGCTCTCTGTGAGGAACAGCTTCATCGTCCCTACCCTGCCGTTTCAATGACGCGATCTGGGTCTGTGTCCTCTTGATTTTATTATGTAGAGAACGTGCCCTCTGACCTAGGATAGACTGCTCAACAATCTCTTCCTTGATGCTATCCCAGACCACATAGGTTGCTGGGTTAGTGACTCCAACATCCACACCAATAATGTATCTGGACGAGAACTCTGGGCGGGCAGGATCCACTGTGCCGTGAAACCCGAAAACTACTCGGTCCTGACTGTCAATCCAGATATCTGGAACACCAAGTCTAACTCCCTCTTCCAGGAGTTGAGGTGGTGTCGGGAAATGTAGTGTCACCCACTGCCCCTGGACGACCATTTCAAGAACGATACGCTCACCAGTGAAACTCATACGCCTGTAATACTTGTCCGCAGCTGATAACGCGAGTCGTGGTTGCAGCATCTTTGGTTGCGAGCCCCTGACTGTCCTCTTCCATCCGGCAGAGACGTAACCACTATGAGTTTGGTTAGTGACACTAACCCTAGACGCCCAGGAACGCAGAGCACTTACAGCCCGCTCCTGAAACATCTTCTCCAACCGTGAGGCACCGCTTTTAAACCGTTTCTTCACCTCCTCAGGGAGGAACAGCCCCATTCTACGCCCCGCCTCAGCAGGCTTGTACCTGTCAAAACTGGACACTAGGGCGAGGTTCCGCTCAGTCATCTCCTTCAGAGCGTAGCGGGTAACTAATTCAGCATCTTTCTTAATGTCATCCAAAACCTTACCCAGATCCAGAGACTCACCGTTCTTACCGAAAGCAGCATGCGGCACCCTCGGATATGTGCGAGACACTACTGATCTGGGTGGCCCCTCGTGAGTCTCCCTCCCCTTAACGATTTGACTGATAATGGCATGCATGTATTATAGCGCAAAACAGACAAGGGAACACCAACACAAACAGGGTAGCGTAATAATAATTGGTTACAGTGGTATAGACTTCTAGTTAGAGTTTTTCTTACTTCAGTGAGGTTGCGTGCCCCTGCCGTGTTGGGTGGGAGTGCGCTTCTTTTTTGGCTGTTTTGTGTGGTGAGCTGGACACGAACTCAAGGCATAATAAGGGTGTTTACGTAATATTTTGGATATTTAGGCAAGAATATGGCATACTGTAAAAAGTCCACGCAGACAACAAACACCATACGCAGAAAACACTGAAAGGAAACATGACCATGCTCGCAACACTCACTTGGTGGGGGATCGGGATTATCCTCTCTGTAGCTACCATCACCTTACTCATTAATCTGAATATCATAAAAAGAGCGCTTCCTGGGGCGACATCTCCTGTCGCTCTATACAAATCTATTAGAGCCACTAGCAATCTTATCCCCACCCTCGCATTTATTGGGTTTAATATATATGCGATTGTTTTATTGGGAGCGCGAGTAGTCATTATTGCACCAGTAAGCATAATGGTAGCAATAGTTCTGTTCTTTTTCTCGACATTCACAAGCGATATAGAAGAACTCCGTGCGGTTAAAGAGGAGCCTGATAGTACCGCATTAGCTTTGAGTCCCAGTATTGTATTGACTGCAACATATGTAATTGCAATATTTGTCACTTTTAATCTATTTACTCTATCATTACCTTATTCAACCGTAGGGCACGAAGAAACATATTCTACTGTTACTGAAAAATCATCTAAGAACACTCTAGTCCGCTCTAAACTTATTGAGCAGAACACCCAGCACACCGAAGCGCAAGGTGAAACGTTCCTTGGCGCTGGCTCGTTTACGATGCGCTCTGATAGTGACTTCAAGATCTACCATGTGTGGCAGGAGCGTGACGCATCCGGTGTGCTCCACGTGAACACCGCGCAGGACGGTGAAGGTAAGGATGAGAAGAGCCGCGACAAAGCCGTTATCAAGGACGACGTGCCCAAAGGCACCGAACCATACGTTGAGCGTATCCCCGTCTACGAAACCGACCCGCTGTTCGTTCAAGAAAACAACGGTAAGCTCTGCATTGAAAACCAAGACACCAACTGTCGAGTAAACGCGAAGCATCTTTACGACAAGGTTATTATTCACGTACCCGCAGGTAGTGTCGTACCAAGCGTAGACCCGAACCTACCTGTGAATAAGTAAAGAGGATACCCCTGGAAGGAGCAGAAGCGTAACAGAAGAAATATACCAGAAAGCACTATAGTCGTTGGTAGACGCCCGTAACAGTCTAATCGGTGCGGTACCACCGGATGACAAATAAGTAGAAAACACTAGTGGAATATAGTATGCACAAAGCATAACAGTAGTAAAGGAATACTATGGATCTCTTTATCTTATGGATAATCATTGTAGGCGTCTTCATTATTGGACTGCCATTACTCATATGGTGGCATGCAGATTCCAGTACCCGCCATCTTAGAGGCGCAGAACGTTTAGGTGAATACCAAAATAAAGCTGATGTTGGTTGGCTCGTTCTCATGGTAGGTATCGTCTTATCTGGTGTTGTATATGTAATGATGTGACAGTAAACCAATTGAATAAGCTATCAAACTATTGGTAGAGGATATGAAACGTTACGAAGCGATTCGAGAAGTACAAAAACTCCTCAATCAACGCTATAAACCTCGATAGGACAGCAGGGAAGCTAATTGTGTTGAGTGTGAAGATGAAGTTTCTGAGAACTAGTTGGAGGTGACCTGTGGTCTTAGTAAACCCTGTTCAAAATCAGGAAGAACCGCTATGTGTCGATATTGGTTTCTATGAGACTGGGTACCCCAGCATTACCCTGCGTGATGAGCATGGGGATAGGTGCCTCACGGTGGATTATCGGGGGTATGTTCCTAATCTGCATATTGCTGTTCCAAGGAGGTCAAATACTGATATTGAGCTTCTACGCGAAAAAGGAGTTATACGCTCCTGCAACCCTGTAAAGACGGACTTTCAAGGTGGGGAACCAGTCGGGGTTTTCCCTCTTACTCGGAGGTGCGTGCTTGAGGTTTTCTCGGCGGTTACGGATCACTGTTCTTGTGTGCCTCAGGTGGATATAGATTTGGTGTCTTTAGAGGGATGCTCCGTTAGAGGTCCTCTTAGGGTCTCCTATCAGAAGCAGCTTCGAAATAGTGCAGCTGCGGACACTGTAAACACAGAGGCCCCCGCCAAGGGGTATGGTGAGATAAACATCCTAGAATATGCCCTAGAAAAAGCACAGGAACGCTGGGGAAGTAGCAGCGATATTGGCATACTTATCGCACAAGACGGAGACAACCAAGAACGCACTAACCTAGCACGGTGCGCCCAAGAAAATCTGTATACCCTAATTGTTGAAGAGCTTACCACACGGTGCGGACTGGGACTTGAGGGGCAATATTTCTTCGAAGATGACTGGAACGCACTGAAACGTATGATCCGTCAAGGCAAGGTTCCCCCTATCAGGTTGGGGGATGATGTGTGGGAGATCAGGTACTATGAATCCCCGCTGGAACGTCAAGACCCTTACTATAATGACTGGCACTATCGGTATGATTGCCTCGGGTTGCACCAAATCGAAAAACTGCGGGGCGGACAGTCTCAGCCTGATGCAGGAAAAATTGAGTTCAAGCTTCTTACTAAGAAAAGCGGGATACTGCCGCGCGTAAACCAAAACCATGTGGAGCACGATACGGTTAGTAAGTTCACGATACGCAATGTAACTGAACACCCTGGAAGTATCATTGAATACGCTGTTCAATGCGGGCGTAATATCGGGCTTCCTCCCAATAATATTCGGCTCGTTGTGGGTGAAATACCTGCGGATAAAAGTGTTATCAGCAATAATATTATTAGTAAGGTAGTGGAAGAACTCACAGAGAAACAGGGGTTCACCGCTCCGGTAATCGACTATAAGAGTAACCCTTTGGGGTACCTGAGGGAACTCGTTGCCACGAACAAGAACACACCTATTGAATTGCCCTCTGGCAAATGGGTGCTCGCACTTACGAAAGAAACACGCCCAGAAAGAAGGCTGCAGAACGGTCTGATACAGGGATTTTATAAGCAGTATCATGTCTTGGAACTTACCCAGCAAACAGGATGATGAATAATATTTGAAGGAATTGTTGGTTTCTATTTTAGGAAGGGAATACGCCATGAACGATACACGGGATACGGTGAAGCCATCGGGTGATGAGGGTGGGGCTGTGGATGATTCTCTGGATCATCTTATTATGATGTTTTTCAAGCTTGTTAGTGTCGTGATTCTAGGATTACTAGCTGTATCCCCAATATTGTTTGCACAGATCTTCTGGGGTTTCACTCATAAAGAGTTTCTTTACCTGCTGGGTGAGGGACCTTTGGCGGTAGTTCTGTTTGTTACTATTATCATGATCTCAGTGAGGTTGATTGATAGTCTTAGCCCAGTTCTGAGGAGATTTTATCATCTAACCGCATGGGTGCTGGTGGGGTGTTTCGTTGCATGCGCCGCGATTATTGGTTGGCAGGTCAATGACTCGTCCCATGCTTGTTTCGCGTCTAGTGAGCACGCTGAGCTACGTGCTATTGGGTGCTCCTATGTTGAAGAAGTTATTGTTGCGGATCAGGTTTTCTCATACTCGGAGTCGTATGCTCTGAGTAAAGATGTGGGCGGTAAAACAGTGAACGGAACACTCTATGTTGTGGAGGCTGGTTATGATGGTGCTCGTAAATATGAGCATGGGGAGAAAGTATTTATCCCCAAGGATGATATAAAAAACAGTGGGTACGGTGGGTACAGTGAATCGAAGGACTGGAAAAAACCCACTGGTATATTCAGCCCAGACAAGGGCACCACTAAACGGTACATCATCCACACCACCAAAACCCAGCTGGTGCGCCCCATCACTGATCCGCAACCGAACTGGGAAGAAAAAGTTGAGCAACGATTCGGTGAACCAGACAAAGGCGCAGACTATGTTTATGTGGGTGAAGTGTTCAAGAACCAACGGAAACACGAGCTGCAAGGTACTTACCTAGTTGGTGGGGGCACAATGGGGGATCACGTGTTCTGGAACAAGAACCTAGTTGAAGGGAACTAACGGCACGGATAATTACTTATTATTCGCTGCTTTTGAAAAATAATACGCATAATGCGAAGATTCAGCAGTGACGCCCTGAGAACAATGTTCCAGCACGAAGCGCCCCTACAAGCAGGACTGAAAAACAAGGCTGAGGACTACCTGATACCCGAGACGATGATGGAAGAATACTATAAGGAATAAGCATGATATTAGTTGAGAGAAGCCTTATCAATGGCAGTAAAGAAAAAGAAGGATCATTCCTTAAATTATGGTTCTTCCTTTTTGTAGAAAATGTGATTTTCTTACTTGTTGCCGCATCCCCATTGTTAATCACAGAGTTGATATTAGGCGGTGGAATCACAGCTAAAATCTTAGAAAATTATATAATGCTACCTATAATACTGGGGTTACTTGCTTTGTTTTCATTTATCCCATTTATTATTTTGGAGCTTTTTAGCTTGACATATTCCCTTAAGAAGAAAATAGAAAAAGTATATAAGGAAATAGTTCCAGATGAAAAAAGTTAAATCATTCGCAACCCACCCAGTGACACTTCTCGCTGTCGCCGCAGCTGTGCTCTATTTCGGCTGGAAATTGGTGGTGGCTGCTGGTTTAGAGATAATGGTAGCTGGTTTTCTTTTGGGTATCATCACTATTTTCTCAGCTGGACTCCATGTGAGAATAGTATTTTATGGTGCGAAGGAAATCAGGGATAGACGGAAAAAGAAGTTGAAGCCAGCTTCTTTTACTGCAATAGGTTCAACGGTGATATCTGCGATTGTTCTAGCGGACATGGCTGTGCTCCCTATTTTATACGGACTTGAGGGAGTTTTCCTTGGCGTGTCACTGCTTATGGTAACAGAGATGATATACGTACTGATTTATCATATTTGGTAGATGCTTGCTCCTTATTTTAGGCTCTATAAGGTTTCAGACAAAAAAGCTAGCTGTTAGCAACATTTTATATCACAAACGGTTTTTGATATGAAACTGGGAGGTTCAGATTTTTTCTGACCCTCCCAGCTTTTTCTTTATACAGGGTACCGCTGCAGGTATATTCCCTCTTCTTCGTATATGTCATATATGCGCCCTTCGCGGGCCTCAATTATGGAGTACTCCACGTGTTCGCGTATTTCTTCATCTGTGGCTTCAGCGTAGGCTTCTGCGACTGCCTGCCCAACTAGTGTCTTCACTTCTTCCAACTCTTCGGGTGTCATATTCCTATGCTCCTATAATCTATTGGTACTATAGTTTATTGCTACAGATAGGGTATACGATTATGAGTGTAAACTGTTAATTCTCACCCGAATATTACGAGCCGAAAAAGGAGGGTCTAATACCCCTAAGGGTTTTTACTTATAGAACTCCACCAAGTGGGTGTGTTTAATAACCTCCCCGTTGCGTTTACTGTGTCCGTCACGACCGTCACAGACGACTTGATCCCAATCGGAGGTTTTCTTGTACGAGTACCCAGTGTCAGTGTCTTTCAAGTCATCGTTTTCTTGAACCCATCCTTCTTCAGGGTTATCGTATTTTCCTTGTTCGCGCCATTCGAAGTGTCCTTGCACCCAGATAGTGTCATCGTATGGGCACATGTTCATTGACCCGTCAGGGTTGAGGCAGGGGCGCATACCATAGTTTTGTTGGTAGTATCCTGCTTGGTGGTTCCGTATTTCAATGCGGGTTTCTTGGAAGCTGTGGTTCGTATCGCACGTGTTGGGTGCGTTGCATCCTGTGAGTAGCGTGAGTGAGGTGGCTACAGTAAGGGTTAGGTTGAGGGCTCTTTTATTCTTCTTTTTCATGGTTGAACTCCTGTTGGTGATTATATTTCGTTATCTGTCTAAAAATATAACATGTTTGTGTGGTGCTTGTAAACAGCAAAATTTGGGGTATGAAAAAGCTCCTGTTTAGAGACTGATTACCACTCTGAACAGGAGCTACAGGGGAAAGTGTATTACTTACGGCGCTTCTGCTGCACATGAACTCCGTACTTGTATTTAAGTACGGATGTGCGCCGCCCATCAGCAACACCACCTAGAAGGTCCGCGTCAACCACATCATATCCTCCCCCTGAATGGAAGGTGAACTTCCCCTTTCCCTTTTTGTTGATCCGCCCGTTACGGGCAGTATCTAGGATACTGTCACCCCAGCCTTCCTCACGCACAATATCGGATAGTAACCTGAAATGCTCATCCATGTTCTGCAGTTCCCATGTGCAGAGACCGGTTGACGGGTTCTCGTAGATTTTACGGAACTCTACTGTTGTGGTGCTTTGCATTTTTACTCCTCTTGGGTGGGGTGTTTCATGCCCCGTTATTGCCTTTACCTTTGTGTGCCTTAGTGGCACTAGGGGGTGCGTTACCTACATATAAACATAACATCTGCCTGCCCCTGCGCGGGAGAAAAACAAGGAGAACACGACTATGAACCCTGAACACATACTCTATCTTCTAGACCCAAACTATAAGCCACCGCACCCAAACACTCGGGAAGGGATGGAAGCCCTCATTGGCGACAAGATAGCCCTCATGGAACTAGCCGAAATCATACAAGCTAACCTAGAACTCATCGACGACGAGCTCGCTCAAAGCATCGAACCAGGTAAAACCCTGCAATACGGTAACTTCAAGATCACCCACGCTAAACCCCGCTCCACGTTTGATAAGGCGGCGTTTGAGAAAAAATACCCTGCAGAGAAGTACCCTCACCTGTATGCCCAGAAGGTAGCCCCAATCCCTGCTGCCGCCCTGAAGAAGGCGATCTCTAGTAGCGAGTATAATGCGCTCCTGAAGACTTCTAGTAGGGGTGGGGCTATCACAGTAAAATATCAAGGATAATAAGGGATCCGTGAACGAAAGTAGCGACCCAACCCTGAACATTCAAGTTCGGGGTTGAGCCGCTACTTTTTCGCCTCAACTATGTTGATATAGTCTAACACACTATCCAGCATTACCAAAACATCTTGTGCCCATACTAGCGCAACTCAATATCCGGGACAATGGTTTCCGGCTTTTGACTTCCTCTACCCCATAAAAATGGAGCAGATTCCTACCAGCCACCACAACTAGGTTGTGGCGGCTCTCGGCGGGTGAACAGCGTCAAACAACAACCGCGTCCGCAAGGGAACGTCTTACATCATCTCCGCATGTCCGTTTAAGCTCTCGGCAAGCCCTGCCGCGAGCACGTGTAACGCACGGTGATAACTTGGTTTTCGTTAACAACCTAGTTCGTTACATACCCATTATAGTTGAGTGTCATAGGTAACGCAACTAATATAACATGAAGCCTCAGGATCACCCTAGTAGCTGGTTCGACTCCACCCTAAAAAGTGGAGATGAATCAGGGAACTAGATAAATCCTTTCTGACTAATAAGGGGTAACAGAGGGTGGGTGGAACCACTCTACAACCCAAGCTGACGCCTCATATCCTCACGGCTGGTATCCTTGCCCACCAGAGCCTCATAACGGGCCTCAGGGGAGCTGTTATGGAGCTCCTGTGCAGCCTCAATCTTCGACTCCTCCATAGAAATATACTCCTCAAACCGTGCCATGTCACTGGACACGTCAGAACCATCGAAAACACGCATTGCTTCCACCATGTTCTTCTGCGCATCCACAGTGTGCTTACGGGCAGCGAGCAGGCTCAGGTCATTCTCTAGATTCGTCTTATGCTGCCTCATTCGGTTCAGGTCTTCCTGTAGCTTCACGATCTTCGGCGCCTGATCGTCAATAGCTGCCTGCAAAGCCTTCGCTTGCGCTTTCTGAGCTTCCAGCTTTAGTCCTAGATCAATAGCAGTATTCTCAAGCTTTCCAGCTTTACCCTGATCCTTCTCATTCTTCGCAGCTTCCACAGCTGAGGTGACCATCTTGCCAAGCTTCTCAATGCTCTCATTAAGCTTCGCAAGGTCCTTTTCATGCTGCTTCTGTAAAGCAATAACTCGGGCAACGGTAGCCTCGGCGTCAACGATCTGGTTGGTGTATTTACGGAGGGTGTGTTGCATGGCAGCTTCACTGTTCTCGGCTTTATTGAGAGCGTAGTGTGCGTTCGCGGTGAAGATGTTCGTCATACGTGACCAGAGGGTCTGCTTCTTACCCATTGGGGCACCTCTTTCTATATTTGATAGTTTCAGGTCTCCGCACCGACTCTTGTGTGGTGCGTGTAGGATAAGGCTACCATACCGGCAAACGGTTTCGCTAGTTCAGGTAGTGCACACCAGTGTTTCAGCACTGCTCGGAGATAATTTCCAGTAGGACATTCCGGTGACAATTCACCTGTTCCTCCTCATAGCAGAGAAGAACAACATTACCACTCTCCGCTAAGCGCGTGACCTCTTGCAGCGCCCTCATTTTCTTGGGGTCACTGGTGATAATATCACGGAATCTGTTCACGCACCGCGCATGGGATTCCGTGCCTAGGGCGTCCCAGAACCCGTCACGGTTTTCTTTGGGGTTACCAAGCTCCCTGAGGTGAACATAGTTGATCCCGTGTTTTTCTAGGTGGTTTTTGAGCCTTGTCTTTGAGAAACCTGGTTTCCGTGAGATGGGGGTTAGGCGAACGTCTACTACTGTCTGGATGTTTTGCTCCGCTAGTTGTTGGGTGTATTGGTCTATTGTTAGCCCTTGATACCCTAGCCCTGTTATGTTTCCCATGCGTGTTCTCGCCTAACCCCTCTCTTGGTTCTACTTGTTTTTAGAGCCCTAGAATGTCTCTGATGATCTGCGCGGCTTCACGTTTATCAACATTTAACCTGTTTTTCAGGTGCCCCATGATCAATCCGATAGCTTTCTTGTCGCCAGCTAGGGAACCGTTTTCTTCTTCTAAGCCAGCGATAATGTTCCCGATAAGTTCCCGCGCCTGTTCTGTGGTGAGCATTTTGGGCAGGACGGTTTCGATGAGGTTAGCTTCTAGCTCCCTCTGGTCTGCGTATTCGCCTTGCTCGTTGTTTCTCGCGGTTTCAGCGAGTTCCCTGCGGGCTGCCACAGCGTTTCTAACGATTTTCTGAACATCAGCGTCGGTGAAACTGTATTCGATGCCCTTGCGTTCCGCTAGTTCCCGTGCGGCACGTGAGGCTTTTTCGATGTCGTCGAGTACGCCGTTGAGGACTTTCACGGATCCGTGGTCTTTGGTGCGGCGTGCACTGTCTCTGAGGTTTTCTACTTTCTGCTGGGTATCCACTTTTCTTCCTCTGCTGGTTTCTACTGGGTATTGGGGTATTCATATTCCCCGTTAGTTAGTGTAGCACCCACAGAGGCTTGGGTGGGGTGCAGCTAGTTGTTTCCTTTTAGGGTGTCGAGTGCTATGTGATGGGCTTCTTTGTTGTTGATGTCTGCCCTACCCACGAGGTGTTTCATTATTTGTCCGAGCGCGGTTTTCGTGGTTGGGTCGATGCGCTGGGTTTTGATGATGTGGTGGATGAGTTGGCGGGTTTGTTGTGGGGTTTTGAGAGGTGGGAGTACTGATTCGAGGATTTGGATTTCTTTGTCTATGAGGGTGCTGAAGTCTTTGTTGCCTCCTCGGAGTGCGGCTTCTTGGAGGTCTTTTCGGGGTTGGATTGTTTTTTCTATGGCGCGTCGTTTGTCGGATTCGGTGGTGTGGGTGGTGGGGAGTTTGTGGATGTTGTTGATTGCTTCTTGGAGTATGGAGGCGGTTTTGTGGTCGTTGTGGGTGTGGGCGCATTGTTGGAGTTGGGTGAGTTGTTGTTCTAGGGGCATGGGTTTTTCTCCTGGGTTGTGTGGTTGGTTGTTAGGTTGTTTTTCCATTGTCTCATATTTTAGGTTTAAGTTTAAGCTGAATGTTTGATAGGGTGTTACTCACGTAAAATCAAACCTAAAAATAATAACAGAAAACCCCACCCCAACCACAAAATCACCAAACTTGAACAAAAACAAAACATGCACTAAAATTAAATACACAACCCAAAATCAAGAGGGGGTAACCCCAGAAAGAACACCATGAAAATCATCGACACCATAGCCGCCGCAGCACAAGCATTCTTCGGAATCGTCATCGGCGGAGCAGGAATCATCCTCACCATCACCATCATCTTCCGACTATCCCCAACCATCCCACTCACAACACCCGTAGGATACCTCATCGTCACAAGCATCATGTCCGTCTACGGAACCGCAAACATCATCCACGCAATCCGATAAAACCCAGAAAGGAAAAACAACCATGCGCCCCCACAACACCCACATCATCGAAGAACCTATCAACTCACGACAAACCCAAATCTCCGCACGCTGTCTCGACTGCGAATGCCAAGGACTTTCTTACGGCAATAACCCAGCAGGAATTATCGCCTCCATCAAAACCCCAAATCCGAGCATTAACGAGGGGGCGTTCAATGAAAACTTTGCACTCATTACAACCATCATGGTTAATCACAGCGACACCAATTTCACCCCTAAAGCAAACATGCGGCACTAGAAATATCTAGTAACCACCAAGTAAAAAAGGAGACGGTACACCCACATGCCGTCTCCTTCTCTTTATGCCCTATGACCCGCCCCGAATATGATCACCATCCACCGTCAACTCATGCTTCGGTTCCCACCATGTTTCTAAGCGCACTATTTTGTTCGTGGAATAACCCGCATACGATTCAACCCAAGGTTCCAAGTATTCGCATTTCTGGGTGGGTTTGAAGACCATGTGCTCTTCATGCTTCTCTAGGTTGTAGTGGGAAGACCTTCCAAGCAGCATAACGATCCTGCTACCAGTGTTAGGGAACACTAAAGCGGCATGAAAAACGGAGGGCACCTCAAGCTTTTTCGGGTACGGGATCACTAGTCCCCTCATCATATTAGGAAGCAGGTTGTCTTTAAATGTCTCAGCGGTAGCTTCCAGTGTGACTGTTGATTCTATTCCGACACGAGACACATAAACTGTCATCATGCCCGTGTCATCTACTATCCCAGTTTTCTCCATATGCTAAGGAAGTATGGGTGCTATCCCGCCTTCCCTGACTTGCAGGGTTATGCTCGTAGCCCAACCAGCCTCACTATATGCGTATACAGGGCAATGGCTACTCCTGCCGTCAAGCCCAATGTTCCCGTTCACACCAACAGCGTTAGCGTACACCCGCACACGCGACAGGTGCTCCCTATTGTTACCGACCCACAGGGTGTCCGGTAGAGAATCGAAAACAATAGAATCCTGTAGTTCTGTGTAGTGGATGTTCTTCCAGGCGGTAGCCAGGTGTTCTTGGTCTGTACCGTCGAAGAACGGGTAGAGTGGGGTGTCTTCTTTCACGGTTTATTGCTTTCTGGTGTGTCGAAAATATGCGGGTGAAGGGCTTCTTCTGGGAACCGTTCAGCAACGAAGTACAAGTGGGTGTGGAGAGCACCAAGGTCATGGATGACCCCAGAGAAGCATTCCTCTAGTTTGCCCCAGCAAATAGTTTGATCACCATAGTATCCTTGGATACGCACAATATTCCGCAGAGCCACGAGGAACATGTAAAGCAGCTCGGCGTGGAACACGTCGTTCTTACGCCTGCTCGCAGTGTGGAGGATTTTCGCTATTATAACCATGAAACCCTGGGGAACATTGATAGGCTTGACACCGGTGTTGAGACAATACTCCTCAATACCAGCTCGCGCTAGACGGTAATCGTCCTTCAGCCCCCGCGCGGGTGCTAGCCACAAGTACGCTAGAACTTTATCTAACGGCTCAGGTAGCACCCCAGCAAGGTCTTCAAGGAGCACGCCCCCAATGGTAGGGCAGCTCTTAGGTGATGGTTGATTCATAACGTTATTATACTAGTGCGATAAAAAGCTCTGGATGCTGCTAGCCAATAACCTTCAAGAGCAGCGCTTTTTTCGCCTCTTTCAGGGAATCCAGCCTCTCTTTAATGTTTTCTTGAGTAAGAGTAGCCCGCTTATATTCGCGTACTGCATCAATAAATGCACCCAATTCTTCTGGATTCTGGTAGCAGCGCTCTCGAATAGTGTTTAGTGAAACACTGGACGGCAGATCATGGTGGTAGATGAATGCGTGCCACCAATATTTTTGAAAATTTTTAGGCACATTCATCCCATCCCAAAATAAGGTGTGGATTATCTGACGTGCGATATCATTGTGAGCATCTAAAGGTTCAATGGAAAGCCCAGATACAGTGTGATACCCACGAGAAACCGTAAATGGGTATAGTTGATTCACAGGCTTTTCAGCATGGTTATGCTTCACGGCTGGGTTGTTTTTCCGTCGCTTCCTAAACACTTTTTATTCCTCGTGATTTCTAGTGTTTTGCGGGCTACTTGTTATCAGGGTGCTTCGCGTGTTCCCAATCGCAAGATAACTCTACACTGTTACCTCCCTCAGTGCTACCAGCTTTCATGCCAGCGGTCACGCAGTACACCTCAACACCATCTTTCTCATATTTATCGAGGCAGCTGAACACTTCTTGGCTTTTCCCGCCGCAAACACTCTGATCGCCACGCCCATTAGCGCTAGCACCAGCTCCGGTCATGGAGGTGATGGTGAGGATGACTGCTACTGCTGCTAGTGATTGTCCGACTTTTTTACGCATTTTTGTTGCTCCTGTCTAATTTTTGTTTCTGGTTTGGGTAAGTGTACGGGCTGGTTCTTTTAGATACCTAGCTGCCCGAGAATGATTGCCAAGATAATAAATCCTGCGGCGAGCGCCCACCCGATCATGATCGCGGTGTCGCTAGCTGGTTCAGGTTCCTTACGGGGGGGCATTTCTTGTTCCCTTCAGTAGTTACTGGTTTGTTTCCTGGTTTTTCTGATGTAACCACCATAAAGCATGGTTCCACCGAAAGTCAAGCAGACACTACGTTTCGGCGTTTCAGGTAGTTGTCTCTAGGGTGGTTGCTGGGTAGGCTTCTCTGGTAGGATATGGGGTGTACGCTACACCCAAACACCAAGAAAAGAGCAACCATGACAGCAACCAAATACGTCGGGAAAATGCGCACCCCAGAAGACACGGCGCGCTCGCTTGGGGTAACCCTCCCCCAGCTAAACGCCCTAGCAGACAACCATAAAATCCTCCGCCTCACCAACACGCACAAGCAGACTGGTTACCCTGTGTTCCAGTTCGACAGGGACGGCATCAACCCCATTGTCCAACAGATAGTGAACACCCTACTCAGTGGCGGTTACGACCCTTGGACTGTAGCTTTCTGGATTTACCGCCCGTCACAGGTTTGGGGTGGGGTGAACGCGCTTGATTACATGTCATTATCGGAAGAACACAAGGCGCGCGTCATTCTTTGCGCCGAGACGGACACAGCTAACCTATTAGCTAACCCCTAAAAAGAAAGAACACCACAAAAATGAGTATCGCCAACCCGCGCCACATCAACCCCGACACGATCAGTAAAGCCCTCACTAACGCGGGGCTCGGATGGGAGAACGTTGTTTGTTACGGGTACTATGGTTCACAAGCTGTAGGAGCCGCATCCCCCAGCTCTGATGAAGACATATTCGTCATCTGTGATTACAAGAAACTCCCAGAACGGTACGCGAAGAAACGCCACACAGAAATTGATGGTGCCGACGTTAGGCTCATGTCATTCGAGAACATCAGGGCAGAGTTCAAAGGCATGTTCGATGTGTTCTGGTTGCACAACTTCGTGTACACCCGCCCCGACGGGACGGCTCACTCATACGCAGATTATGTGGCTAACGCTAGGCTTAACGCTTGGGAGTGCGCGGATTCGTTGTTCAAAGCGGTGGTGCATAATATTGGTTTCACCGTGAAAAAAGTGGGGGAATACCAGTCTAACCCCAATGATTTGAACAGGGTCAAAGTGCACAAAACAGTGAAACGAGTATTCAAACACCAGCTCGTGTACCTGAAAATTGAGCAGCACCTCACCTCACCCACAGGGGAATACCACCCAGTTTTCACAGAACAGGAAAGGGAGTACTTGCTTACCTCAGCTGAGGAAGTGACACAGTGTATCCTAGATAACGGGTGTGACCCCATCGAAATATTAGGGCAATGCTCACCCGACCAAGCACTATTTGAGCACGCCCTATCCGCATACACCAGAAAACCAGGTTAGGAGACCCCATGAAACGCCTCGTAGCGACCACAGGTGCAATGACACTCATCGCACTACTAGCCAGCCTAGCAGGCTGCAGCACACCCAAACAGCAGGACACACAAATGTGCGACATCAGCTCCGCAAGGTCAGAAATGCAGATCGAGGTCAGGGGGTACGAACCCAACGACCCATCAGGTGCGGTAACCCGTTTCGAGTGGAGGGAATACGGGAAGTACAACAACCCAGATGAGGGGTGGGTACCACATGAGGGGCACCCTGAAGAGTCGGATAAGCCCTATTCTTATAGGGAGACTGAGGATAAGGGGAAGATCGCGTGTGATGATAAGTCCGCTTCGCCTGTGCATGAGTATAGCGAGAAGATTTTCGTGAAGAAGTAAACGCAACAGTGGGGGTGTAACCTTTAGATATTATCCTTCTGGTTACACCCCCACTTTTTACCTATAAGCTCATTATCCCTCAGGTAGGCAAGAAATCACATACGCCTTGCTATTTAGATTGCTGTAATCCTCAATCACAACAATGTGCAGCACACGAGCGGACCCGCGCCCAGCCTCAACGAGCCTGTCCACACTCAAGTCCCCGTGCTGCAGGAGTGATTTTTGTGCGACTTTCCAGAAGGTGATCGTGTCATTATCGTTGGACACGTGCACGGGGTCACCCACCCTGCACCCGAGTGCTAAAGCGCACGCACTGTACTCGTTCAACGCCTTGTTTTTGAGAACACCGGTGAGTACCGTGGTGCCGGTCTCCGATTCGATAATGGGAAGCTGCTTCGTGGACGCGAAATATTCTGCTGAGGTAGGTAAACCAACTAGCCGGTTCTGCGGGTTGCCTGTTTGGGATGCTTCCCCAAGGTTTTTTAGTTCCTCATCGTTCACGACCCTGTTTTCTTCTTTAGGGTCATGTTCAATATTGACGGTGAGGGTGGGGAATGTGATGAAGTTCTTGTAGAACCCCGCGTAGTTTGAGGTGTCGTAGTCGGAGACCTTGTTGGGGGTTTTCTCGATTTGCTTGATTTTATTCCCCGAGTCCCAGTCCTGCAGAATCGTTACTTTCCGTTTGACGGTCAGATCAGTTTTTTTAATCTCCCCGTCTGGCGTATATTCTCTGACGTATTTTTCTTTGATGTCCTGCCCCGACAGCATGGGGGATAGATTTTGGTGTTCTGCGGGGTCTGGGGGTGTGGCGCAGGACGCGAGTAGTGCGGTTAGTCCTGTTGCGGTTGCGCCGATGAGTGTGTGCCGGCGGGTTATTTTGGTGTTGTGCATGGTGTTGCCTGCTTTCTGTGTCTGGTTTTCCGTGGTGGTTAGTTGCCCTAAGAGTACCATACACCGCCGCCGTTTTGTTTTGTGGTATCCATTCGGTATAAAATTTTCTGTTGCACATATTTCTGTGGAAACTTTGGTGGTGGACATTAAAAACAGGGTGCGCCCCGCCAGCACCACCAAAACCCAGCTGGCGTGACACACCAACCAACCCGCAAACAAAAACAAAAAAGGAAGCAGGTCCAATGCGTAAAACCGCGAAACTATCACACAAGCTCATCGCAAGCACCGCAGCCGCAGGTTCACTACTATCAGCGGTAGTGATACCAGCAGCCAATGCAACCGAACAAACACCATCCCCCGCGCCAGAAACTAGTGCCGCAAGCACGCCCGCACCAGAGAACACCACCCCACCCGTACCAGCTGACGTGCAGCAGCAAGCCGAGCAGGCTCAGAAACTTCTTGAGCAAGACGGTGTTGAAACCCATACTGATGGGAAAGAAACCCAGCCCAATAAAACCCCTAAAAACAGTGTCCCAGGGCTTGGCGGGAACTCCCCGTTCAGGGCACGACCACAAGCCACGGGTGTGCCAAACTGGGGTATCCCAGGAGCGGACGTGTCCTCCCACCAAGGCAACGTGGACTGGGCGCACCAGAAACGTCTCGGCGCGCGCTGGGCATCGGTGAAAGCCACGGAAGGGCTCTACTACAAGAACCCCTACTTCGGGCAGCAGTACGGGGGATCCTACGACCAGGGGCTAGACCACGGGGCGTACCACTTCGGCATCCCCACACAGGACGCTCGGCAGCAAGCTAGGTTCTTCGTCGCTAACGGTGGCGGTTGGTCCCCCGACGGGCGCACCAAACCAGGTATGCTAGACCTGGAATATAATCCTTACGGCAACATCTGCTATGGACAAACAAAAACCCAGACGCTAAACTGGATCAGGGACTTCGCAGACGAATACAAGAGGCTAACAAGCCGCTACCCAACCCTGTACTCCACCACCGACTGGCTCAACACCTGCGTTGGGGACATGACACCAGTTAACCACCTGGGGCTCTGGGTTGCTAACTATTCGTCAGGCCCAGGTAGGATGCCTGTCGGGTACACCAACTTCGACATCTGGCAGTCCTCATCAGCTGGGCCTTTCGCGGGGGACTCAAACGTTTTCCGAGGCACAGATCAAGAATATAAGGACTACCTAGTGAATCCATCATGGATGAGCACCACCTGGCGAGACCAGCACCCGCACCACAGCACCCCAGTGCAAGAGACAGCCGCACAGAAACCAGCTGAGAAGGCTGGACACTTCTGGGATGTGCCCGCGAACCACCAGTTCTACACTGATATTGAGTGGGCAGCAAACAAAGGCATCGTCAAAGGCTGGGACGACGGTAACTTCCGCCCCGAAGCGCAAGCTGAAAGGCAAGCTATCGCCGCGTTCTTCTACCGTATGGCTGGTGAACCTGATGTGAAACTCCCCGCGTCTTCACCGTTCAAGGACGTATCACCGAGCGACCCGTTCTACAAGGAGATCGTGTGGATGTCCCAGCAGGGCATCACCCTCGGCTGGGATGATGGTACGTTCCGCCCACACGATCCGGTGAGTCGTGAGGCTATGGCGGCGTTCTTCTACCGTTTCGCTGGTAGGCCCAGCGTGACCGCACAGACCACTTTCAACGATGTGCGCCCCGCATCCACCCAGTTCTATAAGGAGATCAGCTGGCTACAATCCACTGGTATCACCACGGGCTGGCCGGATGGTACGTTCCGCCCGTATGCGCCTGTGGAGCGTGGCGCTATCGCGGCGTTCATGCACCGTTACGATAATGTGAAAAAGTAGAGTGTAGTCCATTCACGTTTTCGTGGTACACTAGGTATTAGTTCCAGGGCGACCTGAGCTGCAGAAGAAAATTAATATTTATAGTAAATGTTCATCAAGACGGGGCTTTGGGTTTTGCACCTAAGGCCCCGTTCTTGTTGCCAGATAAAGAACTTTTCGTGAAGGAAACAACGAGCTATGGGAAAATCAACACCACCTCTGCTGAGATCATCCACATGGAGGTGCGCCGCGAAAACAGGTGCGCTCCCACCGAAACTAGCACCCCTATACCAGTCACCAGAGGAGCTGGTACGTGGCATAAACGAGGAGTACGGGCGGCTACTGCACGAAAGTAAACCAATAGAATATATCTACAAGAAAGAGTACGCCAGACACATGCTATCCACCTACTGGGACAGCTTCTCAATCCATTTCGAGTACCCCATCAAGGACAGCTGGGCTGATATTATCACTGTCACAGAAGACATGGGTATCAGCGTGGTGGAAATAAAAACTGAGCGAGACACCCCAGCACGTTTAGGGACACAGGTCAGTGATTATAGGCGCTTAACCCCGCACGTTTCTTTACTGGTTGGCGGTAATGATACCGAGAAGTACGCTGGCGCATGCGAGGATCTAGGCATACCAGCACTAACCTTCTCCGTACTAGAAGGCATCCAAACACCAGTGCACGCCACGGAACCCATAACCCATGCGCACACAGACCCCAACACAATAATCAGCTACCTGCGAGACAAAGAGCAGCAACAAGCCCTGAAACTACTCGGCGCGACACCCGCAGGCACGGAGGCAGCGAACATCATCAGGTGGCGGCGTAATAAGGAACTGCTTTCAGAGTACCCCGCACATGTGCTGTGGGAGGCTGCTTCCAGTGTTGCCCTAGATTCTAGGCGCATACTAGGTTATTTTTATGATCTGCTGATGGTTGCGCCAGCGCCTTTGACTGCTTGCCTTCTGCAGGTTGCACCGAACCGCCCGCAATGTGACAGGTTAGCTGGGCTACTAACCAAATAAGGGGATATTTGGTGGGCGAGCGCCCGCGCGGCACGAGAGGATAATAAAAAATTTTTCGCCGCCGTTGCAAAACCCGCACGAAAATGTGCTACACTATTTATTACGCGAGTCAATATCGCATCCTTCTTGGAAGCGGAGGATGAGGGTCCAAACATGGTTGGATCATATTTTGATTCTGTGTATCGGTGATTGCGACGCGGGGTCTCTAAGGTGTTTCTGTATTTTTCCTTAGAGGCCCCGCTTCTTTTTTTATTTAGTTTTTATTCGCCGTCAATCTCTGGGAGTTTGAACTGGGTGGTATCCACACCCTCCTCCTCAACACGGATCCTCGGTAAAGTAAGGGCAGCGTAAATGCCGCCGCCGAGTAGGGCGGATACTATCAGGAACCCAGGGTTTTGGGTTGCCATGTCTGGGTTGGTGAACAGGATGAGTGCGGGGAAGATTAGTGCTGAGATGATCATCCCCAGGATTGTCCTTTTAAGTCCCACGTGTCTGGGTTTCTTATTTTTGTGTGTCATTGCTTTTCCTTATTTTTTGAAGCTGAGTTTTGTTGGTTTGGGGGTTGGTGTGCTGTCGTGTGGGTTGTGTGTGGCGGCAGGACAGTACGTATAGATTACTACATTTCTGCTATGGTTTTCCACTGTTCCCTGTAATATTCTGTCCTGTTAGGTGAGGCTAACTGGTGCTTTTTCTGTTGTATACTACAAGGTTTACTGAACCAGCACGAACCATTACCGAATACTCATACCCGACAGAACCCTACACTTCAACACACACCCTAATAAATTTCAGAAAAAATGCATAAAATAATTTGACACCCAAAACGGCGGGGAATATTCTAACAATGTAGGGAAACAGCACAACAGGACGTGCAGAAACCTACGCAAGAATAAACCCTAAAACATTGGAGTAACACTATGGAACTCACCCGCAAGAACCTGCTCAAAGGCGCAGTTGCCCTGTCCCTCACCGGAGCGACCCTGTTCGGTGCAGGCGCACCCGCTGCTCTAGCGCAGGAGGTTTCCGCACCCGTAGCGTCCGCTGTGCAGGCTAACAAGAACCCGCAGGTTGCGGCAGATATGGGTGCTAAGGCTATCCAGTCGTTCAAGGATGTGGACGAGTCCACCACCCCGTTCTACAAGGAGATTGGTTGGCTGCAAGAAGCACGGATCAGCACTGGTTGGTCTGATGGTACTTTCCGTCCCCAAGCTAAGGTGGAGCGTGCAGCTATGGTGGCTTTCTTGTACCGCCTGAATGGTTCACCTGAGGTTGAGCTGCCCGCCGTCTCACCTTTCAAGGATGTGGACGCATCTAACCCGTTCTATAAGGAAATCGTTTGGGCTCACCAGCAGAAGATCACCACCGGCTGGGCTGACGGTACTTTCCGCCCGTGGGATAACATCTCACGTGAAGCTATGGCTGCTTTCTTCTACCGTGACGCTGGTCGCCCGCTAGTGGACATGTCTGTTCACTCTCGTTTCAAGGATGTGGACGCATCTAACCCGTTCTACACTGAGATTCAGTGGTTCGCTCAGCGCG
>ERZ773267.270-NODE-270-length-37719-cov-20.273019_pt1 | contig 37719 bp, 35 predicted proteins | sample MGYA00511959_ERZ773267 | MGnify/ENA primary metagenome ERZ773267 (study PRJEB29015, sample SAMEA2738165) | human oral metagenome | biome: human oral; feature: human-associated habitat; material: saliva | place: China | collected 2240 ...
AAGACTTATAAGATTGTGGGTTTTGTCAACTCGGCAGAGCTCTGGTCTGATAGAAGCCTAGGCAATGCTAATAGTGGTAGTGGCAATCTGGATGCCTATGCCGTCCTTGCGCCAGAGGCCTTTTCGTCAAATGTCTATAGTATCGCTCGTTTGCGCTATCAAGATTTGGCGGATTTGGATTCTTTTGCAAGGATTTATCAGGACAAGCTAGCGGCTCATCAAGAGCAATTAAATGAAAAACTTAAGGATAATGGCGCAGCGCGTCTAAAAAGCTTACAGGCAAATGCGACTGCTTCCATCCAAGCGGGAGCAGAAAAGATTAAGAATGCAGAAGCCGATATAGCTCAAGGGCAGATGCAGCTAGAGCAGGCTCAAACTAAGCTAGAGGAGCAGGAAAAGAAACTCAATCAAGCGGCAACCAGCGGCTTACTAGCTGAAGAAAGTCTAGCCAGCAGTCGGTCTGAATTGGAACAAGGAAAGACCCAGCTGGCTCAGAAGAAAAAGGACTTAGAGCAGGCGACGGCAGAACTAAAAAGCCGGAAAGTAGAATTGCAACAAGCTCAAGCAGACTTGGCAGGTTTGGCAAAGCCAGCCTATCATAGCTATACGAGGAAGAGTTTGCCAGGTAGCCAAGGTTATCTCATGTATAGCAATGCCACCAATAGTATTGCTGCAGTGGCCAATATCTTCCCAGTGGTTCTTTATCTAGTGGCTGCGATGGTGACCTTTACAACCATGACCCGTTTTGTGGATGAAGAGCGAACGAATGCAGGTGTTTTCAAAGCCTTAGGCTATCACAGTCGAGACATTATTCGCAAATTTGCTATCTATGGCTTGGTGGCTGGTAGTTTGGGTACGCTCGTGGGAATCTTTCTAGGGCACTATTTTTTCTCGGGGATTATTTCTCGAATCATCACGCAGGGCATGGTAGTGGGTCAGAGTAGGCTTTACTTTTATCCATTTTACAGTCTTTTGGCTCTGGGATCAGCTTTTTTATCTAGCGTTTTACCGGCTTATCTGGTTGCTCGCCGAGAGTTGACTGAGGAAGCTGCTCATCTCTTATTACCTAAACCACCAGTTAAGGGCTCGACCATTCTTTTAGAGAGGTTTCCTTTTATCTGGAAAAGACTTAGCTTTACCCATAAAGTGACGGCGCGCAATATCTTTCGTTATAAGCTGCGGATGCTGATGACTATTTTTGGCGTGGCTGGCTCGGTGGCTTTGCTCTTTGCTGGTCTAGGGATTCGTTCCTCTATCAGCGGGGTGCCACATCGCCAGTTTGAGCAGATTTTGAGCTATGATTTGATCATCTCAGAAAAGAGTCAGGCTGACCGAACTGCTAAATTACAGCTGGAAAAGAAGCTAAAAGACCCAGCTATTTCAGACTATCAGAGTATCTTTAGTCAGAGCTTCGAGGAAGTCTATCAAGGGAGCAAAAACAAAGAAACTGTGATACTGATGGCGACAGATAAGGCAGACTTTAGTCCCTTTATCAGACTGGAAAGTCAAGAAAATCAGGAAAAATTGACCTTGGCTAAAGGAGCCGTTATTTCGGCTAAGCTGGCTAAGATAGCTGGTGTCTCCGTTGGAGATCGGTTAGAGCTGGATGGCAAAAAAATTCCCGTCGCAGCAATCAATGAAAACTACGTGGGACATTTCGTTTTTATGTCGCAGGCAGATTATGAGTCTGTCTTTGGTCAGAAAGCTAGCAACAATGCCTATATCGTCAAGCTCAAAAATCGCTCCGAAAAGGCGACCTTGTCTCAGGCACGAGACTTTATGAAGCTCTCAGCTGTCAGAGGCGTTTCTCAAAATACCAGTATGGTCGAGCAATTTAACACACTAGCAACTTCACTGAATTCTACCATGTTGGTTCTGGTGATTGTCTCGATTTTGCTAGCTATCGTCATCCTCTATAATCTGACCAATATCAATGTCGCAGAGCGGATACGGGAGCTGTCGACCATCAAGGTACTAGGCTTCCATAGTAAAGAAGTCACCCTCTATATCTATCGGGAGACCATCCTGCTGTCACTCATGGGTATTGGCACAGGGCTCTTAGCTGGTTTTTATCTCCATCGATTTTTGATTCAGATGATAGCGCCAAGCTTCATCGCCTTTAATCCGCAAGTCGGCTGGGAAGTTTATCTCCTGCCTATTCTAGCGGTCAGTTTCATTCTGACTTTATTGGGCTTCTTTGTCAATTATCAGCTGAAACGACTGGATATGCTAGAAGCGCTCAAGTCGGTGGATTAAAACTAGATTTTAAATTTGCAACTTCCCTCAATATGTTTGAGTGGAAGTTTTTTTGATCTTTGTTATAATATTTCTTGGATAGAAAGTGAAAGATAAAATGAAAAGAAGAATTGCTTTATTGTCAGATGTGCATGGGAATGCGACGGCGCTAGAGGCTGTCCTAGCTGATGCAGAAAGTCAGGCTGTGACAGACTATTGGTTTTTAGGTGACTTGCTCATGCCGGGAACGGGTCGGCGAAATATTTTGGATAGACTGGAGCAGCTACCGATTAGTCTACAAGTACGGGGAAATTGGGAAGATAGCCTCTGGCATGCCCTGCATCAAAAATTGGATTTGACGCGACCGAGCCACCTTTATTTAACCAAGCTCTGCCATTTTGTTTTGGAGGAAATCCATCCAGAAGAAATTGACCGTATGCGCGAGCTTCCCCTGCAAGTCCTGACAGAAGTAGCAGGTCTCAAGATTGCGGTCAGTCATCACTTGCCAGATAAGAACTGGGGACGGGAGCTGATTCATATTGGTAATCAGAGCGATTTTGACCGACTTTTTGAAGGCAATGAAGCGGTTATTGCTATCTATGGTCATATTCACCAGCAGTTTCTCCGCTATGGAACAGGCGGCCAACTGATTATCAATCCAGGCTCCATCGGCCAACCTTTCTTTTTAGATGCGACTCTGCGCCAAGATTTGAGGGCTCAATATGCCATTTTAGAGATAGATGAGACAGGGCTGAAAGATGTCGATATGCGTCGCGTGGCTTATGATGTAGAGCATGAGCTGGCTAGGGCGCGTGAGCTCCAGTTACCTTACTACGAAATTTATGAGGAAAGCCTCGTGAATGGCATCCACCATACTCATAATCATGACCTACTGCGAGAAATCAGTGAGCGGGAGGGCTATTTTGAGGATGTTCAGGACTTTATTCGCAATCTAGATTAATTGCAGTATTTTAGCAGAATATTTTGGGAATAGAATAAGAGAGTGGAACAGAAATCGGTAATTCGTTAGAATTCGATTTCGTCGTCCCACCTCCGCACAGTTGAGTAGGGCTGTAAAAGCTGATGAAATCAGCGTAGTAGAGCCCACTCAATCACTGCGTCTTGCTCGACACTCCAAAGACAATTGAGAGGCTAGGACTTTTGTCCCAGCCTCTTTGTTTATAGATGCTCCTAGAATCCGCCGCCCCGGCCTCCGTGCGTTCTGCCGGATGAAGAAGTATGTGTGCTACTGCCACCTGAGCTCGAGCTCTGGCTAGGTTTGGGGATGGCTCTTTTACTCACATTTAAGTAGAGGAAGAATTCTTTGCTAGCGAACTTTTGTTAGAATAAGAATGTTGGCCGAACAAATGCCTTGGGCTTTTGGCCTAAAAAGCACTCGAATCGCGTTCACTGAAAACGCTTACTCAACACTATTATAGCAGATTGTCCTAAAATCACAATCATTTACAGAAATAAAACATTTTATCAAACAAAAAAGAGTTAATAGAGGAGATTTTGCAAAGTAACACTTGAAGTTACAACTCTTTTGCTATATAATAAATATAGATACAAGTTGAGAGGAGAAAAACATGCAAATTTCTAGCCGTTTTACCATTGCTACCCATATGCTGATTATCCTAGCTTTGGAAGGAAAAAAACAAAAACTGACCAGTGATATTTTGGCTGGCAGCGTTGGAGTCAATCCTGTCATTATCCGCAAGACTCTGTCCCAGCTTAAGAATGCTGGCCTGATTAGCGTTGCTCGTGGGACAGGTGGGGCAGATATTATCAAGGATTTAGAAGACATCAGCCTGTTTGATATTTATTGTGCGGTCGAGTGTTTGGGCAAGAGTGGGCAGCTCTTTAGCTTCCATGATAAGCCCAATCCAGAATGTCCTATCGGAAAAAATATTCACAATGTCTTAGACAATCGTTTGGAGGCTATCCAGAAAGCGATGGAAACTGAACTGGCACAAACTAGTCTGGCCGAGGTTGTTGCAGCAACCGAAAAAGAAATGGCGAAAGACTCCATTTCGTAAGACTGCTTGGCTTTTTAGCCTAGAGACGAGGGCTTTCTTTGTTGAGCCTAAGATCACTGGCACATAAAATAAGTATTTGGCGGACATAAATTCGAAATCCTGTGCATGATAAACCATGAAATACTCTTTTGACAGGAATGTCAAGTTAAAGCTATCATTGAGCTGGAAATGTCTTGGTGAGCAAGCTGCTCAGATGCAGGAGAGGCAGGCTTGTCTAGCAAAGTTTATCTGTGGGGTGGAGGAGGTGTGCGCTTCGTTTGAAAAAGTCGATGAAACAAAAATTGACTAGCCTAGCGAGTGGCGAGTTAGTCGCCGTTCTAGTATTCTGGTTCAATTTTTTCCTACTCAAAAAGTGGATTATCACTAGTCAAGCCCTAATTTCTATTTCCTTCTCCTTGTTTGTACTGAGTTTTATTCTAATACAGGGCTCTGTTTTCTGGTGGATTTTGATAAAAAGGCTTGCCAAGCCAAGATTTGCTGAAAAATATACAGGGAAAATCTATAAAATATTGAAGAAAGTAGATGCTTGCTTACTAGCTGTGGGAGTGCTGTTAATATTCTGGAACTACAGTAATTTTGTAACTTTTGGCATCTCTATGGCTATTTGGCTATTCACCGTAATCGAGTGGATCAATTATTATAAATGGCAATTATCCTACAGTCTAAATCCTACTCTTTTGTTGACATACCTCCTAAAGAGGAAGTTAAGAAAGAGCAAAATCGCAAAAGAAATTGAGAAAGCTCTATAAAAGGGGAAACCTTTTCACCGTTTTAGAGCCTAAAAAGAGCAGCAAAGAGGCTGGGACAAAAGTCCTAGCCTCTCAATTGTCTTTGGATTGTCGATTAAGACGCAGTGGTTGAGTGGGCTCTATTACGCTGATTTCATCAGCTTTTACAGCCCTACTCAACTGTGCGGAGGTAGGACGACGAAATCGAATTCTAACGGATTATCGATTTCTGCCCCACTCTCTTCTAGTTTCTTAATCAAAATACAGCAAGTCTTTGCTAGTTTCGGTGAAAAGTTCAAAACCATTCCTAGTGACGTGGCCGCAGTCTTCGATGCGGACACCGACCTTGCCAGGAATGTAAATACCGGGCTCGACAGAGAAGCACATACCTTCTTCGATGACCATGTCGTTGCCTTCCATGATAGAAGGGAATTCGTGGACATCCATACCGATGCCGTGACCAAGTCGGTGGTTGAAGTATTCACCATAGCCAGCTTTTTCGATAACCTCACGGGCAGCTCGGTCTACTTCATGAGCTGTGACGCCTGGTTTGATAAAGTCAAGCGCTGCTTGCTGAGCTTCCAGAGTCAGATAGTAGATATCTTTTTTGAACTGGTCTGGCTGGCCGACAGCGACGGTCCGTGTCATATCGCTGGCATAGCCATTGACCATGCAGCCCAAATCAAAGAGGAGGAGGGCATTGTTTTCGATTTTGTTGGCTCCAGGAATGCCGTGCGGATTGGCTGCGTTATTGCCTGTCAGAACCATGGTTTCAAAGCTCATCTCATAGCCTTCTCGCTTAATAGCAAAGTCGATTTGAGCGATGATGTCCGTTTCAGTATTGTCCAGTGAAATATTGTCAAAACCAATATTGACAGCCTTGTCGGCATATTGGCCAGCTACCAGCATTTTCTGGATTTCGTCTGCTGACTTGATCAAGCGCAAGCGGTTGATGTAAGGAGTTAGGTTGACAAATTCAGCCCCATCAAAAACAGTACGCAGGCCGTGGTACTTGGTTAAAATCAGATTGTCAAATTCGACCGCTACTTGCTTGAAGGTTTGAGATGGTAGGGAGGCCTTAATCTTTTCCCAAGGATTCTCAGAATCGACATAGCCCACAACCTGAAAATCTACGGTAGAGGAAGCACGCTCAACCTCCAGTGCTGGTACGAAAAGAAGTGGCTCATGGTCAGTGTAGACGAAGAGGAACATCTGACGTTCATGTGGATCGCTGTAAAAGCCTGTTAGGTAATGAATGGTTACAGGATCGGAGATAACAGCGACATCCTGTTTTTCATTTTCAAGATAAGTGATGATTTGCTTGATTTTTGTCATAGTTCAACCTTCTTTCTATGCCTCTATTTTTGCAGAAAAAGTGAAAAAAATCAAGAATTTTAGCGAGGATTCCTCATCCTTGGCTGAAATTTTTGAGAGAAAGAAAGTTAGGCTGGAATTTTTACAAGAATGTTAGAATATAGTGTGCGAAAATAGTATTTTTTAAGGAAAATTTGATATAATAGTGCTTATGGAGCAGTAGGACAAATACAAAAATAATGGATGTCTAAGCTTAAAAATTGTATGGATATGAAGGTAAAAAATGAAAAAAATATTAGTTGTAGATGACGAGAAGCCAATCTCGGACATTATAAAGTTTAATATGACCAAGGAAGGTTATGAAGTGCTGACTGCCTTTGATGGTAAGGAAGCCTTGGAAATGTTTGAAGCGGAGCAACCAGACATCTTGATTCTAGACTTGATGTTGCCAGAAGTGGATGGACTTGATGTTGCTCGGACTATTCGTAAGACCAGCAATGTGCCAATCATTGTGCTTTCGGCCAAAGATAGCGAGTTCGATAAGGTAATCGGTCTGGAAATCGGTGCTGATGACTATGTAACCAAGCCTTTTTCAAATCGTGAATTGCTGGCTCGGGTCAAGGCCTTGCTGCGCCGTTCTGAACTCATCCCAGATAGTCATGTGGATGAGAGTAGTCCAAAGGAATTGTTTATTGGAGATTTGCAGATTCTTCCAGATGCTTTTGTGGTGAAAAAACACGGGAAAGAATTAGAATTAACCCATCGTGAATTTGAACTCTTGCACCATTTGGCGACCCATGTCGGTCAAGTCATGACACGTGAACACTTACTGGAAACGGTCTGGGGCTATGATTACTTCGGAGATGTGCGGACTGTTGATGTGACCATTCGTCGTCTGCGTGAAAAAATCGAAGATACTCCAAGCCGTCCAGAGTACATCTTGACTCGCCGCGGTGTCGGTTATTACATAAGAAATAATGATTGAAAAAATAAAAGAGTTTGTTCTGTCTCCTGACTTTGTCTTTTCACTGATCGTTGTCGGCTTTATCATCGTTGTAGCCCTCTTGCTGCTGGAAAATCGACGGGATACTCGAAAACTGGTCCAATTAAATCAAAAGATTAAAGGCTTGATTGCAGGAGATTATTCAGAAGTTTTAGATATGCAGGGAAGTCCTGAAATCACGGATATGACCAATTCTATCAATGATCTTTCTGAAGTCATTCGCCTGACGCATGAAAATTTGGAGCAAGAGACCAAGCGTCTATCCAGCATCCTGTCTTACATGACGGATGGCGTACTTGCGACCAACCGTCGAGGACAGATTATCACTATCAATGACATGGCGACCAAGCAGCTGGGGGTCAAACGTGATGATGTGCTTAATACTAGTATTTTAGATTTGCTTGATATTGCTGATGAGTACGATTTGCGCGAATTGATTACCAATGTTCCAGAATTGACCATTGATTCTCAAGATGAAAATGGCGAATACGTAAGCCTGCGGGTTCGGTTTGCCTTGATTAGACGGGAGTCAGGTTTTATATCTGGTCTGGTAGCAGTGCTGCATGATACGACGGAGCAGGACAAGGAAGAGCGGGAGCGCCGACTTTTCGTTTCCAATGTCAGTCATGAATTGCGGACGCCTCTAACCAGTGTAAAATCCTATCTGGAGGCCTTAGACGATGGCGCTCTGTCAGAGCCTGTTGCACCGGAATTTGTCAAGGTTTCACTAACTGAGACAAACCGGATGATGCGGATGGTGACGGACTTGCTTAGCTTATCGCGGATTGATAATAATACCAGCCATCTGGACGTTGAGCTGACTAATTTTACGGCCTTTATCACCTATATCCTCAACCGTTTTGATAAGATAAAAAATCAGGATGAGACCAAAAAATATGAGATTATCAGGGATTATTCAATTACGCCGATTTGGGTAGAGATTGATACGGATAAGATGACCCAGGTGATTGATAATATCATGAACAATGCCATCAAGTATTCACCTGATGGTGGGACGATTACGGTTTCTGTGAGGACAACAGATGTTCAGTTGATTCTTTCGATTTCGGATGAAGGTTTGGGCATTCCCAAGCAGGATCTGCCAAAGATTTTTGATCGTTTCTATCGGGTGGACAAGGCCCGCAGTCGAGCTCAGGGAGGAACGGGCTTGGGTCTGGCTATCGCTAAAGAAATTATCAAGCAGCATCATGGCTTTATCTGGGCTAAGAGCGAGTACGGCAAGGGTTCGACCTTTACCATTGTTCTTCCATATGATAACGATGCTGTCCGTGTAGATGACTGGGAAAATGAAGAGAATGTAGAAAGTGAAAATGACTAAGGGATTTCAATATAGTATTCTAGCATCAGGCTCGAGTGGTAATTGCTTTTATCTGGAAACAGACCAAAAACGCCTGCTTGTCGATGCTGGTCTATCAGGGAAAAAGATTACGAGCCTTTTAAGTGAAATTGACCGCAAGCCAGAAGATTTAGATGCTATTTTGGTCACCCATGAGCACAAGGATCACATCCATGGTGTAGGGGTTTTGGCGCGTAAGTACAATCTGGACATTTATGCCAACGAAGCGACTTGGCGAGCGATGGAAAAGGATTTGGGCAAGCTGGATGTCAGCCAAAAGCATATCTTTGAGTTAGGTAAAACCAAGACTTTTGGCGACTTGGATGTGGAGAGCTTTGGAGTCAGCCATGATGCAGCCTGTCCGCAATTTTACCGCTTTATGAAGGATGACAAGAGCTTTGTCATGTTAACGGATACGGGCTATGTCAGTGACCGCATGGCTGGAGTGATTGAGAATGCGGATGCTTATTTGATTGAGAGCAACCATGATATTGAGATTCTTCGTAGCGGTGCCTATCCGTGGAGTCTGAAACAGCGGATCCTGTCTGATTTGGGGCATTTATCTAATGAAGACGGAGCCGAGACCATGATTCGCACCCTTGGCAATCGCACCAAGCGCATCTATCTGGGGCATCTCAGCAAGGAAAATAATATCAAGGAGCTGGCTCATATGACCATGGTCAATCAACTGGCACAAGCTGACTTGCCAGTAGGTCATGATTTTCAGGTTTTCGATACCTCGCCTGATACCGCAACGCCTTTGGTAACTATCTAATCATCAGTCGCTCAGAAAGAGGCTGGGACAAAAGTCCTAGCCTCTCAATTGTCTTTGGATTGTAGAGCAAGACGCAGTGGTTGAGTGGGCTCTACTACACTGATTTCATCAGCTTTTACAGCCCTACTCAACTGTGCGGAGGTGGGACGACGAAATCGAATTCTAACGAATTACCGATTTCTGTCCCACTCTCTTTTTAGGATTGACAAGGATTGCTTTTTATGGGAAACTAGTTTTATGTTTTTTATACGAGAAAGGAAGCTAAAGGATTGAAATGAAGAACGACTATGAAAATGTATGTGAGGGAACTAAATGCGCCTGATTTATTTTGTGATTGCCTGCCTATCTTTGGCCTTAGGAGTGATAGGAATGTTTTTGCCTATCTTGCCGACGACCCCATTTTTGCTTTTGTCTATAGCTTGCTTTTCACGCAGCTCCAAGCGGATTGAGAATTGGCTTTATCACACCAAAATGTATCAAATCTATGTCGCAGATTTTCGGGAGACTGGCTCGATTGCCAAAGAGCGTAAGAAAAAGATTATCGTGTCCATCTATATCTTGATGGGAATTTCCATTACCTTCGCGCCTATTATTTGGGTGAAAATTTTCTTATTCGCCCTGACAATTTTTATTACTTATTACCTTTTCAAGGTCATCCCAGATAAATAATAGGCTGAGAATTACCCTAAGAAGACAAGTAAACAAGTGCGTTGGCACTTGTTTTTTGGTATAATGGTAGATAGTTTACAAAGAACATCATTTTAGAAAGGATGGATTGGACTCATGCTCTGCCTTGGCCTAGCATGAAAAAGAAATTATGGAACAATTAAAAGATGCGCTGCTGGAGCAGTTTGGGCTGGTGTTTGAAGACAGCAGTCTGCTAGAGACCGCTTTTACTCATACCAGCTATGCCAATGAGCACCGCCTCTTAAAAATTTCACACAATGAACGCCTGGAATTTTTAGGAGACGCTGTTCTGCAGCTGATTATTTCTGAGTATTTATATAAAAAATACCCCAAAAAACCAGAAGGAGATTTGTCAAAACTACGCTCCATGATTGTTCGGGAAGAGAGTTTGGCTGGCTTTGCACGGGACTGTCAGTTTGATCAGTTTATCAAGCTAGGTCGCGGTGAGGAAAAGTCAGGAGGCCGCAATCGCGATACCATTCTGGGTGACTTATTTGAGGCCTTTTTGGGTGCCCTTCTTTTGGATAAGGATGTGGAGACTGTCAAAGACTTTATTTACCAAGTCATGATTCCCAAGGTAGAAGCAGGTGACTTTGAGCAGGTGACTGACTATAAGACTAAGCTGCAAGAACTCCTACAGGTTAATGGGGATGTGGAGATTGTCTATCAGGTTACAGATGAGACAGGGCCAGCCCATGCTAAGAACTTTGCTGTGGCTGTGTTAATCAATGGTCAGAAAGCGGGTCAGGGACAAGGCCGTTCTAAGAAACTGGCTGAGCAGGAAGCTGCCAAGGATGCATTTGAAAAGGAAAGTCACTAATGTTTTTAAAGGAAATTGAAATTCAGGGCTTCAAGTCATTTGCAGATAAGACCAAGGTTGTTTTTGACCAAGGGGTGACTGCAGTTGTTGGTCCCAATGGCTCAGGCAAGTCCAACATTACGGAGAGCCTGCGCTGGGCTCTGGGTGAGTCGAGTGTTAAGAGTCTGCGGGGCGGCAAGATGCCCGATGTCATCTTTGCAGGGACGGAGAACCGCAAGCCCCTCAACTATGCTTCGGTCGTTGTGGTTTTGGATAATCAAGACCAGTTTATCAAGCAAGCAGGCAAGGAGATTCGTGTCGAGCGCCATATCTATCGCAGTGGTGATAGCGAGTACAAGATTGACGGTAAAAAGGTCCGTCTCCGCGATGTCCATGACCTTTTCATGGATACAGGGCTAGGACGAGATTCCTTCTCCATCATTTCCCAAGGAAAAGTCGAGGAAATCTTTAACAGCAAGCCAGAGGAGCGCCGGGCTATTTTTGAAGAAGCGGCCGGAGTGCTCAAATATAAGACCCGCCGCAAGGAAACAGAGAGCAAGCTAGCGCAGACTCAAGACAATCTGGATCGCTTGGAAGATATTATCTACGAGCTGGATAGTCAAGTCAAGCCGCTGGAGAAGCAGGCTGAGACAGCCAAGCGCTTTTTAGAACTGGATCAAGAGCGTCAGGAGCTTTATCTGGATGTCTTGGTGGCTCAGATTAAGTCTAATAAAGCTGATTTGACGGTAGCAGAGGCTGATTTGGAGAGCATCAAGCAGGAGCTAGCAGCCTATTATACGAAACGGGATGAGTTGGAGCGTGAAAACCAAGAGATTAAGATCAAACGTCAGGAAGTGAATCAAAAACTGTCTGACGATCAGGCCAGTCTTTTGGAACTGACTCGTTTGATCAGTGATTTGGAACGCCAGATAGACCTAGCTAAGTTGGAATCTAGTCAGGCAGCTAGCAGCCGTTTAGAAAATGAAGAACGTTTGGCTGGGTTGAGAGAAAAAAGCCAGCAGTTGACAGCTGATATTGCCTCCAAGGAAGCTCATCTAGCTGCTTTAGCGGTCCAGTTGACTGAAAATCAAGAGGTCATGAGCCAGTTGGAAGCAGAATTGGCGGACTTTTCAGATGATCCAGACCAGCTGATTGAAAATCTGCGGGATCGTTACGTCAAGCTCATGCAAGAAGAAGCGGATTTGTCCAATGACTTGACCTCGCTAGAAAATCGACTGGAGAATGAGCGGAGCCAAGCTGCCAGCAAACAGGCTGAGTTTAACAAACTGCAGGCTGATTTAAAAGCTGGTAGGGAAGAAGAAGCGGCTCGACAGGCGGAATTAGAAGAGGCACAGGCTGCTCTCAGAGCCTTGCTAGATCAGTACCAGAAGCAGCAGGGGCAGGTCGAGAAGTTGGCGACTGCTTATCAAGATGAGCAGACCAGCATGTTTGCCCTGCTGGATGATTTGAAAAATAAAAAAGCCCGTGCAGCCAGTTTAGAAGCCATCCTCAAAAATCACAGCAATTTTTATGCAGGTGTAAAAAGCGTTCTGCAGGAGGCTGATCGTCTGGGTGGTATTGTCGGAGCGGTCAGCGAGAAATTGAGCTTCGATCCTCAGTACCAGACTGCTTTGGAAATTGCGCTAGGGGCAAGCAGCCAGCATATCATCGTTGAGGACGAGGGGGCAGCGACTAGAGCCATTGATTTTCTCAAGAAAAATCGAGCTGGTCGGGCTACCTTCCTACCTCTGACGACTATCAAAGCTCGTCAACTTCCCGAGCAAAATCAATCCAGAATTGAGGCCAGTCCGGGCTTCCTCGGTATCGCTTCAGAGCTGGTGACATATGAGCCAAGTTTGGAGAATATTTTCCAAAATCTGCTGGGAACAACCGCTATTTTTGATACAATTGAGCATGCGCGTGCAGCTGCCCGTCAGGTACGTTATCAAGTAAGAATCGTAACGATGGACGGTACGGAACTGCGCACAGGCGGTTCTTATGCCGGAGGAGCTAATCGCAATAATAACACAATCTTTATCAAGCCTGAACTGGACAGCCTGCTTGGAGAAATGGAGCAGCAGTCTCAGAAGCTGAAAGCTCAGGAGCAGCAAGTCGAAAGTTTGCAGTCTCAATTATCAGAGGCCAAACAAGCCTTGGAAGCCATCAAGTCTGAGGGTGAGCAAGCCCGTTTGACGGAGCAAAGAGTCAAGTTGGCCTACGAACAGATTGCAGAGCGGGTTGCGGAACTCAGTCAGCTGGAGCAACTGCAGGAGCAAGATTTGGCTAGCCAGACTGAAGCAGCAGACCTGGCTGAAAAGAAAAAAATGGAAGAGCGGCTGTCGGCTATCGAGGCTGCAAAAACAGCCATTACTGCTGAAATCGAGCAAGTCAAGTCGAATAAAAACGCTGTTCAGGATCGTTTCGATCAGCTATCGGCTAACTTGTCAGAACTGAAATTGAAGAACACAGAGCTGACTTCTAGCCAGCGCTTTGAGAAGAATGATTTGTCGCGTTTGCTAGAGGAGAAGGCTGCCTTGGACAAGGAAGTTGCTACTTTGCAGCTTTTGATAGAGCAAAAGGAAGAAGCAGTCAGCCAGAAGGTGGATATTTCCGTCTTGGAAGAGCAGCTTAAGACTGCCCAAGAGAAAAAGACAGACTTGGATCAGAGCCTCATCCGACTCAAATTTGAGCTGGACGACTTAGAGGGGCAGTCTGAGGACATTCTAGGGCATTTAGACCAAGCCCGTCAGCAAAACGAAAGTCTGATTCGTCGTCAGGCCAAGGCAGAGGCTGAAAAAGAGAAATTTTCAGATGCTTTACGACGTCTGCTGACCAATCTGACGGATAATTACCAGATCAGCTTTGAAGAGGCTGATCAAAAAGCGCGCTCTTTGGAAAATCTTGCAGCTGCAGAAGTTCAAGTCAAAGACTTAGAAAAGGCTATTCGTGCTTTAGGGCCGGTCAATCTAGAAGCAGTAGAGCAGTTTGAAGAAGTCAGCAACCGACTGAATTTCCTCAATAGTCAGCGGGACGATGTCCTCTCGGCTAAAAATCTCCTCTTGGAAACCATTGAAGAGATGAATGACGAAGTCAAGGAACGTTTCCAAACAACCTTTGAAGCCATTCGAGAAAGCTTCAAGCTGACCTTTAGCCAGATGTTTGGCGGCGGTTCAGCTGACCTCATCTTGACAGAAGGCGACCTGCTGACAGCTGGGGTAGAGATTTCAGTTCAGCCTCCAGGCAAGAAAATCCAATCCCTCAATCTCATGAGCGGTGGGGAAAAAGCTCTGTCAGCCTTGGCCCTTCTCTTCTCCATCATCCGAGTTAAGACAATTCCTTTTGTCATCTTGGATGAAGTTGAGGCAGCTCTGGATGAGGCCAATGTTAAGCGCTTTGGAGATTATCTCAACCGCTTTGACAAAGAAAGCCAGTTTATCGTTGTGACCCACCGCAAGGGAACCATGTCTGCAGCAGACTCCATCTATGGAGTAACCATGCAGGAGTCAGGAGTTTCCAAGATTGTGTCGGTCAAGTTAAAAGATTTAGAAAGTTTATAGTATGAGTATAAAATTAGTAGCAACAGAAATCGGAATAAGGTAATTGATACAATAGAATACTAAGAAAGCCTTTGAATAAGTTGTTTCAAGGCTTTTTACTGTCTATAGATAGAAGGAAATGGGTATCAGAAATACTTTGATTCTATGGAGACACCCTTGATTTGTTAAACGTTAAATTGCATGTTTCGAAAGTCAATCATCTTGAGGCAGTATAACTGCATAATAACATTTCTTTCGTCAATAGAAAGTAGGAGTTATAGTAAATTGTGAGAATTCTTGGTATAATGAGGATAATAAATAAAAAATAATTTGAAGGCACAGGTATGTTGATGGAAATAAACTAGGTTATAGATAATACAAAAGCGTATATCGTCTGTCATTACATTCCTTGGCGGATTTACAACGAATATTATAGGCTCTTCTCAAATGTGTTCTCTGTGATTATGGGGATTTTCTTCATGATTAATATTCTCGTAAGTAAGGAAATACTCGCACGTTTAACGCTTCGCATTCTCAATGTGGTGTTGCTAAAAGACAAAATTGAGCACATTCTTATGTCGGGGAAGTCATCGTGGATACGTATGACCGTTTCTTGATGAGTCAAATCATCGAGGCGGGAATTGTTGGGGTTATGATTTTTGCCGCATACTCTCTTGTAGGGTTGCCATATGCAGGACTTGTTGGGGTGCTGGCCGGAGTATTCTCGTTCATTCCGAATATCGGGCCGTTTATGGCGTGCGGAATCGTAATGCTCTTCATCTTTACAGAAAGCCCAATTCAAGCACTCATTTCGGTTGTCGTCTTTATGGTCGTTCAAACAGTGGAAGGCAATGTCGTCTATCCTAGGGTTGTCGGCAGTTCCGTAGGGTTGCCAACGGCTCTAACCCTTGCTACTACGTTAATCGGTGGAAATCTCTTTGGTTTAGTAGGAATGATTTTCTTCACACCAATCTTTGCCGTGATTTACCGTCTCGTGAAAGAATGGATGGAGAAACATGAACAAGCTGCTCCAGTGGTAGCTGTAGGAGGTATTATTGATGAAGAAAATTAGCGACTTAGGGATTACGGGGAAAAAGCTCCTCTTTGAAGGGATTGCGTTCCTTGTTGCTGGGATATTGCTCCTTATATTCGGACCAAGCTTCCCAGAATTGATGTTACGTCTGTTTTTAACATTCTTATGGGCCCGTGAACTATGGAATTTCTTATTCCGTTGGTTTAGTAAAGCGGCATCTAAAGACCCGTTATGGCTGAATATAGGGAAATTTTCCCTTTACGGATTTTTAGCAGGAAATCAATTCTTCCTGTCATTGCCGATTGCGATTGTAAGCATCTTGATGGGACTCAATGAAGTGATGAAGGCGGGAATTAGTGGTGTGACATACTATATTTATGTCAAAGATGATATTCGCCCGCGATTTCGCTTGCTCTTTGATACCATTTGGCTTTCAGTTGTCGGGGTAGCCACTTTAATTTCTCTTGGGGGCGACGGCAATTTGCAAATGTTCTTCCTTTCGCTCTATTTTATCGGGTATGGGATTAGCAATATTCGGGACGGCTGGTTCTTCGAGGCCGAAGTTGGAAAGAAAGTCCTTCGCAGACGCTTGCGTCGTGGGATGCCGCTTGTATTTGCTGCACTGATTCCTCGAGTAACCTTACAAAAAATTAATGATGCGTTGGAACTTGGAGAAGGCGAAACGGCTTCAGAAATTTACGACCGTGCCAAAGAAAATGCAGAACCAAACTTAGAGATGTTTATTCATGTCACAAAAGACGGGTTTGGAGCCATCGGGCATGTCGACCTGTGTTATAAGGGCCGCATTATTTCATTCGGAAACTACGATACGAATTCGGAGCGCCTCTTTGGAACGATGGGGGACGGGGTACTTTTCAGTGCCGACCGTGAAAAATACATCGAATTTTGTAAACGCGAAAATCATAAGACCCTACTGGGATATGGTCTTGCCTTGTCTCCAGAACAACTCGCGGCCATCGATAAGGAAATCGCCAAATTGATGTCGCTGACAGTGCCTTGGGATCCACCGAAAATGGTGAAACCTAAGCATCCTGGAATCGACAAAGAAGAACCAATGTATGCCTACAAGCTCAAACAAGAAGCAGATGCACTCTTGTATAAATTTACCTCTTCAAAATTCAAGACGTATTTTGTGATGAGTACCAACTGTGTATTGCTAGCCGATACGATTGTCGGGACAGCAGGCACCGATATTTTAAGCGCCCGAGGATTTATTTCACCAGGAACGTACCAAGATTACTTAGATAAGGAGTTTGAGAGACCGCATAGTCTAGTCGTGACGAAGCGCGTCTATCAGTAAGAACATGGAACTTCAGGAAAAAGAATTCTTTATGAGGGAAGCGTTGAAGGAAGCGCAGAAAGCCTATGACCAAGCGGAAGTGCCAATCGGGGCTGTCGTGGTCTTGAATGGTGAAATTATTGGGCGTGGTCATAACTTACGTGAAAAGGAACAAGACGCCACGCTGCACGCCGAAATCAAAGCCATTCGCCAGGCAAACCAACACCTTGGAAGCTGGCGACTCGAAGACTGCTAAGTCAGTTTGTAGACCACGCTTCGCCAGAACGTATTTGCCAAATAGCAAAACATAAATTGAATTTAGGATAACTAAATATATAAAAAGTTTATGTGATGTTATTTTATAAAATAAAAAAGTAAATAGATATAGTATAAACAATATCAAAAACGGTCAGGTCATAGAAATATGATCTGACTGTTTTTCATCTGTGGAATGAAGTGTTAGTTTTATGATATAATATAAAGGATTAACAGAGATGAGAAATGATGGGGGTTGCCTAAATCCTTAAAAGATGCATACCCTAAATGCTCTTTGCACACCCCTAATTCAAAAAAGGAGATAATTGTATGATAAGACTCATTGCCATAGATATGGACGGGACTTTTTTAGATGACAAGGGTCAGTTTGATATGGAGCGGCTCAAGCACCTGCTAGCTCAGTTTAGAGAAAAGGGCATCTACTTTGCTGTTGCCAGTGGTCGAGGGATTCTCTCTCTTGAGAAGCTCTTTCATGAAGTTCGGGATGATATTATCTTTATCGCAGAAAATGGTAGCCTAGTAGAGTTTCAAGGAAAAGATCTATACGAAGCAACCATGCCAAGAGAATTTTATCTAAAGGTATTTGACAAGCTTAAGGAGTCGCCTTTTGTCAATATCAATGAGTTGCTTCTGACAGGGAAAAAAGGCTGTTATGTGCTAGAGACAGTAGATCCGACTTATCTCTCTTTCAGCGCTAATTATAATGAAAATATCCAAAAAGTTGCTGATTTTAGTGAGATTACAGACGAGATTTTTAAATTCACGACCAATTTCAGCGAAGAAACAGTGGCCGACGGCGAAGCCTGGGTCAATGAAAATGTCGCAGGTGTCAAGGCGATGACAACAGGCTATAAGTCGATTGATATCGTGCTGGACTATGTGGATAAAGGCGTGGCTCTTGTCGAGCTAGCTAAGAAGCTAGGCCTAGAAATGGACCAGGTCATGGCTTTTGGCGATAACCTCAATGACCTGCATATGATGCAGGTGGTGGGGCACCCGATTGCACCAGAAAATGCACGGCCGGAAATTTTGGCAGTTGCGAAAGAAGTGATTGGCCACCATGCGGCCCAATCTGTTATGACCTACATGGAGGGCTTATAATGGCTGATATTAAATTGATCGCTTTGGACTTGGACGGGACGCTTTTGACTACGGATAAAAAGATTTCTCAAGGGAATCTGGCAGCGCTCAAAGCGGCTCAGCAGCAGGGTGTCAAAGTTGTATTGACCACAGGCCGTCCGCTTAAGGCTATGGAATTTTTCCTGCATGAGCTGGGCACTGATGGTCAGGCAGATGAATACACCATTACCTTTAATGGTGGTCTAGTTCAGCGCAATACGGGCGAAATTTTGGATAAAACAGTTTTTGCCTACGATGATGTAGCTAGGATTTTTGAAGAGACTGAGAAATTAGGTCTACCTCTGGATGCAATCGACGGTGGCTTGGTTTATCAGATTCAATCAGACCAAGCATCGCTCTATGCGGAGTTTAATCCAGCTCTGAACTTTGAATCCATTGCTTTTGAAGACCTTTCTAGCCAGATTACCTACAATAAGTGCGTCACAGCCTTTGCTCAGGAACCCTTGGATGCAGCCATTCTTCACATTTCGCCCGGCCTTTTTGACAAGTATGAGATTTTCAAATCACGAGAAATGCTGCTGGAATGGTCACCGAAAAATGTCCACAAGGCGACTGGTTTGGAGAAACTGATTGCCCACTTGGGAATTGATAGAAGCCAAGTTATGGCCTGCGGCGATGAAGCCAATGATTTATCAATGATTGCTTGGGCTGGTCTGGGAGTTGCCATGCAAAATGCCGTGCCAGAAGTCAAAGAGGTCGCAGAAGTTGTCACTCCGATGACCAATGATGAAGATGCAGTCGCTTGGGCAATTCGAAAATATGTATTGAAGGAGGATTAAAGATGGGATTATTTGACCGTCTTTTTGGACGAAAACAGGAAGAAGAACAGGAAGAAAAGCCTCAGTTAGAGGAGCAGGCAGAAGAGAGTTATCAGAATACAGAGACTGAAGTTCCATCTGAGGCAGAACCCCAGCCCCTTGCTGTTTCTAATGAAGAAACAGCGGAAACTCCAGTAGTAGAGTCTGTGTCAGAAGAGAATACAGAGCCTGCAGTTTCAGTAATTTCTGAGCAGGAGTTTGCCCCGACTAGTCGGCAAGCAGACTTATCTGAACCAGTGCTTGAAGACAAGGAAAGTTCTGAGCAAGTTTTGACTGAGGCAGAAGAGCAGTCAGCGACTTCAGAAAATCAAGCTTTGGAAAGCAGTAGCGAATCAGAAGCAGTGACTGAAAGCAGAGATTATTACCAAGAATTGCAGGAGCGTTTGGCTGCCGCTAGAGAGCAAATCAGCCACGAACCAGAGCAAGATCTATCTAGTAAGCAGGAAGACAACACTCCTTCGCAAGCAGACTTGGCTGAGTATGGAGAAGAGGCGACGGAAGAACTGACTCAAGCAGAAACAGCTGAGAGTTCTACTGAATACCAAGAAGAGAGCGTCCAAGACAAGTATGACCGCAGCCTCAAAAAGACGCGGACTGGCTTTGGTGCTCGTCTCAATGCCTTCTTTGCTAATTTCCGCTCAGTTGACGAAGATTTCTTTGAAGACTTGGAAGAATTGCTAATTACCAGTGATGTCGGTGTACAGGTAGCTTCCAATCTAACTGAGGACTTGCGCTATGAAGCTCGTCTAGAAAATGCTAAGAAACCAGACGCCTTGCGCCAGCTAATCATTGAAAAATTGGTCGATATCTATGAGAAAGACGGCCGTTTCAATGAAAAAATCAATCTGCAAAAGGACTTGACCGTCATGCTCTTCGTCGGTGTAAATGGAGTAGGGAAGACAACCTCAATCGGAAAATTGGCCTATAAATACAAACAGGAAGGTAAAAAAGTTATGCTGGTGGCAGCAGACACCTTCCGAGCTGGAGCCGTTGCCCAGCTGGCTGAGTGGGGCCGCCGAGTCGATGTGCCTGTCGTGACTGGTCCAGAAAAGAGCGATCCAGCCAGTGTCGTGTTTGACGGTTTGGAAAGAGCCAAAGCTGAAAATGTTGATATTCTCATGATTGATACAGCTGGTCGCTTGCAAAATAAGGATAATCTAATGGCAGAGCTGGAAAAAATCGGTCGCATTATCAAGCGGGTAGATCCAGCGGCGCCACACGAAACCTTCCTAGCTTTGGATGCCTCTACTGGTCAAAATGCGCTGGTTCAAGCCAAGGAATTTTCAAAAATTACGCCTGTGACAGGTATTGTCTTGACAAAGATTGATGGAACTGCGCGTGGTGGTGTTGTTCTGGCCATTCGTCAGGAACTGGATATTCCAGTGAAGCTGATTGGTTTTGGCGAGAAAATTGACGACATTGGTGAGTTTAATTCTGAAAACTTTATGAGAGGCCTCCTAGAAGGATTGGTATAAAATAGTCTATCTAAGAAAATTTGACAAAGTTTGAAGTTTCATCAGACTTTTCTATCAAAAAGAGAACTAAAATTGATGAAAAGGTTTGCTTGTGGCAAGCCTTTTTTCTTCTTTTTTGATATAATAAGAAGAATAAATTGAAAGAAGGAAATCCGATCATGGGAAAACTTGAAGTTATCGCTCATCCGCTCATTCAGCATAAATTGTCTATCTTGCGTCGTACAGATACCTCTACTAAAGCTTTTCGTGAATTAGTAGATGAAATCGCAATGCTGATGGGATACGAAGTTTTGCGCGATTTACCACTTGAAGATGTAGAAATTGAAACACCAATTACGAAAACAGTTCAAAAGCAGATTGCAGGGAAGAAGTTGGCTATCGTCCCAATCCTACGGGCTGGTATCGGTATGGTGGATGGTCTCCTGAGCTTGGTTCCTGCTGCTAAAGTTGGCCACATCGGAATGTACCGTGATGAAGAAACTTTGAAGCCAGTTGAATATTTGGTAAAATTGCCAGAAGACATTGACCAACGTCAAATCTTTGTTGTCGATCCAATGTTGGCTACGGGTGGTTCTGCTATCTTGGCTGTGGATTCTCTGAAGAAACGTGGCGCAAGCAATATTACATTTGTCTGCTTGGTGTCTGCTCCAGAAGGTGTCAAAGCCTTGCAGGATGCTCATCCTGATGTAGATATTTTCACGGCTGCCCTCGATGATCATCTTAATGAACACGGCTACATCGTTCCAGGTCTCGGAGATGCTGGTGACCGCCTCTTTGGTACAAAATAGAAACTTTAGTCTGTAATAGGAAATTCCAGTCAATCCAGTGGATTTGTGCTTTCCAAACCAAAGATAATCACAGCTTTGTTCTCTGTCATCCGACAGGTAAAGCAAATATTTGACCTTTTTTGACCAAAAGGCTATAATAATGAATATATCGAATGAAGGAGAAAATATTCATGATTCCTGTAGTTATTGAACAAACCAGCCGTGGTGAGCGTTCTTATGACATTTACTCACGCCTTTTAAAAGACCGTATTATCATGCTGACGGGTCCTGTTGAGGACAATATGGCTAATTCTGTTATCGCGCAGTTGCTTTTCCTAGATGCACAAGACAGCACCAAGGACATCTATCTTTATGTTAATACTCCGGGTGGCTCTGTGTCAGCGGGATTGGCGATTGTAGACACCATGAACTTCATCAAGTCTGATGTGCAGACGATCGTCATGGGAATGGCAGCCAGCATGGGAACCATCATTGCTTCTAGCGGTGCTAAGGGCAAACGTTTCATGCTTCCTAATGCAGAGTATATGATTCACCAGCCAATGGGTGGTACTGGTGGCGGTACTCAGCAAACAGATATGGCCATTGCAGCAGAGCATTTGCTTAAGACTCGTAAGACCTTGGAGCAAATTCTTGCCGACAATTCTGGTAAATCGGTTGAGCAAATTCACGCAGATGCCGAACGTGATTACTGGATGAGTGCCCAAGAAACCCTTGAGTATGGTTTCATTGATGAAATCATGGCTAATAATAATCTTAGCTAGTCTTCAATTATAACTACGAAAAAATGCCCCATTTGTGGGCTTTTTTTGATATAATCAATAGAGTACAAATGACCAGAGAGGATTAGTATGTTTAAAAAAGAAGAACGAATGGGCTTAATTATTCATCTATACTATAATCGAGATGCAAATAAGCTGGCCCATGTTGGAGATATTATTTATCATTCTAAGAAGCACCGTTATTTGCAGCTTTATGTAGCTAAAGAGCAAGCGGACTCCCTAAAAGAAAGCTTGTCTAAAGAGTCTTATGTCAAAAAAATCCAGCTTTGTGAGATTCAAAATCTTGATACAAATTTTGTTGGAAGCTTGTTTAGAAACCAAGAAAACGCTATTATTTAAAAAAATGAGTTCTTTGGGTTGACAATTGTCAGATAATTCGGTATATTCTTACTATATCATTTGCAAACAAAGCAAATAACAAAATAGAGGAGATTATTCATGAAGAAAAAATTTGCACTTTCACTCGTAGCTTTTGCTAGTGCTGCACTTTTAGCAGCCTGTGGAGAGGTTTCGACAAACAACTCATCCGCTACTGGAACAGAAATCGGTAAAACACTTAAGCTCGGTTTCAACTTTGAAGAAACTGGTGCTGTAGCAGCTTACGGTACTGCAGAACAACACGGTGCTCAGCTTGCTGTTGATGAAATCAACGCAGCTGGCGGTGTAGACGGCAAGAAGATCGAAGTAACTGATAAAGACAACAAATCAGAAACTGCAGAAGCCGCAACTATTACTACAAGCTTGGTAACTCAAGACAAAGTTAATACAATCATTGGTCCTGCAACTTCAGGTGCAGTCGCTGCTGCAATTGCCAATGCTGGTAAAGCTGGTGTGCCTTTGGTAACACCAAGTGCAACACAAGATGATTTGACAAATAAACAAGATTATTTGTATCGTGCAACCTTTACTGACGGTTACCAAGGTAAAATCATTTCTAAATATGTAACAGAAAACTTGAAAGCTAAGAAAGTTGTACTCTATTATGACAACTCAAGCGACTACGCTAAAGGAATGGCTGAAGCCTTCAAGAAAGAATACAAGGGTGAAATCGTTGCGACAGAAACCTTTGCTTCTGGTGACTCAGATTTCCAAGCTGCTTTGACAAAAATCAAAGGCAAAGAATTTGATGCACTGGTTGTGCCAGGTTACTACACAGAAGCTGGTAAATTGGTGAACCAAGCCCGTGGTTTGGGTATCACTCAAACAATCGTTGGACCAGACGGATTTAGCGATGCCAAGTTTGTAGAACAAGCAACTCCAGCAGCAGCAACTAATGTTTATTATGTATCTGGTTTCTCAACTTCAGGTGACATGACAGATAAAGCGAAGAAATTCGTTGAAGCTTACAAAGCTAAATACAATGAAGAACCTTCTATGTTTGCGGCTCTTGCTTATGACGCAGTTTATATGGCAGCAGAAGCATCTAAGGGTGCAAAAACATCTGTAGAAATTAAAGATAACCTTGCTAAGTTAAAAGACTTTGAAGGAGTTACTGGATCTATTACCATTGATAAAGATCACAACCCTGTGAAGACAGCCTTGATGATTGGTTTGAAAGATGGTAAAGTAGATACTGTTGAGACAGTTAAACCTGAATAAAGGGTCTGAGGCTGGGGACAAACCCAGTCTTTGACTTGTTTCTTACTTGCTTATGATGTTTGAGTAGAGACGGCAAGACAAGGCTTCGTCTGAGATTGTTGTTTCTGCTCTTATTTTATATTAGAAAGAGTGGTGTGGAATGCTCGAACAAATTCTTCAGCAGCTAGCCAATGGATTGATTTTGGGGAGTGTCTATGCGCTTCTGGCCTTGGGTTATACCATGGTTTACGGAATTATCAAACTGATTAATTTCGCGCATGGAGACATTTATATGATCGGTGCTTTCATGGGATATTACCTGATTAACACCCTTCACCTGAATTTCTTTGTGGCCCTTATTTTATCTATGGTTGGTACAGCAATCCTTGGTGTAGTGATTGAATTCTTAGCCTATCGTCCGTTGCGCAATTCGACACGGATTGCAGCCTTGATTACGGCGATTGGAGTTTCTTTCCTTTTGGAATACGGGATGGTCTTCTTTGTAGGTGCCAATACTCGTTCTTTCCCTCAGGTGATTGAAACGGTACGTTATACGATTGGACCAGTTTCGATTTCCAATATTCAGCTAATGATTTTGGGAATTTCTATTTTGCTCATGGTTGGATTGCAGTTTATCGTGCAAAAAACCAAAATGGGGAAAGCCATGCGGGCTGTTTCCGTGGATAGCGATGCAGCCCAGCTCATGGGAATCAATGTCAATCGTACGATCAGCTTTACTTTTGCTTTGGGTTCAGCCTTGGCAGGAGCAGCAGGAGTGCTGATTGCCCTTTACTACAACTCACTTGAGCCACTGATGGGAATGACCCCAGGTATCAAGTCCTTCGTTGCCGCAGTTTTGGGCGGAATCGGTATCATCCCAGGGGCAGCTTTGGGTGGATTTGTAATCGGTCTCTTGGAAACTTTTGCAACAGCAGTTGGATTATCAGATTTCCGAGATGCGATTGTGTATGCAATTTTGATTATCATTCTATTGGTTCGTCCAGCTGGTATTCTAGGTAAAAATGTGAAAGAGAAGGTGTAATGTATGAAAAATAATTTAAAAGTAAATGCGTTATGGCTTGCTCTGATCCTTTTTGGCTACCTATTGATGACAGTGCTTGCTAGCACAGGTATTCTCAATCCTTTCTATCTGCAAATCTTTGAGCAGATTGGGATTAATATTATCTTGGCTGTTGGCCTCAATCTTATCGTTGGTTTTTCTGGGCAATTCTCGCTTGGGCATGCTGGCTTTATGGCCATTGGTGCCTATGCAGTAGCCATTATGGGTTCTAAATCCCCAACCTACGGTTCTTTCTTTATTGCTATGTTGGTCGGCGCTGTTCTTGCAGGTGCGGTAGCTTTGCTTGTTGGTATTCCTACCCTTCGCTTAAAGGGAGACTATTTGGCGATTGCGACCTTGGGTGTTTCTGAAATTATCCGGATTTTGATTGTCAATGGTGGCGAATTGACCAATGGTGCGGCAGGGATCCTGTCTATTCCACCATTTACATCTTGGCAGCTGGTTTATGCCTTCGTTGTGATTACGACTATTTTGACCCTCAACTTCCTCCGCAGTCCTATCGGACGCAGCACCTTGTCTGTTCGTGAGGACGAGATTGCGGCAGAGTCTGTCGGTGTCAACACAACAAAAATTAAAGTCATTGCTTTTGTTTTTGGAGCTATTACAGCTTCTATTGCAGGCTCTTTGCAGGCCGGATTTGTCGGTTCTGTCGTACCAAAAGACTACTCCTTCATCAATACGATTAACGTTTTGATTATCGTCGTTTTTGGTGGTCTTGGATCAATGACTGGAGCAATTGTAGCGGCAGTGGTACTGGGTATCCTCAATATGCTTTTACAAGATATCTCAAGCGTTCGGATGATCGTTTATTCACTTGCCTTAATTTTGGTCATGATTTTCCGTCCAGGTGGCTTGCTTGGTACTTGGGAACTTAGCTTGTCTAAGCTCTTTAAAAAGAATAAGGAGGTCAAAGAATAATGGCGCTTCTTGAAGTAAAAAAATTAACCAAAAATTTCGGAGGACTGACGGCTGTTAGCGATGTAAGTCTGGAATTGAACGATGGCGAACTGGTCGGTCTTATCGGTCCTAACGGTGCTGGAAAAACAACGCTTTTCAACCTTTTGACAGGCGTCTACGAGCCGAGTGAGGGAACGGTCACTTTGGATGGGCACTTGCTGAATGGCAAGGCACCTTATAAAATTGCGACTCTGGGTCTCAGCCGGACCTTCCAAAATATTCGTCTTTTCAAAGATTTGACAGTCTTGGATAATGTGTTGATTGCTTTTGGTAATCACCATAAACCTCATGTGTTGGCTTCTTTCTTCCGCCTTCCAGCATTTTATAAAAATGAAGAGGAATTAAAAGCGAAAGCTCTGGAGTTGCTGGCCATCTTTGACTTGGATAAGGAAGCAGAAACCTTGGCTAAAAATTTGGCCTACGGTCAGCAACGTCGTCTGGAGATTGTCCGAGCGCTTGCCACAGAGCCTAAGATTCTCTTTTTGGATGAGCCAGCTGCTGGGATGAATCCGCAGGAAACAGCTGAGCTGACTGCCCTGATTCGTCGGATTAAAAATGAATTTAACATTACCATCATGCTGATTGAGCATGATATGAGTCTGGTTATGGAAGTAACTGAGCGCATCTACGTACTAGAGTACGGTCGCTTGATTGCCCACGGCACACCAGATGAGATTAAGAATGACAAACGCGTTATTGAAGCTTATCTAGGAGGTGAAGCCTAATGTCCATGCTCAAAGTTGAAAATCTATCCGTCCACTATGGCATGATTCAGGCTGTCCGTGATGTCAGCTTTGAAGTCAACGAAGGAGAGGTCGTTTCGCTTATTGGTGCCAATGGTGCTGGGAAAACAACCATCCTCCGCACGATCTCTGGTTTGGTTCGCCCAAGTGCTGGGAAGATTGAATTTTTAGGTAATGAAATTCAAAAAGTGCCTGCTCAAAAGATCGTATCTGCGGGACTTTCACAGGTTCCAGAAGGGCGCCATGTCTTTCCAGGTTTGACCGTTTTAGAAAATCTCGAAATGGGAGCTTTTCTTAAGAAAAATCGCGAAGAAAACCAAGCCAATCTCAAAAAAGTCTTCTCTCGTTTCCCACGTTTGGAAGAGCGTAAGAACCAAGATGCGGCGACTCTATCTGGTGGTGAGCAGCAGATGCTAGCTATGGGCCGAGCGCTTATGTCTACGCCTAAGCTCTTACTCTTGGACGAGCCGTCAATGGGGCTGGCTCCTATCTTCATCCAAGAAATCTTTGACATCATTCAAGACATTCAAAAACAGGGAACAACTGTGCTTTTGATCGAGCAAAATGCCAACAAGGCGCTCTCTATCGCTAACCGCGGTTATGTCCTTGAAACAGGTAACATCGTCTTGTCCGGAACAGGACAAGAACTCCTGACTTCTGACGAAGTCCGCAAAGCATATCTAGGTGGCTGAAACAATCTGGGAGATTGTTTCAGACTGCAAATGGGAACTCGCGGTAGCGAGTTTTCTTCAAAATGTCTGGGAGACATATTTAGATTGTGGATAGAAAGTTACGGTAGTAACTTAACATTTTAAAAAGGTCCAGTGGACCTTTTTTGTTTTCAAGATAAATTTGTTTATTTGGATGGGCCGTTAGCCGTTTTTGGTTACAACCAAAGAGTTGCATTGGCAACTGTACGTTTTTTAAAATTCGCTGGGGCTTTTTAGATGAGGCTAGAGTTTCGTAGTATAGTTTTCTTTGATAAAAGTCTCCATTTTTTAAGTGCTGTGGTGGTAAGCGATGTAACAGTTCCACATGACCTTTTCTCTGAATCTGTTTCTTCATTTTAAGTATCGAGCGAAAATATGGTAAAATATGGGTGAAGAAAAATTGCTCGGGTCGAAATAAAGATTGGAAATTTCGGAAATAATTTGTCAAAGTATAGGATTTGCTTATTGGTGGTAACTGGCGAGATGGAGAGTAAGTTTAGCTTTTTATTTTGAAGTGAAGAAAGAAGCTTTTTTCTGTTCGTCTCTACACAATTCTCTTACGCAACTAGAATTCAATAGAGATATGCCTATCAGGGATAGAAAATGGCAGTCGAGTTTCTTTGTTTGATGTGCTTGAGCGGGTAATATTAGTTTTTGAAAACATTTAAATAATTATAGAGGATGAAATATGAAACTAGTCAGTGACAGGCTTTTGAAAAAGGTTATTATAAATCGATCGCCAGACAGCCATAAAGGCGACTATGGTCGCCTGCTCTTGATTGGCGGGACCTATCCCTATGGTGGAGCTATTATCATGGCTGCCTTGGCCGCAGTAAGGAGCGGAGCTGGTTTGGTGACTGTTGCAACTGAACGGGAAAATATTCCTGCCCTCCATGCCCATTTGCCAGAGGCTATGGCCTTTGATTTGTGGGAGCAAGAGCGACTGATGGAGCAGATCCGCAAGGCTACTGTTATTTTAATCGGACCGGGTTTGGCTGAAAATTCTTTAGAGAAATCGGTGCTGCAGTTGGTTTTACAGCTTGTAAACAAGCAACAAATCTTGATTATGGATGGGGGCGCTATCTCGCTTTTTGCCAAGCAAGCTCTACCTTTTCCAAACTCCCAGACAATTTTTACTCCTCACCAGAAAGAATGGGAAAGCTTGTCTGGCCTGCCCATCGAGTCACAGGACGAAAAATCTAGCCAAAAGGCTGTTGACCAATTTCCTAAGGGGACTCTAGTTGTACAGAAAAGGAATGGAACGCGAATTTTTCAGAGTAGGGAAAAGGATGTTTATCAACTGCAGGTTGGTGGTCCCTATCAAGCAACTGGCGGTATGGGAGATACCTTGGCAGGGATGATTGCCGGCTTTGCAGGTCAATTTGAGCAGGTTTCACTTTTTGAAAGAGTAACAGCTGCGACCTACTTGCATTCAGCCATTGCGGATGAGTTAGCCAAAGAAGTTTATGTGGTATTACCGACAGAATTGAGTCAACAAATTTCAACTTGGATGAAAAATTTTAGTCAATAAATCTTGGGAGGCTTGGAAAAATTCGAGTCTCTTTTTGTGATTTTGGGAATCTTGTCCCGACTGAGAAAAACTAGGATTTTTCTTCTTTTTTACATGATCTATTTTTTAAATATATATTAAAAAAGTTAATATGATAGAAAACTTTTTTGTGCTATAATAATAATAAAGTATGAGAGTTAATATTATACAATTTAGTAGAAATGGATAAGTGCAAAAAGTGTTATGTCAGAGTTAAGGATAGCAATTGGAAAAAAAATTAGAGAATTGAGGGAACAACGTAAAATGACAAGGGAATTGCTGTGTGAGGATGAGACTCGTTTGACAGTCAGACAGCTTGCTCGGATCGAGGCAGGCGATTCGATTCCTAGTTTACTAACCTTAGAATTCATTGCGCAGCAGTTGCACATCGAAATGTATCAAATTATCAAAGAAAGTTCCAAGTGATAGTGATTTTATGATGAAAATCAGGAACTTGGAATCACTGACTTACACCATTTTTTGGTATAATAAAAGTTACGCAAATACTAGAAAATAGAAAGGGAGCGACATGCCGGATTATTTATCGGTTTCGACTTTGACCCGTTATCTGAAGATGAAGTTTGACCGTGATCCTTATTTGGAACGGGTTTATCTGACAGGTCAGGTCTCTAATTTTCGCAAGCGCCCCAATCACCAGTATTTTTCCATCAAGGATGAGAAGGCAGTTATTCAGGCGACTATTTGGTCAGGTGTTTATAAAAAGCTTGGTTTTGAACTAGAAGAGGGCATGAAGGTCAATGTCATCGGCCGTGTGCAGCTCTATGAGCCAAGTGGGTCTTATTCGATTGTCATTGAAAAGGCTGAGCCAGACGGCATTGGCGCCTTGGCTGTTCAGTTCGAGCAGCTCAAGAAAAAACTGGGAGAAGAAGGTCTTTTCCAAGATAAGTTTAAACAGCCCTTACCTCAATTTCCTAAGAAAATTGGGGTGGTGACCAGTCCTAGCGGGGCTGTCATCCGAGATATCATCACGACAGTCAGCCGCCGTTTTCCAGGCGTGGATATCCTGCTTTATCCGACCAAGGTTCAGGGCGAAGGAGCTGCCGCCGAGGTGGTGGCTAATATCCGTCGAGCCAATGAGAGAGAAGATTTGGATGTTTTGATTATTGGTCGGGGTGGCGGGTCCATCGAGGATCTTTGGGCTTTTAATGAGGAAATCGTCGTGCGAGCCATATTTGAGTCTCAGATTCCGATTATTTCCAGTGTGGGGCATGAAACGGACACGACTCTGGCTGACTTTGTGGCAGACCAACGAGCAGCAACCCCCACAGCAGCAGCGGAATTGGCGACGCCAGTCACCAAGCTGGATCTTCTGGGGCATTTGAGTCAGCAGCAAAATCGTCTGGCAAATGCAGCTTCAAATCGTCTAGCTTACCAGCGAGAACGCTTGCACAAGCTGGCTTCCTCTGTTATTTTTCGGCAGCCAGAGCGACTTTATGATGGCTATCTGCAAAAGCTAGACCAGCTTAATCTGCGTTTAAAGCAAAAAATTCGCGAATATTATAGTGAAGAAGTCCAGCAGGTCAAGATTCTACAGCATCGCTTGGAGTCTTTGTCACCTCTGCGACAGGTGCAGCGCTATCAGGAGCAACTTCACCAGCAAGAACGCTTGTTGCGTAGCAATATGGCAGTGATCTATGACCATAAGGTGGCTGAAGCCAAGCGGCTATCGGATGCGCTACTCATGCTGGACACCAGTCGCATTGTGGCGCGGGGCTACGCTATTATCCAAAAAAATGAAATAGTAATCGAGTCCAGTCAGGATATCAAGGAGAAGGACCAATTGACCATTCTTATGCGGGATGGTCAGGTCCAAGTTGAGGTAAAAGATGTCAAAAGACAAAAAATTTGAAGAAAATTTAGCTGATTTGGAAGCCATTGTCCAGAAGCTGGAAAATGGAGATGTGGCCTTGGAAGAGGCGATTGCTGAATTCCAGAAGGGCATGCAGCTGTCTAAAGACTTGCAAAAGACGCTAGATCAGGCAGAAAAGACCTTGGTCAAGGTCATGCAGGCGGACGGTACAGAAACGGATATAGAATGACAAGAGAGCGTAAAATCAGGCAAATTGGCCTGACGATTCAAGAATTTTATCAGAGCAAGGAAGTGTCAGCGGATTTGACTGAGACCATTCTCTATTCTATCGAGGCTGGTGGTAAGCGGATTCGCCCTCTCTTGCTTTTGGAGTTGCTGGAGGGCTTTGGTCTGGAATTAACTCCCGCCCATTTTCAGGTGGCAGCAGCTCTAGAGATGATTCACACCGGCAGCCTTATCCATGATGATTTGCCAGCTATGGATAATGATGACTACCGCCGTGGGCGTCTGACCAGCCATAAGAAATTTGGAGAGGATATGGCCATTTTGGCGGGCGATTCCCTCTTTTTGGATTCTTATGGTTTGGTGGCAATGGCAGAGCTCCCTAGTCAGGTCAAGGTGGATCTGATAGCAGAGCTGTCTCTAGCGGCTGGATCCTTTGGTATGGTAGCCGGACAGGTTTTGGATATGCAGGGCGAAGGTCGCAAGTTGACTATGGACCAGCTCCAGACCATTCATGCTAATAAGACAGGTAAGCTCTTAGCTTATCCTTTTGTAGCGGCGGGTATCATTGCTCAGACTGGTCAATCGGTCCTAGGGAAGCTCCGTCAAGCGGGAGAACTCTTGGGGTTGGCTTTTCAGGTGCGGGATGATATTTTAGATGTGACAGCCAGTTTTGATCAGATTGGCAAGACACCGCAGAAGGATCTGGTAGCAGAGAAATCGACCTATCCAGCCCTGCTGGGCTTAGATGGAGCCAGAGCCTTTTTCGATGAAACACTGGAACAAGCAAAAAGCCTGCTGGAGCAACTAGAAACAGAAAGTGATTTTTCAGCTGAAGAAATTCAAAAAATAATAGAAAGTTTGAGACTGGATGGCTAAGGAAAGAGTGGATGTACTGGCCTATCGACAAGGCCTCTTTGAGACCCGAGAACAGGCCAAGCGCGGAGTGATGGCAGGCCTAGTTGTGGCGCTTGCTAATGGAGAGCGCTTTGATAAACCGGGTGAAAAAATCGATGATGCAACAGAGCTCAAGCTCAAGGGAGAAAAACTCAAGTATGTCAGTCGTGGCGGCCTGAAATTAGAAAAGGCTTTGCAAGTGTTTGGGCTTTCGGTGGCAGACCGAGTGGCCTTGGATATCGGAGCTTCAACTGGAGGATTTACCGATGTCATGTTGCAGGCGGGAGCACGACTAGTCTATGCTGTTGATGTCGGAACCAACCAGTTGGCTTGGAAACTCCGCCAAGACGAACGGGTTGTCAGCATGGAGCAGTTTAATTTCCGCTATGCCGAGCCAGCTGATTTCGAATTTCAGCCCAGCTTTGTCAGCATTGACGTCAGCTTTATCTCGCTCAGCTTGATTTTGCCGGCCCTCTATCAGATTTTAGAGGAGGGAGGTCAAGTCGTGGCCTTGATTAAGCCTCAGTTCGAGGCTGGCCGCGAGCAGATTGGCAAGAAGGGGATTATCAAGGACAAGAAAGTTCATTTGGCGGTGCTGGAAACCGTGACAGCATTTATGGTAGAATCAGGTTTTTCAGTCAAAGGTTTAGATTTTTCTCCGATTCAAGGTGGGCATGGCAATGTTGAGTTTTTAGCCTTTCTGGAGAAAAGCGAGCAGCCGAAAAATGACTTGGAGCAAGACTTAGTCGCTGTTGTAGAGGCAGCCCACAAGGAATTTAAAGATGAAGAAGAAAGATAGATTAGAGAAAATCAGACGATTTGTCAACGAGTTTGAGATTGGTACCCAAGAGGAAATTGTGGAACATCTCAGGGAGTCTGGTATTACAGCGACACAGGCAACGGTTTCACGAGACATCAAGGAGCTAGGGATTGTAAAAATCCCTTTTAAAGATAATACCTATATCTATGAGCTTCCCAAAACAGCGACCAATAGTCTGAAGTTGGCAGAAAATAATATTTTGGCCTGTCAAAACCTAGGAAATATGCTCAATCTCAATCTAGTGCCAGGGAGTGCAGCGGTGGTCAAACGCCACCTGAGTAAAGAATTTTCTGAGGAAATTTTCAGCATCATTGCGGATAATGACAGTATCTTAGTCGTTGCAGTGAGTGAAAGTGCAGCCCAAAAACTCACGGCTGAAATCAATAATTGGTAGGAAAGTCTATGTTATTAGAAATTTCGATTAAAAATTTTGCCATTATTGAGGAAATTTCCCTTAATTTTGAGCAAGGTATGACGGTTTTAACCGGGGAAACCGGAGCCGGTAAGTCTATTATTATTGATGCGATGAACATGATGCTGGGCAGCCGTGCGACGACGGATGTTATTCGTCATGGAGCGCCCAAAGCTGAGATAGAGGGGCTTTTTTCGCTTGAAAATAGCAGAGCTTTGCGAGAGATTTTTGAGGAGCAAGGCTGGGAGCTGACCGATGAGCTGATTATCCGTCGGGAAATTCTGCAAAACGGCCGCAGCGTCAGCCGTATCAATGGCCAGATGGTTAATCTGTCTGTTCTAAAAGCTGTCGGCCAGCACTTGGTGGATATCCATGGTCAGCATGATCAGGAAGAGCTGATGAGACCTCAGCTTCATATCACCATGCTAGATGAGTTTGGCTCAGCAGACTTTTTAAATCTCAAGAGCCGCTATCAGGAAACCTTTGACCGCTATCGAAGCCTGCGCAAGCAAGTCCTAACTTTGCAGAAAAATCAGCAGGAGCATAAGGCCAGAATTGAGATGCTGGAGTTTCAGATGGCGGAGATTGAGAGCGCAGCCCTCAAAAGCGGTGAAGATACTGCCCTGCATCAGGAACGAGATCGTTTGCTCAACCACAAGCTCATTGCCGATACGCTGACCAACGCCTATACCATGCTGGATAATGAAGAATTTTCCAGTCTGGCCAATGTTCGCTCAGCGATGAATGACCTTGAGTCTATCGAGGATTACGATCCGGCTTACAAGGAGCTTTCAGGTAGCTTGTCAGAGACTTATTATGTCTTAGAGGACGTTAGCAAGCGCCTAGAAGACATTTTAGATGGACTGGATTTTGACGTAGATCGGCTGCTGCAGGTGGAGAGTCGCTTAGACTTGATTAACAGCATCACGCGTAAATACGGCGGCCAAGTAGATGATGTGCTGGAATATTTTGCTCAGATTTCCAAAGAATACAGCCTTTTAACTGGTAGCAACTTGTCCTCAGAGGATATGGACAAAGAGCTGAGGCTCTTGGAGAGAGAGCTGGTGGAGTTGGCCCAGGAGCTGAGTCAGGCCCGTCATGGTCTAGCAACCCAGCTGGAAGCAGAAATCAAGCAGGAGCTGCAGGATCTCTACATGGAAAAGGCGCGCTTTAAAGTGCAGTTCACTAAGGGAAAGTTTAACCGTGAAGGCAATGAGCAAGTAGAGTTTTACATCTCGGCCAATCCGGGCGAGGATTTCAAACCTCTGGTTAAGGTTGCGTCTGGCGGGGAACTCTCCCGCCTCATGTTGGCTATCAAATCTGCCTTTTCTCGTAAGGAAGGCAAGACCAGCATTGTCTTTGACGAAGTGGATACAGGCGTTTCTGGCCGAGTGGCCCAGGCTATTGCTCAGAAGATTCATAAGATTGGCTCCAATGGGCAAGTCTTGGCCATTTCCCATTTGCCGCAGGTCATTGCGATTGCCGATTATCAGTTCTTTATTGAGAAGATTTCGGATGAGAATTCGACCGTCTCAACGGTGCGCCTGCTGACGTCTGACGAGCGTGTTCAGGAAGTTGCTAAGATGCTGGCTGGCGAAGATGTGACGGAGGCTGCTTTGACGCAGGCTAGAGAATTATTAAAAAAATAAACAAGCGAGGCTGAGACACAAGTGTTTCGGTCTCCTTTAGAAAGTGGCGACTATGACAAAATATTTTGCAATCGGTGATGTCCATGGCAAGTCTGGTATGCTTGATGAGCTGCTCCAGCATTGGGACGGTCGCAGCCAACTAGTCTTTCTAGGCGACTTGATGGATCGTGGCGAGGACAGCCGAGCAGTTTTGGAGCGGGTCAAGGATTTAGTGGATCAGAAAGGAGCTATCTGTCTTTCTGGCAATCATGAGTATATGTTTCTGACCTGGCTGGACAATCCTGAAAAGTCTTATGACCACTACCGACGCAATGGCGGAGATACGACGATTAATTCGCTTCTGGGTCGACCTCTCAATGCTCCTGTCGATGGGGTGGCGGATGCAGAAGGTGTCAAGACGGAGGCGGCCGATTTAGTCGACTTTATTCGTCAGATGCCTTTCCTATTGGAGACGGAGCAGTACATTTTTGTCCATGCTGGCCTAGATTTGGAACTGAAAGACTGGCGAGAGACCAGTGATTATCAAAAGGTTTGGATTCGCTCGCCTTTTCACGAAGGCAGTAATCAGACTGGCAAAAGGATCGTCTTTGGTCATACACCGACATTTTATCTCTTGAATGAGACGCCAGGAACTGACCAACTCTGGATGACTGAGGATGGTAAGATTGGTATGGATGGCGGAGCTGTTTATGGCGGAGTCCTCCACGGAGTTCTCTTTGACGATAATGGAATCATAGAGCGGTATGTGATTAGAAATGATGGTTTTGCAGCAGAGGACTGAGAGGGTGTCTACAAATGCCCAATAGTGTAACTTACCAGCGTCTCGAATATTCCCTGCAATAGAAAGAAATCAAGAAGATTGAAAAGGCTCCTTTGTGATTTTTCAATCTTTTTTCGTACCTAACAAAAAGTAAACAGAAATGGAGATATAGTCAATACCTATTTTTACTTATGATGAATGTTTATTCCATAAGAAATCCGAAACATGAAGAATAGGCTCTCATAATATGCAATTACAACCATTTATGCTATAATAGTTGTCAAGAATGTAAAAGAGGAGGAAAGGATGTCTTTTCAGGATAGAAAGATAAAATATTCAATCCGCAAATTATCAGTTGCTACTGTATCCCTTGCGATTGGATTTTTGTTTGCACCCACTGCGACTGGAGTGGATCAAACAGTCCACGCAGATGAGCTTGAATCTACAGCGCAAGTGGGAAATAAGTCAGATAATCAAACCTCAGAAGGAGCGTCTGAAACAACAAAAATAGAGAATCAAGAGACGACTTCAACAATGGCAGCTGCGTCAGTAAATGCAGAGAATAAAGAGGGCAATCAAGCCATCTTAAACTTTGCAACACCTACTGTAGCAGAGACAAACCAAGTGACAGATTCACCTGCTTTTAGAAATTCTCAATCAGTTGCTGAAACTGTCCAGCCATCCACAGAAGGAACTGCCCAGCTGCCTTCTGCTAACGTCAGTCTGAAGAAGAGTGCTTTAGAGAACTATCTTAAAGAGTTGCGCAACAAGGATTTTTCAGGGAAAACAGATGAAAGTTTAGAAATCCTTAATGATTTGATGTCAGCGGCTGATAGCGTACTTCAAACTGCTACAAAGCAAGAAGAAATTGATAAAGTTTACCGAAATCTGGTAACCTTCGTTAATTCGGGACTTCGTAATAAAAAATCGAGAATCATCTTGGGAAAGGATAAGATTCCTTCAAAAGAAGTAGAGTCTGGAGACACTTCCTCTAAAGGAAAATTGCCTGAGGATTCTGCAAAACAGACTGATACTACCTACAGAGTAGAATATAAATTTAAGAACTCAACTCCGATCTATCCTCTGCCCAATAAAATTCGCTCAATGCTTCCAGCTGCTAGTGAATTTGTAGCTCAAGCGGACGATTACAAAGATGTGATTCAACTTGAGCCAACTACAGTAAGTGTTCCAACTGGTACCTGGACTTTCCATGGTTTTGATACAGCTAAATATGGAAAAGCTATTGCAGGAACGAAAGTCAAAACCATAACTGGAACGTGGAGCTTTGAGCCAAATGGTGTCGACTATGAGTTCCAATCAACTAATCCTGATATTGCAATACCAGATCATATCACCAAGCTGACTCCGAAAAATCCAACTGATTATAAGATGGGCGGCCTGTTTCTTACAGAAGTAGATGCTGAGCAACCAAGTGAAACGACTTATGTTGATAGAGCAAATAAGGTGACTTGGAAATTCGAAGGATATGATAAAGAAAAAGTCATTATTGGAGTAGGAAGACGGACTTTTGTTGGAAGATGGGCCCCCACTCCTAATCCAGAATATGTATTCAAATCATCTAAAGCAGGTGTTCCATTGCCACAAAGTATCTTGGACATGCTTCCGAAAGATGAGACCTCTTACAAGGTTGGTGACACAATTGTAGCTAAACAACCGGCTAAAGAATCAGTAGAAGAAGCTGAAAAAGATTACATATGGACCTTCAAGGGATATGATCACAAGAATGCGACTTATGATGGCAAGCGCGTGATATATACTGGTATATGGGAAGTAACGCCTAGACCCCACCATGTAAGCTATCGTTTTGAAAGTGGGACGACTGGACTTTCTTTACCTGACTTTATCCAGAAGAAAACACCAAAAGACACCTCAACTTACTACAATACACAAAAAGTTATACCAGAAGAGCTAACTACAACGACGCATACAGATGATGTGAACGACGGTATCTGGACTTTTGTTGGTTACGATGCTAAGAGTAAGACTGTGAAAAAGGCTGATCTAGCTTTCGTTGGTAAGTGGGAGTTTAAGGCGAATCAGTATCAAGTAGCTTACCGATTCGAAAGTGCGACCGCAGGGAAAGATCTCCCAGCCGCTATCACGGCCTTATCTCCAAATGATAGTACAACTTATGTGAATGGCGCAGCAGTTTCAGCTAAACAACCCGCTCAAACGACTTACACAGATACCGTGAATGACGGTACTTGGACGTTTAAGGGTTACGACGCAGATAGCACCGTTGTCAACAAAGCTAATGTGGATTTTGTAGGCAAATGGGAATTTAAGGAAAACCAGTATCGAGCAGGTTACCGCTTCGAAAGTGCGACTGCTGGGAAGAATCTTCCAGTAGCTATCACAGCCTTGACTCCAAGCGACAGTGCGACCTATCTGAATGGTGTTGCAGTTT